>JGI24917J38488_100933_pt1 | contig 35949 bp, 33 predicted proteins | sample LinPfosmplate5_FD_38488 | JGI IMG/M metagenome (IMG submission 38488)
CGAGCTCGGTACCCGGGGATCCCACTTATATGCCAGCCATGATTTTGCTTTTCGAGGGCCGCAACTTTAGCTTCTGATTTAAATTGGACGTCGGGTGATTTTTTTATAATAGCATCAACTATTTCGCCAAGACCTTCTTTTAATGTCATAAATAACGAATAGGAAGTGGTAGGTCGTTTTCCTGTGTTCATCGTTACATCAGTATTGGCAGATAACAGCAGGGCTTTTTTGCGAGCCAGCATGCCGATAATGAGTGATCTATACTTGCGTTCGGTTTCAACAAACATGGGAAAGGTACTACCAATGCTCATCTTTTCTGGGTCGCTGGCATAAATTCCAGCGAGCATTGGTTCTGCCATTTTATTGAGAGCTTCTTCTCCCATTCTGCGGCGAACGAATGAGGCTAGACTTTCATCGGAATCTCCAACTTTTCTTGGGATAAACAGATCTAAGGCCATACGAATTTTTCCAGAGAGACTGAACAATGACGTCAGAGCGAAGGGTAAAAACTTAGTTGGAATCATCAGACTTAATCCATCGGGCATAGTCACCAGTTTACCATTGGTATAAACAAAAGTACTGGGTGTTCCAGGATTCGTTCCTATAAGTCTATCCTCTAATCCCAGTTGTTTGCATAACTGTATAGTCGCAGGTTTTTGGGAAATGAATGAGTCGGGCCCTCGTTCTATGACAAACCCATCCGATTTTTCTGTAAAAATTTTGCCACCAAACCGTCCGCTTCCTTCCAGCAAAATACATTCCAGATCGGCACCTTCAGATATTTTCCGTTGAATCCGATATGCGGCTGCCAAACCAGCTATGCCACCGCCAATAATAATAATTTTTTTCATATTTATATTATGTCAGGTTTCTAGAAGCTATTATGCAGAATTTTATTTTTAACAGATCAGTTGCTCGGGTAGTAGGGTATGTTCTTATTTTGGTTTTTTCTTTGCCCATCATAATGAAAAGTCCGCTGAAAGCTTCATCGGTGACGTATTGATTGAGGTCAAGGGGCTTGGCTTGCATAAAAGGCAGGTCGACAATAAGAAGCGTAAAATTTAAGTTTATCATAAAAGCTAGAAAAATAAGGAAGATATTATGCGGTGTCCAAAGTGGCATCAGACCGATAATTCCGCCAAAGGCTAACCCGAGACTCAACTGCCAGGTTTTTTGTCTGAGTTCAGTGCTTTAAAAATTTTCAGTACCTAGCGAATCATAATATTCTCTTAATTCGGGTTTGAAATTCTATACTCTTGTAGGATTAAAAACTCGAATTATATTGAGAGGAAGGTGCTACCAAGAAATAAAATTTTGATTCAATCTTCATTATAAATATATTTAGCACTCTCGATTTCCGGAAATTCTGCTTTCAGATTTTCAAGCAACAGAGTCAGGGCAATGGATTGGGCGTCTTCCATTTCGTGTCGTTCTCCAATAACGCAAATCCCCAGGCTGTTCTCATTGAAATCAGGAGAATAGGCTCCCACTTTGGAGGAATGCCTGCCCATTAAAATTTGCCCTTGAGGATCAATTACGAAATGAAAACCAATTTCGCCATTGTTGGACTGTTTAATATCCTCATAGGTTAGAGAAGAGTTCCCTGTAAAAGATACGATTGCGAATTGGGTGGAGTCTCTTTTTTCCATCTGAGAAAAAAATTAGGGGAACTAAGTTAAATACAAGTATGAGGAAATATTCAGTTTATTCCTCGTCCTACTCCCGTTGAAACCCCAGTAGCACCATCAAGAACATTGATGTGGTTTCTGCCGATGGTTGAATCGTGTGCATCGCCAAGAAACTCCATAGAAAATCCAGTACCACTGGATTCGATAAAGATGACCCCCCAGAAGTCCAATTGCGAGAGATTGTTGAATTTGCGCACGTTATTAACAACCACAGAGTTGCTTGGATCTTCGTTGAGTCCCACGGCTCTTAAATTACCAAATTGAGCTGAGTCCACCGTGAAAATTAAATGTGTTTTGGAATCGGCAATACTCGAGTTGATGGTTGAATGAGAAACGTTGGCCACAAAAACTCGATGGGTTTCACCTGCGTCAACAGTGAATATCGCTGCCCGGCCTGCTGCATTGTTCACGAGTGTTGTCATACCAATCACTTCCAGGCCCACACCAATTTGAGTTTGGGCTGTGTCTAAGGAGGGGTGGCTAACTGATATGAAGGTGTAGCTGTCATTTGGAACTGCCTGCGCATAAGCTGATATAACCACCCGTGATTTCAAATTGGTTTCAGGGACACTGAGCACTTGGCCTATTACCAAGTTTGGAGACAAAAATAAGAAAAGTATAAGTCCGGTAAGGCCTCTAAAATAAAGTTTTTCTGTGTTAGATAGTTGATGGTTCATGGTTTAATTTACCCCGCTTACGGGAACAGAACTGTCCATATTGGTTATAGCCGAACTATCATGCATATCACCTATGAACTCCATGGCAAACCCAGTTGTATTAGCTTCAATAACAATCGCTCCCCAATAATTCAGCATGGTGACATCTTTAAAGCCCCTGAGCTCAAGATTAGAATCTAGAAAGGTGATTGCTGGGTTAATACTAATTTCTGGGTTACTGGCGACAGGATCGATTCTTATATGACCATGTTTATAATTTGTGGTTCCAATTATAAAAGATGCTGTTGGAATGGTCGTGGAGTTTATCACCGAATGATTGGTACGGGCGATAAATATTCTTTGGGTTGTTCCCGCCGAAATTGTAAATGTAACTGCTGTTCCAAATGCCGTCTGGTCAGTTTGTATTGCATTGACGACCAACCCGATTTGAGAAGCTAAACCGGATAAGGAAGAATGAGATACTGAAATAAAAGAATAACTCGTCGAATCCGACTGCCAATAGCTAGAAATTACCCGGCTTTTGTTCTCTATTGCACATGCCAAGTTAAAACTATTGGAACAAATAGAGCCAAGTAAGGCCAAAATAAAAATCTGGAGGATCTTTTGTGTTTTCATTTCATTTCTTTTTTGATTAACCAATTATCACTTAAATTTATGTGTACAGCAACTACAAGTTATACCGGAGCTTAAGTGTGTAAGAGTTTGGCAGCAAACAACGCTTTGATAAATAAAGATATAAGTGTGAATTGAAGGCTGTTGCGAAAAACTTTTAATTCTCAACAATAATCAATAGGTTTTGGGCGAGGTTGTAAAAACGGGAACGGTAAAAGGAGAGGGTTAAGTATAAGTGTGAACCTTGATTGCCTGATCGAGTTGGGATCTTAGATGGTTTTCGATTACACGCAAAGTGCCACCAGTGGAGCTAGGACAACCGCCACAAGCCCCCTGATAACGAATGCGGACAATCGGGCCGTCCACTTCAATCACTTCCAAGCCTCCGCCGTCGTTTGCCAACGCGGGGCGGACGGATTCATCCAGAACAGCTTCAACAATAATGACTTTTTCATCATTGGAGAGCCCCGGATATTTTTCCATGTCGAAATCATCAAGAATGGAAGAAGAGACTTCATCGTCACCTTCATCGTATTTTTTCAAATCAGCCTCAATAATATTCTTGATTTTATCTTTAAAAACCACCCATAGATCTGCAGAATGCAGAGTGAAGGAAATAAAATTTCCCCGAAGATAAACCAGGTCGACAATATCCAAGACGAAAATATTACTGGCGAAGATATCAGATTCAAGGTAGCCGCCCAACTCAATGGTTTTTGAACCCGAGTCCAAAACAGGCTTGTCTAATATAAATTTTACAGCCCTTGGGTTGGGCGTGAGTTCGATTTCTTTGACTGAATAATTTTCCGACATCAAATTCCCTTTGCAATAAGGTTGAACTGCTATCTCATACTAAGATGAGTTCCCGTTAATTGCGGTTCAAAAATTTTCTCAACTCTGAAAATTGCGGGCAATACCTAGAAATCCTAATTCTATAACAGGCCTATATTTAAATGAAAGATAAATGCATCTTTTTATCTGAGTTAGAGATTACGATTAAACAAGCACTCAAACAAGCTTAAATATGGAGAAAATTATGAGAACGCGCTGGAACATTCAGACCTCCGTTGGAGAATTTGTAATAGATACGCACCTTCATTCAAAAGAAAATAATGTTTTGTTCTTAAAAGAAAATCCGGCGAATCAGTATTTGCCTCGGATAAAAGGCGCTATACCTTGTTTGTAAAATTGTTTTAGAGTTTCGTGTAAAGATGGTGCCAGAGAGGTTAGATCGCTGGCTCGGCAATTGTGCTGAACTTGTTCAGGACTTTTTGAACCGGGAATCACTACAGATACGGCCTGAAAATCGAGAATCCATCTTAAAGCGGCCAAGGGTAGGGGAATATCATTTGGAATCATGTCCCCTAACTGACTGACAAGTTCAAGACCCTTTTCATAAGGAAGACCGGAAAAAGTTTCCCCGACATTAAAATGTTCTCCGTTTCGATTGAAGTTGCGATGGTCGTTTTCAGCGAATGAAGTGTTTTTGCTGAAATTTCCGGAAAGCAGTCCAGATGCAAGGGGTAACCTGATAATGAGAGCAACCTGCTTTTCCAAAGCCGACTCAAAAATCGCTTCAATTGGTTTTTGCCGCAAAACATTGAAAATGATTTGCAGGGATAAAACTCCTTCCTGTTTAAGACATAGTTCCGCTTCTTCCATGGACTCTATGCTAAGCCCGAACGCTTTAATTTTGCCTTCCTTTTTTAAGATGCGAAGCCAATCGAACATGTCTCCTTGTTTTATTAATTCTGTGGGAGGGCAATGGACCTGAATTAGATCTAGGCATTCGACACCAAGACGTTTGAGTGAGCCTTCAGTATGTTGGCGAAATTGTTGCAGAGAAAAATTATCTAAGCCGCCAGGTTGAGGAAACCTGCCCAGCTTGGTTGCGATGGTTACCTTTTCGGGACACGATTTAAAAAATTTTCCCAGTCTTTTTTCGGAAAGTCCTTCGCCATAGCAATCTGCCGTGTCGAAAAAAGTAACTCCCGATTCAACGGCAGTCCGCAAAACTTTTTCTGCCATTGCATCGTCTATATTTCCCCAATCAGCACCGAGTTGCCAGGTTCCAAGTCCGATTTCAGATACCTGCCAATCCATACAGCCAAATTTTCTGTAATTCATTCTTACCTCAAATAGAAAAATGTTACATTTATGAAATGATTCCTAAAATATCCAAACACATTCTGTTAGATGTTTTGCCTGAAAACAAGAAGACTCTTTTTTTTATTCTACTTTTAGCAGGCCAGCTTACTTTTTCGGTATCTATAGGGGCAGGGGAAACCGATTTTAAAACCTACCGCAAAGTGGCACAGCAAGAAATCAATCGACAAATTGAAATTGTCGAAGAGGACCCATTAGATTTTCTGTCTTATTATGAATTGGGCCACGCCTACCTTGCCCTGGGTCGGCATGAAGAAGAGGTGCAGGCATATAAGGAAGCTTTAAAATTAAACCCAAAATACGCGCAGGCGCATTATAATTTAAGCATGGCTTACGACCATATGAAAAAAGGTGAAAAAGCCATACATCATATGCAAAAAGCACTGAATTTATATGCAACGAAGAGGAACCACCAAAAAATCCGGACCACCCAACGCCAATTAAAACGATTTTATATGAGTTATCCAGACGAGGAAGGATCGGTAAGTTCAGAAAAGGCTCAAACCGTTAAATGATAGTTTTACCTCAGTTTCGTCGCTAAGTTTTTGCAAGTATCCGGGATATTATTAATCTATTTTTAATGTGATTGAATTTGTTGCCCTATTTTTTATAGTGTGGGTGTTGTGATAAACTAACGGGATTGATAAAAAAACATGTTTGTTTTCAAGAGTACAGAAAAGGCAATAGCATTGTTCGCCAAGGAACTCATGGTATCAGTGCTTTTCTTATCAATAAAGGCAAGGTAGAAGTTTTTATAACAGATGCGGTTGACAATAAAAAGGCCAGTGATTTTCGATAGCTAAAATTTCTCTAGAGTGAAACTATGAAAAAAAATTTAGAACCATTAAAAGACCGGCTTCGCGTTATTTGTGATCGTCTTGATGAAGACGAACAACAATATTTTCGTCCGTTGATTGATAATTTCAAAGGCCAGACTCAAGAGTTTCAGCGCATCATGCGTGATCTAGGTAAGTTTGGTGAAAAAATTGGTGAAGGCAGTACATTTAAAGTTTGTCGCGAAGTTCAGCATTTGTTTGACGATATTTACAGAGGAAAAAGTTGATCTTAACAAAGATTAAATGATAGATGCGGCTCACATCATCGTGCATGGCCGGGTGCAGGGCGTCTGGTTCCGTGCCGGAACAAAAGAAAAAGCGGATGAACTGGGTTTGCTCGGTTGGGTGAAAAATAGGCCGGAGGGAACGGTAGAAATTCATGCCGAAGGCGAAAAACCGCAGGTCGAAAAATTTATTGCATGGTGCCGCAAAGGAACGCCGGCGGCAAATGTAACCTCGCTGGATATTGATGGGGTTATGGCGAAAGAGTTCAAGTCTTTTGATATCCACTCCTGACTTCAAAAAAACCTACGATCTCAATCAAAGGGCTGGCCAAAAAACATGATTCCTTGTTGGCAGTAGATGGGATTGATCTTGAAATCCCCAAAGGCGAGCTGTTCGGTTTCCTCGGATCCAACGAAGCGGCGAAAACCACCACCATTAAGTTATTGGTTGGACTTCTGAAACCGACATCAGGTTCTATCTTCATAGACGGTATTGATCTTGGGCATAACCCCATCTAATTAAAAAATATAGGTTATATTCCTGACCGCCCTTTTCTTTATGACAAGTTCACCGGTTGAGAGTATCTGGAATTTGTCGCTGGGCTTTTCTCCATGGATATGGATTTAGCTCATGATCGCGCAGATTCGAATTGAATGATTTTACCGATAAACTAATTGAAGGTTATTCGCATGGGATGAAACAGAAGCTGATTATATTTGGTGTATTGATTCATAACCAGAAAGTGTTGATCTTCGATGAACCTTTAGTGGGGCTGACCCTTAAAGGGGCGAGAGAGGTTAAACAATTGTTTAAAGATTTATGCGCCGAAGGCACAACGATTTTTTTGTCAACACATTCGCTAGGTGTTGTCGAAACTATGTGTAATCGAGTGAGAATCATTCAAAAAGGCAGAATAGTCGCGATGGGCAGGGTAGACCAATTGCGCTCCCAGGCACAACATGAACACGGAGATTTAGAAGAAGTGTTTCTAAAACTTACCGGCGATGCTGATTTCGCTCCCCTCCTAGATTCTTTGCGGGGCAAGCCCCAGGGCCAATAGGTCTATTTTTTCAAAGCGAAACAATTTCAATTGAGCTTCTGGATGAAAGTTTAATGAAATCCGCTCAATATAGGAAATCAGAGGGGTAAGGCATAAAGAAGAATTAGCCTCCCCCTGATAAGAGAGATTGAGGGGGTTACCTTTTCCCCTCTATCTCTGTTTGTCAGTGTTCATCTGTGGTTATTTTTTTTTAAGTTGGTTTTTCTTAAACACCACTTCAATATTTCGTTCTCTGCCGTCGCGCCTTAGGTGGAAGGTTGAGTGGTCGTTAAAGTTTTTATTTTGCAGTTGTTCGAGCACCTCCTCAGTGCGTGTAATTTTTTTCCCATCCATGCTCAGCAATAAGTCGCCTTTTACAATTCCTGCGGTTTCAGCGTTGGAATGTTGTGTCACTGCCATTATGGTTACGCCTTCTTTTTTCTGTGTCAGCCTCACACCCAGTCTGACGTTATCATACACTTTGTAATCGACCTTCCAGGCGTAGTCCGCTGTATAAAGTGGAATGGAGACTTTTTCTACTACCATTTCACGATCTTGCAATTCTTCCGGGATGTGAGTGATTGTAGGTTGAATTGTCGAATAGGCGTGTGCAACTCGACGGTAGGCACGCTTGGGGATGCCGAACCCGTATTGGATATGGAAACCACCACTCAGAACAACCAGTTTCGTATTTTTATTTTTCGGATTGATTAAAAAGCGCGAAACGGTTTGTGCCATGGTCTCTTCCCAAAGCAGCAACATGCGATAGGGTTTTTCAAGAGCTTTTTCAGTTCCGCGGTGACCGCCGAAAGCCGCCATGCAATAGGCGCGATGATAGGGGTCCTGATCATCCAGTTCGGGATAGAACGTATTGTCAGGAGCCGGGTCGCCGGAACGAAAACTGTTTTCTAACTTGCGCGAAGATTTTAGTCCGATCAGTTGTATTTGGTTAGTGCGGGCAAAATCAAATATGGGTTGATAGAGTTGATAGCCTGACCCCCAGTTTGTGTGGAAGAGGTTTTTAAATTCTCTCGCGGAAAGTTCACCTGTATGCCACCTGTCAAGTTTTTCTCGAGCCGAGCGGCGAAACATTTCCATTCCGATCGCTACTGGAAATTGCTCGGCTAATTTTTTTATAATTTGCAACTGAACTTTATGAGCTTCGATATTGTCATGAGTTTCACCGATATAGATCACACGGGAAGTGGCAACCGAATCCATCATTTGGTCGAAACTAACGGTCAAGCCTGTTGGTAGATGAAGTATTTGCCCCGTTTGCAGGTCGCCTAAATTCTGGTAAGGCGAACCTGAATTCGGGACAGCAAATTCCTCTGCTCGGCTGGCTGGAGCAAGGAGCATTAACCAGAACAAAAAGAAGGGTATAATGCGGATCATTTGAATTGTGGAATTAGGGTTTATCATTTTCATTCGGCTATTGACTTTATAGGTATTTTTGTTGATAATTCCCAGCTTCACGATAAAACAGGGTGCTGGAAGAATTTAGGTTGTCTGTTATTGTGGGAAATTTAATTAGTTTCATTTATTTGATTGGGAGGTAAAGGTTTTTGGAAGTAACAGTTTATCAAAATCAGGTTGAAAAAGCGTTAAAAGTCTTAAAAAGACAAATGACCAAAGAAGGCTTGTTGAAAGAGTTGAAACGCCGTCGTTTTTACGAAAAGCCCTCCGTGAAGAAAAAGCGCAAGCAGAAGGAGGCTAAGAAAAAAAGAAAAGCCGCCATGCGTCGTATGAGATCCTATAATCGAATTTAAGATTCGATTGACCTCTTTAGGGTCAATGATCGTTTACTTTTTTTGCCGCAACGCCTCGTAAAAGAGGATTGCCGCCGCCGCAGATGCATTTAAAGATCCTATTGCACCTTGCATGGGTATATTTAGGGTGACATCACAGGATTTTTTCAATAAAGGTCGAATGCCTTTTTCTTCTCCCCCCATTACCAAAACTACGGGCGTATCAAATTTATATTGATGGCAGGGAGTGTCGCCCTCTGGAACCACTCCGGCAATCCAAAATCCTTTTTCCTTTAAATGTTCTATTCCACGGGTCAAGTTAGTGACCCATGCAATGGGAAGATGTTCGATAGCCCCCGAAGAACATTTTGCAACGGTTTCATTCAGAGTAGAAGTGCGATTTTTTGGAAGGATCATCCCCTGAATTCCCAATGTTTCCGCTGAGCGGATGATAGCTCCTAGGTTTTGCGGATCTTGAATGCTGTCCAATACAACCAAAACCGGCAACCGCGATTTTTGAAAAGCCTGTTCGACTAATTCATCCAGCTCCAAAGCTTGGATGATTGCAAAAATACCGACTACTCCTTGATGGTTGTGACTACGGTATTTTTTTTGAAAATCTGTTTTTGGGATCGTCTCAATGGGCACTTTATTTTCACGCGCCAATTCGATCAATAAATTTAATCTTACCTGTGATTTTCCCTGTTCAATGACAAGCTTATAACAGCGCCGTTTCCGAGCCTTAAGAGCTTCGAATACAGGGTTGAGTCCAAAAACGGTTGAGTGGTCGAAGGAATTCATATTCTAGGGAATTTAGTGAATAAAAATGGGTAGTGTCTCGGAACATGGAATTTTTCTAGACGCAGGCTATCAAATGATCTATAACTATATGAAAATAATGGGTTTATATGGATTAAAAATACCAGTGACCCATTAGTTGTTTTTACCCGTTGGTTTTTTCCACATCTGTAAAACAAGTATTTTAATTTTCCATTCGTAAACTATATGCCGCTTTCAATAAAAAGGGTAATTTTTTATTCCTTCTTTGTTTTGTTCCTCGGTGTGTTTTCTATATTTTCCCTAGCCTATTATCAGCTTAGAAACTTGGGAGAGGTAAAAAATCTTGCCATAGAAAGAATAGAAGAATTGACTGGACGTAAAGTTTCCATTGGCGATGCTGAAATGGATATTGTTCGCGGACTTAGCATTCTTCTAAAAGACGTTTCCGTAAAATCTCGTTGGGGCCCTGAACCAGAACTGACAGCACGCAGTGTCTGGGTGGTCGTAAAACTTCTCCCCTTATTAGAGAAACGGGTTGCAGTCAAACAGGTCATTGTCCAGGGGGCATCGCTTCAGGTGGTTCGTAATGCAGTAGGCCAATTTAGCTTGGGAGATGTTCAAAAGTGGATATCGCAACCTGCCGACAGCCAGCTATTTAAAGTTCTCAAAGTCAGCCTGATGAGTCAGGTTACGGTGGAAGATGGTTCTATTCATTTTCTGGATTATTTAGAACAGCCCAAAGACAAGCCGCTCTCACTAGAGATGAATCATCTTCATTTTTCTGTCAGGAAAAGCCTAGTTAAATCTCCTTACAAGTTTGCATTGAAAGGGGAGATACCAAATTCGGGGGCTTCTACTGCTTTTCAAGTTTCAGGAGCCTTTGATAAATTTTCAGAGGAAAAAGGATTCAAGGGAATTTCGATTGATGGAAAAATTCGTTTGAATCCTTTAAATGTTTCCAGATTTCAACCATATTTTAAAAAAGTACTGGTGAAAATTCCCGGTTGGTTATCCATCGATTCCAGCTTTTCAGGAAATTTAGGAGGGGTTCTTAAAACTGAAGGAGTTTTGAAATATTCCTTTGACACCAAACAGGAACGGGCAGTGATAAGAGATGCGCGCGTTCCGCATCGAGGCGAACTCGAGTATAAAATTTCAATGGAAAAGGACTCTATCAATATTGAAGAGTTGAAAACAGAAACTGGCCCATTCAAATTTAAAGCAAGCGGCTCTCTAAAGAACATTTTTTCAAAAGACTCCGTTGTTCTTATAGATTTAAAAACGGATACTTTTCAGGTTAACAGGAGTATCGACTACCTTCCTTTGAAGATTTTTCCAGAGGAATATCATGAAGTAATTCATAAGACTTTCAAAAATGGATCAGTAAAATTTAATTCGTTTAGGTTTAATGGAACAGTCAACCAGTTAAGGGAAATATCCAAACCTGAAAATCGTAGAAAGATTACGGGCGAAATTGAGATGCGAAAAGTGGACTGGCAGAGTCCGCTTCCACCATTAAAGAAAGTAACAGGAACCTTTAAGGTAGATAAAGGTAATAGTAGTTTTCATATTCAAAAGGCTCGTTACGAGACACAACCTTTAACCAATTTGAAGGGAACTATAGAGAATTTTATAACCCACCCTGTCGCTGACCTGTCGCTGGAAAATAAAGTGGATATGGCGCAATTCCACCGCACTCTTAAGAAGGCATTTAAAGGGCATCTCATTCATAATGCTATTTCTATTTACTCTGACATTGAAGGCTCGGCAAATATCAAGCTGAATGTTAAGGGTCCACTTGAAGATTTTGACAAATTGGCGATAGACGGGGTAATTGATATGCAATCCGTTTCACTGACGGAAGAAGAATTTAAACCTCGAATAGAAAACCTAAATGGAAAATTAATTTACACCCACACACCGGAAGTGGCTCAAAGAAAAAATGAGAGATGGATAAGGTTTCTGCAATATAAAAACCTATCAGGAAACTTTTCCAAAAGTAAGTTTACTGACTTGAATGGGGAGCTTGGTTTCAGTAATGGAGAACCGATGGAAAAAGGCACAGCCTTATATCACTTAGATTATAGTGATTTGCATTGGATTCTTGAAGAAGATGTTGGAGAAGCAAAGGATGCCCTGCTGGAATTGCAGGAAGGACTTGATTTTACTTCTGGGGGAGTGCTTATCAAGTACAGGTATCAAGAGAATCCAGAAAAACCAGAAACTGAAAAAGAGTGGGGAAAAATTGAGTTAAAGAACCTTTCAATGAAGTATCGAGATCGATTGCAAGCTATGATGGATTTAAATGGCAATATTTCTTATGATGCAGATAATATTCGTTTAGATAGTATTGTGGGTCGATATGGGGATTCCCCTTTGCATCTCGAAGGCGAAATCGATCGTCAAAATATTTCTGCTCCTGAGTTTTCTTTGCGCTTAAACCTACCTGCATTATTGCAAACAGACTTAAAAGGTATCCCGTTTTTTAGTGATTTTGAATTTTCGGGTCCTGCCCATATTTCGATGAATATTAATGGCACTCCTGAAAATTTTAAATTTGAGCAGCAGGCGGATTTAACAAGAACCGGTTATAAAATCCCTAGCCTGATTAATAAAAATGAAAACGCACTCAATCAATTCCGGGCAAAAGGTAGACTCTCTGAAAAAAGGGGCTTGAATGTAGAAGATTGGTCCTACGAACTTAGAGGTAACAAAATTACAGGGTCAATGCAGATTCCTGACTTGAATGTTCCAGACTTTAAAGTGGACTTGGCGGCGGAAGAATTTCGGACTTTTCCATCTCATATATTTTCAGATTCATGGGCTGCCGATGGGTTTGTAAATTTTAAAATCTCTTGGGATGGCAACTTGGATCAATTGGAAGATTCTCGTTTCTCAGGGAAAATGGATTTGATAAATTTAAAAATCCGGCCTGAAAAAATTACATCGGAATGGTTGCTCAATGCGAAATTAGGATTCAAAGATAATCGATACGATATTCGCTCTGCCAGTATTGTCTCCGCTAACAGTAAAGTGGATATCAGTGGTGTTTTTCAACGTGGTGACTCTCCGAACCTGGAACTTATTCTCACAGGTGAAAAGTTTAACATTGATGAACTGTTGTCAGAGTCGCAGGAGGAAGATGCGAAGGTAATTGACTTTCTTGTCACGAAAGATTTTTTTCAAAAGGGTACAGGGAAAATCCTTTTTGATGTGGGTCAGTTAAATTTTAAGATGTTGCATTTGAATAAGGTTGCAGGGAAATTTTTACTCAAAGATAAGGTATTGCAGCTGACCAATATAAATGTAGGTGATAACCCATTGGTTAAGAGCTTCGGTGAATATGCAATTGATGAAAAAGGAGTGAGTACTTTTGAGGGAAGGGTGGAAGCTAAAGATGTGAAAACAGAAAACGTTTTTAGTCTTTTCGGCAATGTCTTTGAGAAAAGTCTGAGCGGGAATGTTAAGAAATTTGATGCCAGAGTAAAAGGCAAGGGCAAAGATGCGGCAGAGATTTTAAAGTCAATGTCAGGGGAAATTTCCTTGGATATTCGATCCGGCATGATGGATCAGGAAAAACTCAAGCACGGAGTCCACAAACTTTTTGGATCGGGTCCCGGGCCGTTACCTTTGAAGGAGAGCACTCAGTCCTCCTTTAAAAAGCTTTCCGGTGATTTTATTCCAAAGGATGGAGTGTTTGAGACGGAAAATTTTATTTTTGAGACGGATGACCGTCGAACATCTATCGTCGGTACCTTTGATCTGAAAAAAAATCAGATGGATACTGTGGTCGGTGTCGCGCCACTTGCCAAGCTGGATCGGTTTCTGACTCAGATCCCTCTTTTGGGAAAAATTTTAACTGCGGGTGATGAAAAAAGTTTTTTGAAAACCTATTACAAGGTTAAAGGAGATTTTGATGATCCAGAAATCTCACCTATTCCCTTTACCTCTTTAGGTAAAAAGGTGATGGGTATTTTCCAAGGTTTCCTGCAGACTCCCGTCGAAATTCTCGAGTCCCTACCAAAAATTGAATCTTCGCCTGCTCCTTCAGTGGAACAAAGCGAATAAAAATATTTAGGATGGAGTGGTTGAGGCGTTAACGCGATTGGATATTGACGATCCTGAACTCGTCTGGTCTTTTTCCCATATGCGCTGCTAAACTGGCTGTTATGGCAGCGACTTGATCGTCTTGCCCCGGAGCCGCGCTACTGGCAGAAGCTTTTCTAGCAGGCGGAGCGGGGGGTGCTTTATATGGAATGAGTTTCACCAGTGCTTTAATGGTGAATATGAGAAGGGTGAGAACCGTAAAAATAACAGCCATGGCCAGAGCTGAAACACTCAGGGCTGCTGAAACACTAGCTTCCATTTTAAATTTCCTTTATTGTTTTACTACTTCCACAACTGTGGCGAGTGCTTGCATACCGGGTTCGGGATTTCCGATTACGGGAGCAAGGGCGGCATGTGTGTCCACTGCGCTACCCACATCTCCAAATAGGGAAACGAATACACCTGCAGCAACAGCACTACCTATTACTCCTGCAACATTCGGCCCCATGGCGTGCATCAATAAAAAGTTGGATGAGTCGGCATCGGCCCCTACTTTTTGTGAAACCCGGGCTGCCATAGGAACAGCCGATACCCCGGCCGAACCGATTAGGGGGTTTACCTTCCCGCCTGACAATTTGCACATTAACTTTCCAAAAAGTAGCCCTCCAGCTGTAGCAAATGAGAAAGCCAGTAAACCGAGTACGATGATTTTTATGGTCTCAATGCGTAAAAAAGAATCTGCTGTCATAGATGAACCTACAGATAGAGCAAGCATTATTGTAACGATATTGATTAAATGAGTTTCTGTAGTTTCATGTAAGCGTGCAGTTACTCCAGACTCTCGGAACATATTTCCCAGCATAAACATTCCTAGAAGTGGGGTTACGCCTGGTAACAGAAGACAACAAACAATGGTTACAACTACCGGGAAAACGATTTTTACTGTTTGTGAGATAGGTTTCAACTGTTCCATCTTGATCTTTCGCTCTTCTTCTGTTGTGAAAAGCTTCATGATCGGCGGTTGAATCAAGGGAACCAGAGACATATAAGAGTATGCCGCCACGGCAATGGGTGCTAGTAAATGAGGTGCCAGTTTACTTGCTATAAAAATTGAAGTGGGTCCATCTGCTCCGCCTATAATCCCGATAGCCGCAGCTTCTTGCATATTGAATCCAAGATACACGGCTCCAATCAATGTTGTGTATACCCCGATCTGCGCGGCAGCCCCTAATAGTAAAGTTGTCGGATTAGCCAATAAGGGTCCGAAATCTGTGAGAGCGCCAACTCCCATAAAAATAATCGGTGGCAGAATCTCGTGTTTTACCCCTTGGTAAAAAAAATTTAGCAAACCGCCAGTGTCGGTGCTTGCCATCATGCTTAATGGAAGGTTTGCTAGAAGACTGCCGAACCCCATGGGAAGTAGCAATAGAGGTTCGAATTTTTTCCAGATGGCGAGGTAGATTAAAATGCAGGCAACGCCCAGCATTAATATATCGCCTCCGGCTAGACTGGAAAATCCGGTGCTATGAACAATTTTTGAGGCTGATGAACTGAAACTGAATTCCATTATCCTATGATCACCAGTTGGTCGCCAGTCTGAACATTATCACCTTCTTTAACCAGAATGGATTGGATGGTACCTGCCTGAGGGGCTTTCACTTCACTTTCCATTTTCATAGATTCCATTACCAGTACAGTGTCCCCAGCATTGACGGCATCTCCTATATTGCATTTCAGGGAGAAAATAGAACCGGGTAAAGGTGCGGTAAGTGGAGTGCCGCCTCCGCCACTCGCTGGTGCCGGGGCAGGAGCCGCAGGGGCTGCGGCTGGTGCTGCTGCAACGGGTGCTGGAGCCATTGTGCCTGCTCCACCCATTGCAACTTCAACCGTAAAATCTTTTCCGTTTACTCGAACCTGATAAATGGAGGACCCACCTTGGGGTGTTGTGGATGCTTTTCCTGCTGGTGCATTGGCAGGTGCTACTTTGGCCGCTGCTGGTTTTTCTGGTAAAGGTTTTCCTCGAGTTTCAAAAAACTTTAACGCAACTTTTTCAAATAGGGCATAAGTTAATCGATCTTCTTCTGAGGTGTGTTTATCTCCCAGCTCTTTGCATACTCCATCCCATTCAGGCTTAAGTAAATCTGCTGGGCGGCAATCTGTAACTTTTTTGTCACCGGCAACGTTGGTCATCAGTTCTTCGTCAATCGGTGCTGGCAATTTGCCATAATTACCCATTATGCATTGACGTGTTTCTTTCGTGATTATTTTATAACGCTCGCCGGTCAACACATTTAATGTTGCTTGTGAGCCCACAATTTGACTGGTGGGAGTGACCAAAGGCGGGTAGCCCATATCTTTTCTAACACGTGGCACTTCTTCGAGTACTTCTTGGAGTTTGTCTAGGGAATTTTGTTCTCTCAACTGGTTTTCCATATTAGAAATCATGCCACCGGGAATTTGTGATTTGAGAATGTTTATGTCCACACCTTGAAAGTCACTTTCAAACTCGGCGTAATTTTTTTTCACTTCTTTGAAGTAGTCGTTAATTTCTTCCAATAGATTCAGATCCAAACCTGTATCTCGTGGAGTTCCTTTTAATGCGGCAACAATACATTCGGTCGCATAATGAGATGTTCCCATCGATAAGGAAGAGATGGCAGTGTCAATCATATCAACCCCTGCTTCGATGGCGCATTGCATATTCATTCCGACGAGACCCGTAGTCGCGTGTGTGTGCAGGTGAATAGGGAGCTTGATATTTTTCTTTAATTCTGTGATGAGGGTTTTTGTTACATCAGGAGTCAATAGGCCAGCCATATCTTTGATGCAAATAATATCCGACCCCATGCTTTCAAGTGTTTTCCCCATTTTGATATAGAGATCGAGATTATGCACGGGACTGACGGTGTAGCTGATACAGCCTTCAACTGTCTCGCCGCATTTTTTGACAGTGTTTACTGCGGTTTCTATATTGCGGAAATCATTGAGGGCATCGAAGATTCTGAAAATATTAATCCCGACTTCTACAGATTGTTTGACAAATCGTTCAACAATATCGTCCGCATAATGTCGGTAGCCCACCGCATTTTGTCCACGCAACAACATCTGAAAAGGGGTTTTGGGCATTTTTTTCTTTAATGCACGTGCTCTTTCCCAAGGGTCTTCATTTAAAAACCGGATGCAAGTGTCGAAGGTTGCTCCACCCCACATTTCCATGGAGAAATAACCCACTTTATCGAGCTTTTCTGCGATGGGTAGCATGTCTTCTGTCTTCATTCGCGTGGCGAGCAGCGATTGATGAGCATCTCGAAGTACGAGTTCGGTAATTTTTAGAGGATTAGTTTCCATTTCTTTATAATTTCCTTAAAAAATCAGGGATGCGATTTGCATTAGAATTGCCCCCATGGCAAATTAAACAAATACTAAAATATTCCAATCATGGGGTATTTATCACATCTAAAAAAACAACCCTTTATTCAAAAAATAAAAGAGTTTCAGCTCCGGTTAGGAAGACGAAATTCTAAGTTATTGCCTTTCTAAAATCAAATCTTATTTACGCCAGGCGATGGGCAATAAAAGGAGAAGGATGCCATATATTTCAAGTCTTCCCAATAACATGCAGACAATTAGAATTCCCTTTCCCATATTGGGTATGGCGGCGTAGTTGCCCATGGCACCCACAGCACCCAGGCCTGGGCCAATATTAAATAAAGAAGCGATAGATGCAGAAATCGCAGTGGTAAAATCAACCCCCATGAACGAAAGCATCATTGCGCTCAGGGCTGAAATTCCTAAAAACAAAAATGTCAGTGCCGCGACATTGGACAGATCGTCAGGATCGATGGTTTTATCCCCTACCTTCACATGGAAAATAGCCCGTGGATGAACCAGTTTTTTAAGCTCTCTTAAAATGATTTTTATTAGGATAATTAAACGGATGACCTTGAAAGAACCACTGGTCGAACCGGAACAACCGCCAACCATCATGATGCCGAGTATCAAGAGTTTTAGATATTCCGGCCATAAATTAAAATCATCGGTGACGAACCCACTGGTTGTATTAATCGATACCACAGTAAAAGCCGCATTCCGGAATGCCTCACCGGCATCGCCATCAGGCGAAACCCGGGTGAGTCCCCAGGTTGCAAGCAGAATACCTATTATCAGCATGGAGCAATAGGCGCGGAATTCCGGGTTTTTGAATACACCTCCAAAATTTCTTCTTACCATCTGTGAATGCAGAGCGAAGTTGATTCCACCGAAAAACATGAACAGAATTATTATGGCTTCAATATATATATTATCGAACACACCCACACTGCCGTTGTGCGGGGAAAACCCGCCTGTGGCGACTGTGGAAAATGTATGGCAGACAGCATCGAAGAAATCCAGTCCCGCAAAGCGTAGCGCAATAATTTCAATGAGCGTAAGCGCAAGATAAGTTTTCCAGAGAACTTTTGCGGTTTCAGCCAGCCGTGGTTGAGTTTGTTCTACAGTTGCGCCACCGGGGATTTCTGCTTTGAATAAATGAAAACTGCCGATACCCAGCATCGGGAATATGGCCAGGGAAAGCAGGATGATTCCCATTCCTCCTACCCATTGCATCAGGTTCCTCCAGAAAAGAATTCCATGCGGCAACGCATCGATATCAATAAGTATCGATGCTCCAGTGGTGGTAAATCCGCTGACACTTTCAAATAGAGCGTCGATATAGTCTGGACAGGCTCCTGTCAGGTAAAGTGGAATGGCACCAAAAACAGACATAGCCATCCAGGATGAGGCCACAATTGCGAAGCCTTCGCGGTCGCGCAACTTTTCGATACCAGAGGGAAAGAGTTTCCAGAGCACAAGACCTGAAATAAGACCCGCAGCAAAAGTTAGGCTGAACGCGAAAGTTTCTGAAATAAAACCTTCGAGTGCAGGGTGGTCGTAATACATCGAAATGCCAAGTGGTGCCAGAAGAAGACCGGAAAGAAGAATTAACAGAACCCCAACAACATTTAATATCGCTTGGATATTCATCGGAATGGAAGAAAGGAGCGCTTGCGATCAAAGAGTTTTTCGATTTTTTCTATACCTCCGGGCAGTGCCACAACGATGACGGAGTCGCCGGCTTTCAGGACGATTTCATCGTTAGGGATCAGCATTTCTCCTTTTCTGAGAATGGCACCGATGATGGCTTCCTTGGGAAATTTGATTTTTGAAATTTGTTTGTCAACGATGGAGGAGTCCGGTTCCACTCCGATTTCCATGACCTCGGCATCTTCAATCAGTTTAAACACGGACATCACGCGCCCTTTTCTCAAATGCTTCAATATGGCGCTGACAGTTATCAGGCGCGGGTTGATGGTAATATCCATGCCAATGGAGTCCAGGATAGGAAGGTATTCCGGGTCATTGGTAATAACTAAAGCCCGTTTAGCACCATATTTTTTTGCCAATAAAGCCGAAAGGATATTGTTTTCGTCGTCATCCGAAAGAGCTAGAAAAAAATCCGCTTCCTTCATATTTATTTCATTGAACAGATCCATATCTGTTCCACTGCCATGCATGACAACGGTTTTTTTCAGTTGATCCGCCGCAACGTGAGCCATATCTCTAGACGGTTCGATGATGCGCACATCGCGGGTGCCTTCTTCCAAGGCTTTTGCGAGGTGGATGGCCATGGGGGTAGCGCCGTAAATAATTACTTTTTGAACTTCGTCGAGAGTTTTGTTCAGCATGGGGAGCAGAAAAGGCAGGAACTCCTTATCTACTAGAGTGTAGAACCTGTCACCCGCATGAATAATATCTTCATCTTTTGGGAGTAACAACTCCCCTTCCCGAACGATAGCTACGATTAGAAACGAATCCATTAACGTTATGCTGCGGATGTCCTGGATCGACTTTCCGGCGATGGGAGCATTTTCAGGGACATCAAATTCGCGCAAGAGAACTTCTCCGTCGGCAAATTCGGCAACGTTGACGACACCAGGAGTCTCAAGAAACTTCAGAATGGTTTCGACCATGATCTGCGGCGGATTGATTGCCTGGTCGATGAATAAATCTTGTGGAGAAAGGATGGCACCGTTCGTGGTGAATTCCATGTCGCGCAACCGGGCGAATCGTTTGGGTACTTCAAAACGGGAAGCAAGAAAACAGGCAAGCAGGTTGATCTCGTCTTTTTCGGTGACGGCGATCAACATTTCAGTGGACTTGATGCCAGCTTTGACCAATACGCTGGGTAGGCAGGCATTGCCCTGTAACGCCATGACATCAAGTGTATCCGAAATTCGTCGCGTCCGGTCGAGGTCCTTATCCACAATGGCTACATCGTGGCCTTCCTGCGAAAGTTCCTGGGCAAGGTTAAATCCGACTATTCCTGCTCCAACGATGAGTATTCTCATGCGACCTTATAGAAAAATATAAAGATTCTCACTGCTATAATAAGAGTTTCTCGTTTTTTTTGCTACCCGGTATGTTGAGTTATTTGGACTTATTTAGAAATTCGAGAAAGTCGGAACCTTCGGACATGAGGAGAGTGGTGTCTGTATTTAAAGAACTTTTGTAAGCTTCCATGGATCGCATAAAAGAATAAAACTTGGGATCTTGACTGAAAGCATCTGCGTAAATTTTTGTCGACAGTCCATCGCCTTCACCACGAATAGATTGCTCCTGTTTATAAGCTTCTGCGACGAGGATGGTTTTTTCCTTATCGGTTTCAGCGCGAATTTTGGTCGCTTCTTCTTTACCTTCGGAACGATATTCCATAGCGATACGTTCGCGCTCTGTGCGCATTCGGTTGAATATGGAGCTGGCAATTTCAGGAGGTAGATCGGTGCGCTTGATTCTTACTTCAACGACTTCCAAACCATATTCGGCGGCTTTAATATTCGTTTCTTTGGTGACCTTTGCCATAATGGCATCTCGCGTTTCAGTAACAATATCGATGAGGTTGTGGTTACCAATCTCAACGCGTAACTCGGAATAAATAATATCATCCAACCGTGCCCGGGCACCCTGCTCACCACGAACTGTTTCCAGGAATTTTAGCGGATCACTGATGCGGAACATAGTGAAGTTGTCGATCAATAGATTTTTCTTGTCTTTGGTGATTACTTCCGCAGGCAAAGAATCGTTATCGAGCAACTGGTTGGGGAAATATTTCACCTGTTGTAGAAAAGGAATTTTGAAATAAAGTCCAGGCTCAGTAATGATCTCTTTGGGTTTTGAAAGTTCCAGTACAATCACGCTTTGCGTCATATGTACCGTGAACATTGCAGACGAAAGAATGATGATCGCAATCACGCCGCCGATAATAAAGGAGTTTTGTTTCATGGCTATTACTTATTGCCTCCTAATATAGAGTTTCCGCCTAATGGGAGGATTGGCAACACGCCACCGCCTTTCTTTTCCATGATGAATTTTTTCACGTTTGGAAGAATTTCTTGCATGGTTTCCAAGTAGATTCTTTTTCGGGTGATGTTGGGGGCTTTTTTGTAAGCTTCATATTGTTGAAGAAATCGTTTGGCATCACCCTCTGCTTTTTTGACTTTTTCTTCACGATACCCCTCTGCAACGCGGATAATTTGTGCCGCTTGCCCGCGGGCTTCCGGAATCACCGCATTGCGATAACCCTGAGCTTCGTTGATCATTCTTTCTTTGTCTTCACGGGCTCGAACAACGTCTTTGAACGAGTCTGCCACCTGTTCGGGTGGATGCACATCTTGAAGCTGAATGGTCACAACCTGTAAACCAGACTTGTAATGATCGAGTAGGGCTTGAATTTGAACTTTGGCGAGTACCTGAATTTCCGCTTTACCTGTTGTTAGAGCTTCATCAATCTTTTTACTACCCGTGATTCCGCGAATAACTGTTTCCGCTGAATCGCGAATTAGTTTGTGAGGGCGACGAACATTAAATAGATATTGGACAGAGTCCATAATTCGGTATTGAACTACCAGATTGATATCGACTATATTCTGGTCACCGGTAAGCATCAAAGATTCTGCAGGTACCTGTTGTGTTGGTCTCCCCTGCGTGGCTCTGAACCCAATTTCTGCACGACGTACTTGCGTGATTTTTGGGGTGGCGGCGTGTTCTATTGGCGATGGAAATTTAAAATGTAATCCGGGTGAAGCAGTTCGTATGAATTTCCCGAATCGTGTTACCACACCTTCTTCATCGGGCTCTACAAAATAGAACGTACCCGGGATAATCCAGACAACCAATAACAGTAGAATGATGCCCAGCAGCATGGAAGGTTTGAATTGCGGTATCTTTATCTGCGGAATATCGAAAGGAGGTTTTGGTGGACCTCCGCCTTGTCCTCCACCTCTATTTTTAAACCTGTCATCAGGTTCTTTTGATTCGTGTAAATCATCCCAAGGCATACGCTTTATTCCGTCTGAAAAAGATTTTTAAATAGTAAAAAATGATGGAATTCACGCTATCAGACCGCACCATCCTTGTCAACCTTCCCCCACTAACGTGGGGAGGGAAAAGGTCAACACTTTTTCTTGCAATACAAAAGCCCTCATGCTTGTGGATTGGGCTATGCCAGACGAGAACTTATCAATGCCCGTTTTGTGCCGGAAGCCCCCGATTGACAGGGGGAGGATTTTAAATTATCTTAAAAGCTATTCAATACAATTGAAAGAATGACCTCAAAGCTAGGGGTGCAAGTAAAAAATTTATTTAAAATCCGTGCAAGTCACGGGAATAAAACCCACTTAGGGGGTTAGCCGTCAGAAACTATTTGAAAGAGAACCTTATATGTTAGCTTTTGCGTTAGACATCACCCAAAACAAACCTGCCAATTCTAAAGAGAGCGAAGATGATGAACTGAAACAGTATATGGACTATCAGCGCAAACTGAACCATGAACGTTTGGTTCACCACTCGCTGGATTACTCAAAAAATCAATTGCAGGAGAATATAGATTCTTCTGATAGTGAAAAGCTGTCGCATTTTTTACAAAAATTTTTTGCAGTGTCGCATCAGTTTGCTGATGCTGAGACGCTTATGCTGATGTTGAGAAAATTGATGAACAGTCAAAACTCTACCAATAACTGGTATCGGATGAACTCTTTTTACCACTCGGTGGTTTTTGAAAGCATGCAGCAATTTGTTGGAGTCTATAACCAGATGTTGGTTGAATCGCCAGAAAAAGCTAAAGAACTTGGAGCTTCTGAAGGAGTCGAAGTGGATTTCGAAGACTGGGCCTATCTTTATTTTCCTGATATGGATTTTCATATAGGCAAAAGCCTGAGTTATACGCATTACCCTTTTGCTAAGCGCAATAAAGCCATTGAAGAAAAATGGCAGGAAAAAATAAAGGAAGGAAAATCAAAAGCAGAAGCTCTGAAGTTGATTCAGGATGATTATGAAATTGATGATACATCCGTGAAACTTTTATTGGGACAAAAAGTAACCCCACCCGACCTTGAGTTGCTCTATACATCTGTAGAAAACCCAATCTACGAAGCCTTGACAGAAGTCGAGGACGGTCGCTGGGGCGTTATGGATGGAGAATCGTTGCTCGATCATTCTTATTATATGGGCTCGCATTTGAAAGTGTGGGAATGGCGGAAACGAGAAGAAGTGGAAAAAGAAACCGAAATGGTAATCAATGAGATGAGCAAATCGTCTAATAAAAAATAGTGTCTGCTTTTTAAAATAGGAATTACGAAAACGTTGATTATATCAGGGGTAATAATTTTTTCTGGATTCATTGCGGGTACGGGCTGGGCTCAGATTGCCGTAGAAGATACCGAAGAAACTCGAAGAGAAGCTTTCGAAGAAAGACCCCAGCAAAGGCAAGAGCGTCGCGAAAATGCGCAAGGCCAACGTCAAGAACGGCGTGATAACCGGGGTGGGCAAGAAAAAGTAATCTTGGCGGTGGGCAGAGAGTTAGAGATCATCGTTGATTGCTAATATTTCATAACCAATGTCTCGTTTTCAAAAGCAATTCCTTTAGCCCCTATAACCTTTAGTATTTGTAGTACTTGTTGGAGGGATTTTAGTTTCTGGTTAATCCCAGTAAATTGCTTTAGCCTTGCAACCGGAATTCTTTTAAGTCCCGGTGCTTTGATAATTCCAAGCAGGTCGCTTTTCAGCCAGACCTCCATATCCAAGTTGCCATTATCGAGAGAGAGCAACACACGGTGAGGTGCTGCGAGTTTGAGCTTTGCCCGTGTATCTACAATGGCGGGTTTGCTTTCTTCAGGATCAATGAAAAGTAATAGACGGTCCAAAGTCTTTGTTCCGATTCTTGTGATCGCTATTTTCAACAGCAACTTGTCTAGAGAAACGGTTTCTATCACTATTTTCATATTGCCATCTATTTGGGAATCGATATTTTTTTCCTTACTGTTCGGCAATAGATGTGACGAATCTATTTTGGCGAACTCGGTTGAAAATTTCAGAGCGGAACCTTTTTCAGTTTGCGTAAAAGAAAAATGCCCCCCGACGGTTCCACCCAAAACATCGAAAATAAATTTTTCTGCCGCGAGTCGATTGTCCTTGAACACCATATCCATGCCGATATTTAAAATTTTTTGTCCCGCAACTTCCAGAGAGTCTGCTTGAATATTATTTTTGTAACGAGAAAACCCTCGTAACTGTTTGAAGAAGCTTTTTTGTGCAGGAGAAGTGGATTTAATGGAAAGCATTTTGGGGTCTAGGAAAAGGGATTTGCTGAACGGAAAATTCCCCGTTAAATTTTTCAGTGCAACTCCGGTGGGAATTTGAGCATTGAATTGATTGAATCCGACCCGGCCTTTCAGATCTAGATTTTTTCCAGCAGACTGATGGATTTCAAATTGCGACGAAAGTGCCCCTGTTGCTTTAATATCCCCAAACAGCTCCTCTTTCGTTGCTTCTGTGATATTAAGATTGTTTTCGTTTTTCAGAACGAAATTAAGCTTTTTTAAAATCTTTGCGGGATCAAGAGGGCCTTTTAGAAAAGATTTGAGTCCATCAAATTTTCCTTCCAGACTATGGTGAACTCCTCTATTTTTTAGATCCAACTGGTGTTTCGCCAAGACAAGAGTATTTGCGTTTTCCAGGCGGTAGTTAAATTTAAATTCGGGATTGAGGGTTAGCTTTTTAAAAAATTCCATTCCCTGGATTTTTGCGGCTGTGTTTCCAGAAAGTTCTACCGAACCATTTTTGATTTTGATGCTAGTGTCAATGTTTAGCTCATTTGCCTGGATATTTTTTTCTGGGTGGTTTGTTTTGCCATTTTTTAATTGGAAACGAGTTGAAATATTCAGAGGGGGTAGATTTTCTGGGTCGAACGTAGCAAATATTTTTGTCCAACGCTCCGCAGGTTTTAAATTTTCTTCAGAAGTGGGGAGTTTGCCCTGGGCTTTTATGGATAGTCCCATCGTGCCATCCAACTCTGTCAGCCCTAATCCTTTTTTCAAATCAGCAGGTATTTTTTTCCAAATAGATGCAAGCTTAAGGTCGTCGATACTGTTTTCCAGCGCAAACGATTCTCCCCAGTTTTTCGCACTGCCTTTTATCTGCATTTCAATCAGGTCGGCCACTTTGAAATGGAATTTGTCTAGATCGAAGTTTCCGTCTTGCAGGTTTTTTCGAGTGATTGACTCGAGGGTGACTTCGTCCACGCTGATCTCAAGTTGGTTTATGTCGGTTATTTTCGTTTTTTGCGACAGGCTAATTCGCGATAAGGATTTGTTATGCATCTGCAGTGAAAACCGTGATTCGACTTTTCCTGCCTGCAGTTTTTCCATGGCCTTTATGTTTTTAAATGAAACTTCTCCGTCAAATTGGCCGTTGCGAAAATCATCCGACCGCAAATCTCCCTTCAGATGGGTGTCTAAATTAAAATCAGCAAAAGAAAGTGCGAGTTGTGCGGAATGCAAGTTGCCGAATTTAATTTGCGAGTCGAGCTTTACGGGTAAAGTTCTGAAGTCGGATTTTAGGTTATAGAAAGTATCCAAAGTCAGTTGCGACGAGGTCGAAAAATCGTCGAGGTTCCAATTGCCCAATGCAGAGAGTTTTTTTAAATTAGCCTCGATATCCAGAGTAGAGATTTTCACTCCTTGTTCCGCCTTGTAGACTAGTGGGAATCTTACGGTGGCGTTCAAATCGTCAACTTGTATGTTGGGTTCATCCAATTGAGCTGAAAACTCTTTCAAGTTGACTTGCGTATCACCGGTTATATTTTCAGGTTGGAAGTTCGTGTCGAGTTTTCCTGAAAACGATAGGGCGACTTGTGTCTGACCGGATGCTTTCATTCCAGGAATTTTTTTTAAAATTTCTTTGGGAAGAATGTTTAATGCCTGAGCGATATCCAGAGTCAGGTTTTTTTGCAGTTGAAAGGATTTTTTTTGTTTCACTGTTCCTGAAATTTTCCCTTGGACCATATTGCCGGAGCGATATGACATTTTTTGTAGCTCAATGTCTCCTCTTTTCCAGTTCCCTTTCAAAGAGCCTTCTGTCTGAAAAGGCAGATAGATTTGGTTTGAATAAGGGTGGTCATAATTTACGGATTCCATGTCGGTGTTAAAATTCATTTTTACCTGAGAGAGGTCGGAACCGCTTGCCGTCAGTTTTAGAGTCTGTTTCCAGTTTTGGATTTTTGCTTCCCGCGCCTGAGCTTTTGTCAATTCCATTTTTAAATCTGCTGAGACTTTTTCGGGTTTACCCTTTTTCAAGACGACCTCATTGATTTGCAATGAGGAATTCATTTTTTTAATGTAAATTTGTAAGTCTTTCGAATTGAGAGTCAGGTTTTCTGTCGTGAGCAGACCGCCTTTTAAATTCACAGCATCTGGTTTCAAATCGGGAAGCCGTGCCATGATGTTCAGGTTTTCTCCTATCAGTGTCCCATGTCCGGAAAGAGGCGGAATCCATTTAGCTCCCCATCTCAGAATATCGGCGATTTGGAAAGAAACTTTTTTGATGTTAAGTTCTATTTCGGGATGAGTTGAAAAGTTTTTTACTTTTGTAGAAAGCCGGATTTCATTTTTATCGTCCAAAGTAAGAGAAAACGCAGATAGGTTTATTAGCTCAGGCTGCAATTGAACTTTGGCGGATAGATTTCCTTTCAGGTTGGGGGAAGGTAGTGCGTCGCCAAGTTGAATTTGATTTTGTTGTAAACCAAAGTCCCCGGAAATGTTTATATTTTTTGAGTCCTGCGCAGAGAAATTTAAATCGCTGCTGGCGTGGGATTGAAAGTGCAGCTTTTCTTTTTGCTGTGTGAAAATGATGTTGGGAGTCGGGCCTGCTTCCATGAGAACCCGCAAGTTCAGATCGATTGCGTTCAAGTTTGCTTTGCCTTTGGCTTCGAGGCTGAGTCCTTTAAGAGAGGCGATAAAGTTGCCATCCATGTCGAGTTGTGCGGAAGCATTGCGGATATTCAATTCTTGTAGGTCGACCCCGGCAAGGGGTAGGGTTAGTCCGCCACCCGAGTCAGGAGATGTTGATGGGGCTTTTGCAGGGCCAGCTAAATTTAATAGCGGTTGAAAATTCCACACTCCACTTTTTGAAATGGCGTTCAGTTCAGGTTGGTCAACAAGAATCTGGTTGATGACGATTTGTCCTTGCAACAATTGGGAAAGATCGTAGTCGAGAACTAGAGCTTGTACACTTGCAATAGGCTGTGCGGCAGGGCCTAATCTCACTCCATCAATGCGGACGCCGCTCAACAGGCTGAACTTTATTTTTTTGATGGAGAGGGGGAGGTTGAGTTGTTTGGTGCCTTCTTTTTCTGCCAGTATCCGTACCTCTTCGGCGGGGAAAAAATATTCCAGAACCACTCCGGCGCCGACGATCAATAAAAAGATGAAAAAGAAAAAATAAATCACTCCTCGAGAAAATGCCGACGAACGGTTTTTTGTCTTTTCTGGGGAGATTTCGTTTTCTTCATCTATTTCCGCTTGATCTTTTTTGTTTTTTTTCATGCCACTTATTTTTTGCCGAGCAAAGTTTTTAAGGTTTCAACTACTGCCTCTACGTTTTCCCGGATGCATTCCATATCTAATTTTTCAAGGGTGTCAGAGGGTTGGTGATAGTTTGGATTGCGAAAAAATGCTGTGTCGGTGACATCACCGCTGGAATGCCTGCGTCCCAAAACGGGGCATGGTCCCTTAACCGCACCTTACTGAAGTTTTCTCCTGTTCCCGGAACTACAAGAGTCTCTACTTTTAGGGAAGGGACATGCTGTTTCATTCCTTCCGCGAGACTTTGCGTTAACTGGGCTGTGGGTTGGTTGCCGACCACTGAGATAAAATCTCCGCTGTCTGGATATTTTTCAGTATCAACATAAGGAGGGTAGGTCTGCGATTGTGGTGCGTTAGTTTTATATCCCAACATCTCCAGCGAAATCATGCCGTTGAACGTTTCGTTTCTTTTAACCACCCTTTCAATAAAATGACGGGAGCCTATAACACCATATTCCTCTAATGTGAAAGCGGAAAAAATGATGGGAGTATGAAAAGTGTGGTCAGCAAGACAGCGTGCGATTTCTAGAAGCGCGGCTAAGGCACTGGCATTGTCATCGACTCCCGGGGTTCCTGGTTTGGTATCGTAATGTGCAGCGAGAAAAAAAGGTGTTGATTGAGTGCCAGTCGGTTTTCCGATGATATTAAAGGATCGGCTATTTTCAAAATCAACTGCTTCCTGATTGACCGAAAGGTTAAAGCTCTCGAATTGTTTTGTGATATTAAGGCGGATTTTTTCCATATGATCTGGTTCCGTGAAAGGATTCCTTTCTCAGACTAGGAATTGTAGATGCTCTTCAATGTTTTTTAGTTGTGGTTTGGGCATGATTTAAAAGGGTTTTTACTAGGTTCAATTGAGCTGGATTATAGCAATAAATTTTTCTGAATGGGGAACTGACCCTTTTAGCAGGAGATGCATTTGCTACCGTTTTACGGCCAGTGTGAGCCGGAGAAAAGGGTTTACAATTCAGATCGAAAATCATAATATAGCCTCATGTTTAAGGTAGAGTGTTACACATCTTCCAAGCTGAATGAAAGACCCGTGGCCTTTGTCCTCAGTAACAGCCGTTACAAGGTAGAGGAGATCATTGACCGCTGGTATGGAGAAGGTTCGCGCTATTTCAAAATCAAAGCTGATGATGACAACATATATCTCCTCAAATACGATGAGCAGGCTGATCGCTGGGAATGGGTATTTTATCAAAACCCTAAAATGTTGGACGATTTGCCTTCTCCGGAGGTGGGTTTGTTGCAAAATTTCGGTCGAGAGATCGAAGACATAGACGGTATCCATCCTGTAAACTGACGGCTCGGCGTGGGGCTAGTAAGTAATCGCTTTCTTTGGCGAGTAGCTTTTAGCTTCACGAGAATTGATCGTCCAGCATCACGCGGGTCGCAGCTATAATCCTATTTATTATGAATCGAATGAACTCTATCCATTTACATGCGGGACAGCGTCGTAAAATGGTCGAAGAACAGTTGGGTGATCGCGGCATAAAAGATTTGCGTGTGTTGGAAGTAATGAGTCGCGTGCCTCGGCATCTATTCACGCTCGATTCTTTGCAACATCGAGCCTATGGCGATACGCCTTTGCCCATTGGTGAGAATCAGACTATTTCTCAGCCCTATATCGTCGCGGCCATGACAGAGGCTTTGAAGTTAAAAGGCCATGAACGGGTTTTGGAAATCGGCACTGGGTCGGGTTATCAGACAGCGGTGGTGGCCGAGTTGGCTGCGCAGGTTTTTACAATCGAGCGTATCAATACTCTCTCGCGGAAAGCCCAACAAATTCTTGAAGGATTGGGCTACGCCAATATCGTTTTTAAAATGTTTGATGGAACCTACGGCTGGCCAGATCAGGCTCCGTTTGATGCCATTATGGTCACTGCGGCAGCCAAAGAAATTCCCGAAGCCCTGATCAAACAGTTGGGGGACGGAGGTATGTTGGTAGCCCCGGCGGGTGGTGCAGAGAAACAAAAACTGATCGTTCTTACTAAAAAAGGCGATCGCGTGAGTAAGCGGGAAATAGGCGATTGCAAATTTGTTCCCTTGGTTGGAAAATACGGCTGGCCGGAAAAGTAACGTAAATATCGTTTTAACGGGAGTTATTGAAAGTGTTTTCAAGAATAATTCATAAAGGAAGTTTTACACTCAGTTCAGGGGTCAAGTCGGCTTATACCTATGAGTATGGTGAATTGTCGGATGCAATGAACGAAGCTTATTGCGAAGTGCTACTCAAAAAACTCCTAGACTGGCAGAAGGAACACGGAAAATTTGATGTAGTGGTGGGATGTGAAACAGAGGGTATTCGCATTGGTCACCAGCTTTCTCAACTGATGAATTTGCCATTTCATATTATGCCCAAAAAACGTTTGGACTATGCGCAGAACCCTGCCCCGGCCTATTCCTCAGATACGCATTGGTTGATCGTGGATGATATTGCCACTACAGGGCATTCATTTATTCGCGCTGTTGATTATCTGGAAGTGGAAGACAAACCAGAGACCATTACCTTCGCCTGCATGATCAAGCGCAACCCCGCAAATCTCGATTATTCAGCGGTGAAGGGAGACCCTACAAAGGAACATCTACGGGTTTCAGATGAAAGAATGGATTTTATCGACAAGCGGTTGGTATCATTGTTCAACGAGGTTTGATCAGCTTTTCTTGATGAGGTAGTAGACTTCCCCCTTCTCATGGTAGTGGCCGGCCTTGGCTCCTGCTTTCTTACCCGTTCCAAAATATAGATCGGCGCGTGCTTTGCCGCGTATTGCGCTACCTGTGTCCTGATCGATAACGAATCGGGAAATGGGCTTCCAGTATTTTATCTTGTTGTTGGCATCGAGCACCGGTTGCCGCACTTTCATGAAGACAAGTCCGCCTGCCGGGTAGATCGATTTGTCAGTAGCTATTGATCGTCCGCCGACAAGTTCCCCGCCTCCCGAGCCTATGGCTCCTTTGTCGCTGAGCGAGAAGAAAATGTAACGTTTATTCTGGCTAAGGTATTTAGAGGTGTCTTGCGGGTTGTTGGCGAAGTATTTTTTAATTCCCTGCATTGAACCTTGACTTGTGGTGATCACGCCATCTCGGATCATCTTTTTACCAATGCTATTATACGAGTAGTTGTTGGAACCTTGATAGCGAACTCCTTGTCGGGTTCCATCAGGAAACTCCAATACACCGGACCCCTGAATATGCAGAAAATAACGTTCGAGTTCGTTTTCCAGCCACGCAACTTCCAGACCTTGATGGCTTAAGGCACCTTTGCTGTCAATTTCTTCGCGGGTCAGATTTCTCCAGTTTTCGGTGCTTTGTCGAATTTGTTTTATCCCGGAGTTGCTCCCGACTAATCGGATGCCTCCCTGTCTTTTAACGCTTTGAAAATCTTCGTCAGGCATCTGGTAGATAGGGAACCGATAGCGTGCTGAAGGGGTTGGGCTTGCGGTGATGACAGGCCGGTAGTAACCGGTAAACAAAACTTTTTTGTTTTTGCCTTTGCCCACACGGTAGAGCATGAATTTTTCGGAAACTTTTTTGTTGAACTCTTCTTGTGGAAGGTTTTTTTGTAAAAGTTTTTGGAACGCTTCCAGAGTTTCCACGAGGCGGCCACGGGTGAGAGTGAAATCGCCCAGGCGCACGGGGGAGGACGGGTCTTGTTTTAACATGACGGCCAGTTGATTGTCGATGACTCGTCCCAGCGATGCGGGGTCCATGTCATCGACAAAACCTTTTAAATCGGCAATCGATTTTAACGGCGGCTCAATGTCGAGCGGCTCAACCTCTTTTTCTTTAGCGCGCAACCGATCTTTACGGTAGTCAAATTTGTGGTCACGCTGTTCTCCATACCTTTTGGGTTTGTCCGGATAGATGTCTGCGGTTCGACTTGGGCCTTGGGTCGAGCAGGAAGCGATGAGAAAGAAAAACCCCAAAACAATTAATTGTGGAATAGGGAGTCGAATTTTGGAAAGAGAGTTAAATTGTCTCTGGCTTAAAAACACCGGTGTCTCCTGTGTTTATATTGGGTTCTAATATGTTATCGGAAAGCTTGCATTAAATATTAGCCATGGCTTCGTTAGCCAATTGGTCGCAGCGTTCATTTTCGGGGTGACCGGCATGGCCTTTCACCCACACCCAGGTGATTTTATGTTTTTTGTTCAGGCTATATAGTTCTTGCCAAAGTTGCTTGTTCTTAACAGGTTGACGGGAAGCGGTCATCCAGTCTTTTTTGATCCAGCCATGAATCCATTCTGTTATCCCTTTTACGAGGTACTGCGAGTCGGTGGTCAGGGTCACTTGATAGGGTTGGCTGAGTTCTTTTAAAGCTACGATTGCCGCGGTCATTTCCATGATGTTGTTGGTGGTTTGCGGATCAGATCCTTTAAGCTCCAGAACATTGCCACCGCCCCGGATGATGCAACCATAACCTCCAGGGCCGGGATTTCCCTTGCATCCACCATCTGTAAAAATTTCAATAGACTTCAAAGTAGGTTGCCCCTAGATAGGAAACAGATCGGAACGTTTTTGAGTGGACTATGGTTGTCAAGCTTCTTGAAATGGCTGTTTCCTCCTCATAAAAAAATTGACTCGCTCTTTGGGATCATGGGTGATCCGAATGTCTGGAATTACTATAACATATTATTTTTATTAAGAAATTCGAGTATGCGTCTGTGGTTTGGATTCTCATAGCAAGCATTTTTAAAAGATATGATAGATTGTAGTCCCCATTTATTTTTGGAGATAGTATGACGAAGGAGAGCAAAAGCGAATCAATGCCGGGTAAAAATAGCGTATCGTTTCAATGTGTCGATGCCATTGAGATCAGTCTGTTTATTGAAAAGGAGGGCTTAGGTTTTTATGAGAAGGCCGCAAAAAATGTTTCTGACCCGAGAGTAAAAAATATGTTCACGCGTCTCGCTGAAGAAGAAAGAGATCATATCCAGACTTTGCAAACTAAAGTTAGGTTTTTACAACCTGCCATTTCTGGCAAAGGAAAATCCCGTAGGCATCTCGACTTGTTTGTCATTAATGAACTCAAGGGGAAAATTTTTCCAGCGTCCGAAACAAAACCGGCGCAAAATTTTACAAGTGATATGGAAGCTCTCGAATTTGGAATCGAGTCAGAAAGACGATCCATTGAAGTCTTATCCAGTCTATTGGAAAATGAAAAGAAACTGGATGTGAAGGCCATTTTCTCGCATTTGATGGTTGAGGAAAAAAAACATCTAGCGCTCTTAGAAGATTTGAAGAAAAAAATCTGATTCGGGGTTGGGATGAGGGTACCCCGACTACCCTCGCTCCTTGGTGTTGAGTGGTATGTAGAAAATGTCAAGAAGAACCGCATGTCAATCTTTGATAAATTAGGTGTTAAGGTGTTAATTTTGTGGGGGGTGAGTTCCATTTTGATGACCTTTCGGGTAGCTAGCCGTGCATTTAACAGTAGGCTCAGGCTTTTTGAGACGATATACTGGGAAATGAAAGCAGATAAAGGCCTAAACATTTTAATTATTAAGGTTTGACAAGGTTTTGGGGCTGGTTTAGTATTAGTCTCTTTTTCTTCACATTTAACTTAAAGACTAAGGATTACAAGAATGAGCAACTACGAGGTCAAAGCTGGCCCGGAGGCGTTTTTACCTCCTGCTGCAGCAACAATGGGAAACGTTTTACCTGATCCCGGGGAAGCGCATATTGGTGGAACAGTTGTAGCCGAGGATGAGGCCTATGATAAAGCCGCTAGAATGGTTTTAGGAGCCAAAGTTCCAACTATTTTTCCAGGACCTTTGGTTCTTTGGAAATGGAACGATCATGTGGCAGAAAAAGCCAAGGCTATCCGTGAGCTGGCAGTTGAAGCTCCGATGCGAATAATCCCTATGGCCGACTATAGACCCAAATATCCCAAGATTCAGCAAGAGGTTGAAATCAATCCAAACCACCCTAATTTGACCATTTGGCATAATAAAATAGATGTATGTATTTTTATTGGAGTGCATTGCCATATGGCTAATTTGTCTCTGAAGATTATCCGTGGTGGGACGAACTGTTATACAATAGCAATGTGTGCAATGTCAGGTCATGAAGATGCTTGTCTCTCTTTTCGTGACGCAGACCTTAAGATGATAAACAAGCTTAAGGAGACAATAAAGAAGTTGAAATCGGAGGGCGTGGAATCTCAGGCTGAACCTTTTACTCAATTTGTAATGGGCCCAAAAGGTACAGTTGTGGCTCCTTAATTATAAGCAAAGACATAGGTGAAATATTAAGTACTCATTTTTTTTGATCATTTTAAAGCACCCTTTATACGGGAGTAAGTCATATGAATAAACAAGTTGAACTTAAGAATAAAAGAGTAGTGGCCTCAAACCACGTGAAGTTGGGCCAGAAGAACCAGAAAGGTCAGACGTATACGGATATCAACGATATCTTTTATAGCGCCAAACAAACCCCTAACTTTCTAACGGGTAGTGAAGTTATCCGCGCGGCTATCAAGATTGCCAGCGTTGGGACTTCGGTTGCCTATCCCATCACTCCTCAGAGTGAAGCGGCGGCTTTGATCGGTGAGCTTTATGCTGAAGGTTATGTGGATGAGTATTTTCGAGGCGAAAGTGAATTTGCAGTTATGGGGCAATGTGCAGGGTCGGCTTTTGGAGGACACCGAGTTTTCACCACGACTGCCGGACCGGGTACTTTGCGGGCCATGGAAAACTTCCCCATGTGGGCAGGTTCCAGATTGCCGATTCAGGTTTGTGTCACCTGTAGAGGAATCAATTCTCCTCTCAGCATTCAGCCGGACACTTTGGAAATGCATTACCTGCTTGAGACTGGAATGCTGGTATGGCATGCAGAAACAGCTCAAGATCTGTTTGATTTTATTCTGAAGGGTTTCATTGTTGCAGAACAGCCGGATGTTCACGTTCCAATCGCAGTATGTTGTGACGGCTTCTTTGTGACTCATACTAAAGATACGGTTGAGCTTCCACCGGAAGATATCTGTCTAACTCCTTATGACCCATACAGAAATCCGCAACCGGTTATGGATATGGAAACAGCTCCGATCCGTATGATGCGCGATCCTTTTGTTATGAAATCCAATTACATCAGTTATGCTACACATGCTTCTTGGCAACAGGAAATTAAGGCGGCAGTAGAGCGTTCTCGCAAACACACCATGCCTCTATTGGATGGCTTGATTGACGAAGAAAATACGGACCGTGAAATTCTTATTGTGGGTTCTGGAACTGCAGTATCGCAGAGCCGGGAAGCAATTCGGTTGCTTGAAGAAGAGGGTATCAAGGTGGGACTGGTTAAAATCAAAACCATTCGTCCTTTTCCTTATGAAGAGATCAAGCAGGCAACTAAACATGCCAAGCATATTTTTGTTCCTGAGTTCAACGTGGCAGGTTGGTTGGCTCGCGAAATCAAATCAACAATTAAAGACAATGAAAGGGTTTATTGCGGACCTCATGTTGCAGGCGGCATGACCATGCCTTCAGAAGTTATTGTTGAAGAGATCAAAAAGCATTTGGGTATGGAAGTTGCTGCCCGAGGAACACTAGGCTAGATCAATTAAAATTAATTAAGTTTTTCCCATTAAGGGAATTAAATTTAAAGGGGAATTTATGAGTAAGGAAAAGATTGTTTTATGTGAAGGCTTGGCTGATGTTATGCCGCCGGAGTATCAGGAGTTGGTTGAATCGGCTACTTTTGGTGATCAGGATCGCGGCTGGAAGGACATTGGCTCTTCCAAAGAGTTGATCGAGCAACATTCTTTATGCGCGGGTTGTCCTGAGTCCATCGCTTTCCGTTATATTCTGGCCAGCCTTCCGGCTCCTGAAGATACTGTGTTTGTAGGTTCTACAGGGTGTACCAGTTTGGTGTTTCCACATGTTGCGGTGCATAATATTCACTCCCTCTTTGGAAACCAAAACGCGATTGCTTCTGGACTGAAAAGAACTTTGAAGAGTCGTTTCCCAGATGTTGAAAAAGACGTTGTGGTTCTGGCTGGTGATGGTGCGACGGTTGATATTGGTTTGGACATGACCATGCAGTCCTGGTTCCGTCAGGAAATGTTCACCACCATTTGTTTTGACAATGAGCTTTATGCAAATACAGGTGGGCAGGAAAGTGGATTGATGCAGAAAGGCTTTGTTGCCAAGATGGTGGGATCCTCTAGAGTCGACCTGCA
>JGI24917J38488_100648_pt1 | contig 35396 bp, 24 predicted proteins | sample LinPfosmplate5_FD_38488 | JGI IMG/M metagenome (IMG submission 38488)
CGAGCTCGGTACCCGGGGATCCCACCCCGTACTGTCGTCAGTCTTCGAGACAGACGTTGAGACAATGCAGCAGAAAGAGGGAAATATCGTCCTTTTAATTCGTCATATTGTTCAGTTTCAGTGCAAGCAAAACCGAACATGAGGCCCTGGTCACCTGCACCTTGGGAATCGAGTGTCTGTCGATCTACGCCTTGATTGATGTAAGCGGACTGGGTCGTAACATAGACCAAAACATCACACAAATCAGGATTCGTAGCATCCATTCCAATGGCGTGCGAATCATAGCCGATGCTAGCTGCTGCTTGACGAGCAATGGTCTCATAATTTGGAGCAGGAGCATCAAGAGACACTTCCCCTGCAAGGATGATTACGCTCTTGTCATCCATCCCCTTTACACAGGTTTCAACTGCCACACGAGCATTTGAATCGAGCGCAAGACAAGCATCGACAATAGCATCCGAGATAGCATCACACAACTTATCTGGGTGACCACTCGTTACAGACTCCGATGTAAAGATGTCTTCTTGCATGTTCTCCCGCTTCTGTACTGATTAAGAAAGGTTTGCCCAATAAGTCGAGCATGGATTTACAGCGATTCCTATTTGTACGGCACCATCTAGGATTTCACATGGCTGACTGGCATCCCACCGCATATCGGACACATACACTCGCTGAAATTCAACAGAAAGGTGCAGACCTCGTTGGCCAAGAAGTAACAGTAGCTGGATTTATGGAAGCGAACAGAGGCAAAGGAGCCATTTGTTTCGTTGATATGAGAGACGGAACGGGAACCTCACAGGTCTTCCTTAAAGGGGACATTATTGGAGACGAAAAACTCGACACTGTTCAACGCATGACTCGTGAATCAACATTGCAATTCACTGGTACTGTTGCTCAAAAGCGTCCTCCAAAGTTGAAGGAAGGAGAAACACCTCCACCACCTGCCTATGAAATTGTAGCATCTGATGTTGTTGTTTTGACTCGCGCAAACGCTCCGCTTCCGCTTGGAATTACTGACTCTGTAACCATTGGACTCGATACTCGTCTCGATAATCGTTTCCTCGATCTTCGCCGTGCCCATGTCAATGCTATGTTCACGCTTCGCTCAAAGGTACTGCAATACGGACGTGAACATCTCCTAACTGAAGGATTCAAAGAAATTAACACGCCAAAAATCATTGCATCGGCTTCCGAAGGTGGAACCAATCTGTTCCCTATGATGTATTTCGACACTCCAGCGTTCCTTTCACAGAGCCCTCAATTGTACAAGCAACTTACTATACTTGGAGGTATGGAACGTGTTTTTGAAATTGGACCTGCTTTTCGTGCAGAAAATCATGACACATACCGCCATTTAAACGAATTCATTTCGTTCGATATAGAGGCTGCTTGGATGAATGATGATGACGTCATGGGTGTCCAAGAACGTATGATTCATCATATATGGAAGACCGTAGCAGAACATGATCAAGAGCATATTGACACCATCAACGCCTACAGAGAGAGTCAAGACGATGATCCAATAACAGTTGACGTCCCTACAGTCCCATTCCCACGTATCGAATACTGTGATGCAATTAAGATGATTCAAGATGCTGGCGAAGAGATTACTTGGGGAGATGATATTGATTCCTCCCATTGTGATATTATCGCAGCCAAATACCCTGGGTTCCACTTCCTACCTCGATGGCCTATGGAAATGAAACCATTCTACATCCACCACATTCCTGGTGAAGTAGGCGCAACCGGTGAACAACTTAGCCGAGGATTTGATCTCAATTATGGTCGCGACGAGATGACAAGCGGCGGCCAAAGAGAACATGATGTTGATATTCTCGAAGAAAATCTACGCTCAAAGGGACTCAATCCTGAAGACTTCTCTTTCTATACTGATGGTTTCAGGTTTGGTGCACCACCTCACGCTGGCTGGGGCCTTGGAGTGGCCCGACTACTCATGGCATTAACTGGTTCAAGAAACGTACGAGAAACGGTCTTATTCCCTCGGGACAGACATCGTGTTACACCCTGAGTTGACCTAGATGCCTGTTGATCGAATGCAATGGGGTGCAGAAGCATGGCAGTTTGCCGATTTGCATATGCCCGATGAACCTTCACCGTTCCAAAACGATCATGGCGTCCCATGCGTTATGTTGATTCATGGTGGGTTTTGGAAAAAAGAGTACACGCTTGAATTGATGCAACCTATTGCGAATGCTCTCAGTGATGCTGGGGTAGCAGCATGGAATATTGAATTCAAACGTTGGGATGATGGAGATGAGGGTGTATGGATGGATACACTTTCAGACGTTCTTAGAGCATGGGGCCAACTTGCTTTATTACCCGGAATTGATGTCACTCGAAGCATGGTCATGGGCCATTCAGCGGGAGGACATCTTGCTTTGTTAATGGCCAGTAAAGCTGAACGTAAACCTTGGCTTGCTATTGCTCAGGCACCAATTACAGACTTGTTTGGTGCTGATGATGCGAACCTAAGTGATGATGGTGATGCAATCCGTCGTTGGATTGGTTGTGATCCTTACAATAACGAAGAGATTTGGCGACGACTCAATCCCGTTGATTTACCTCCGAAATCACCAGTTCTCCTTCTTCATGGCGAAAAAGACGAGGATGTTCCAATCGAGCAAAGCGAGACCTATGGGAGGATAATGGAGGCGAAGGGATCTCATGTCCAAAAGGTATGGTTAACTGGCGATCACTTCAGCATTATTGATGCTGCAAGCGATGATTGGCTTGTACAGCAAGATACCATTCTAGACTGGTTGTAAGTCAAGAACCACTAAGACCAGTAATGCTCTCGGCGAGTCATGAACCTACTCGGTACTGATGCTGTACTCGCCTCAAACGCTCTCTCTGGCAAAACAGCACTCATCTGTGGAGCGAGTCGAGGAATTGGGGCTGCAACTGCACGGATAATGGCTGCAGCAGGAGCAAATGTCATTGTCTCCGCTCGTAATCAAGACCAACTTGATCTCCTTGTCGAAGAACTGAATACTCTTGGTAACGGGAATCATCAAACTCTGGTGATGGATTTAGAGGATACGAACGGCATCTCCAGTAAAATCAACCCACTGATAAATCAAAACCCAATCCATATCCTCGTTAACAATGCAGCTGGACCTCCAGGTGGGCCATTGCTTAACAGTACAGTCGAGGAACTAACTCAGCCATTTGGTAGACATTTGCATGCAGCTCATACACTTGTTCAACTCCTCGCTCCAACAATGGAATCTGAGGGATACGGGCGAATTATCCAAATTATCTCCACGAGTGTTCGTGAACCAATTCCTAACCTTGGCGTTTCCAATACACTACGGGGAGCCATGGCCTCCTGGGCAAAATCACTCTCCAGGGAACTCGCTCCGTGCATCACTATCAACAATGTGTTGCCTGGTTTCACGGATACGGAAAGGCTAGGAAGTCTCGCTCAATCGATTCATGACAGAACTGGAAAATCCCTTGATTCGATTCACGAAGGATGGATGAGTCAGGTCCCAATTGAGAGACTCATCGATCCTCTGGAAACCGCATCTGTCATTGCATTCCTTTCAACTCCAGCTGCTGGAGCAATACGTGGAGTTTCTCTTCCAGTTGATGGCGGCCGATTGAGAAGTATCTGATTATCGCTTTTTTGATTATTATCAGTTTCAGGTTGCTAGAATTGACCGTGTCAAGGGATAACATCAACACAAGAATAGCGATGGTGTAACTTATGGGACACTTAGAAGAGGTCAATATGACATATTTTACGCATATGAAAAGGGCATTCTCTCTATCATTCCGATATGGTTTGAGTACGGTTCAACTCATCATCCATGGATTTCTACCATTCTTATTCATTGATGCTTGGAAAAAAGCTGCAGATTCCTATGAACGTGGTTGAACATTCACTGCTATTAGAGAATTCAAAGCGATGCTCATTCTTCCTCAATCAATTCGAACGTGTTGAAGAATTCATCAATATCTATGACTCCATTTTCGTCTGAATCGACGTTATGGAAAATAATTCTTGATTCGTAGGAAGTATATTTGAATCCAAGTGCAGAAAGTGCATTTTGGAACTCTCGACAGGTCAAATGATTCTTGCCTCCAAAATCAGCCGCATGGAAAACAGAGAGTCTCTTCTCATGTTCAGATTCTGTTGTGAACTTAAATTGATTTTTGAAAGTGCTAAGGGGTGTATTTGAAACGACTGCATGTTTCTTTCCATACAGGTAGTACGTGATAGAGCCCACGAGAATTGCTACACCGCCTCCAATGAAGGCTTTCTGACCAATAAACGTCAACAAGAAAGCTCCTGCTATAACACCCCATATGTGCATGAATGGGTAGAATGGTCCTTTGTACGAAGGATTCCAATCGTGTTCTTTACTGGTTTGACGCAAGATGATTACACATGTGTTGATCATGATGAAAATCATAATTTTGAAGCCTGATGCAACCTTAACGACGTCCTTCAACGGCACGAATAGAATTGCAAGACCCATCGCAACTCCAGTGATGAGGATTGGGAAATGCGGAGTTTCAAATCGGGCATTGACTTCTTCAAGCGCTTGAGGCAAAAGGTTGTCACGTGACATTGCAAAGAGAAATCGAGATGATGCAAGGATTCCTGCAAGAGCCATTGAAATCATTGTAAGAACAGATATGATTGCAGCAAAAATACCAAACTTCGTTCCAGCAACTTCCTCTGCAAATATGAAAATGGGGTTTTCAACGACTTCACCATTCGGATCAAGCCACCATTCGCCAGGAATTGCAGCCATCATGAGGAAGGCTATTACGGAATACAAGACTGTTGCAATCAAAAGAGAAAGCATGATCCCTGCAGGAAGATTCTTTTCTGGATTTTTGACTTCACCCCCAATCGCTGCAACTTTCGTAACACCTGCGTAAGCGACGAAGACAAACGCTGCAGCTTCTGCAAGAGACCAGACGTCTGTATTGAGCGCTCCATCAATTGGACGATTCACATCGAAACCATCAACAAAAAATGCTGCTCCACAAATGAAAAGGAGAAGAGAAACAGTTGCTATAACGACTGGAGTTTGAATCGCTTTGACCTTTTTGACACCAAGTATATTCACAATGGTGATCAAAACCAAGGCACTTAGTGAGAGGACGAGTATGTCCAATTCGATGTCAAAGTATGTGGTTACAACAACAAAATAGGCAGAGAATCCAATCAAGGCAAAAGCAGATTTCAACAGGAATGAGGTCCAAAGCCCAAGACCACTTATGGTACCAATAAGCGGACCAAATGTGCGTTCCATGTAAACGTAAGAACCTCCACTTGACGGCATTCCCGAGGCTAATTCGGATTTAGAGATAGCAGCAGGTAAGACCACAGATGCTGCAAGAAGAAAAGCGAGCCAAATCCCTGGCCCCATAATTTCTGCCGCAAATGTTGGTGTGATGAAAATACCTGGAAGCATTGCAGAGAGTGAGATGATTACAACACCGGCAAGACCGATGGATCGACTCAGTGTGTTCTTAATTCGCACTGGTACTTTTTCAAGTAAGGAATCAACATAATGGAATCGAATAGAACTAGAACGATCTGTAGCCATGACCCTCACCTTCCGAATTCCGACACAAAAAAGCCGTATAACATGCCTCAAGCGCACTCAGGATATATTTACTTGCCTTTATTGCAGATACATATTACCGTATTGCGGTAATTATATTTTTGCGATAACTTTCATTTCAACTGCGATAGGTGTCGGTAAGGCCCGAATCGCTAGAGTTGTACGGGTAGGACCATAGTGACCAAGAGTTTCAGCCCAGACTTCATTATAACCCGCAAAATCTCGATCCATGTCCACCAAAAAGGAAGTTACATCGACAATCTTGTCCATTGATGAACCTGCTTCCTCTAGTATTCGAGCAATGTTTTCTACAACTGCTCGTGTTTGTGCTTTGATATCATATTCGACTGGATTCCCGTCATCATTGCGAATAGGTCCTCCAGGGATCGCATTGGTTCCTGGTTGCCGTGGACCAACACCTGAAAGGTAGAGTAAATCCCCTACTTGACGGGCATGCGGATACATACCAACCGGTTTAGGTGCAGCTTTGCTGTTTACTGCACCTTTACTCTCTGGAGGTTCCCAGAGCGCAGGCCCAGTTGAAGCAGTCAACGGCTCATCCGCTTCGATGGCCTCTTCTGCATCGAGAACATTTCGTTCCCCTCTGTAATATTCTACATCGTCTTCATCGTATTCCTTGTCGCCCATGCCAGTGGAGGTGGGATCGAGTTGGACAACAGCACCACCTGCCCCATGAAGAGCCTCATAAGCAAGGACACGACCTGTGAGATTGTTTCGGTTGCCGTTCATTGCTGAGAGCCACCACATCGGTTTGAAGGTGACAACTTTTTGAACGCGTATTTGTTGGTGAATCGTTCGTGATAATTGAGCCACGTCTTCGAGGCGACCTTCTTCTAGGAATTCCAAGACTTTACGATTCCATTCATCGTCCTTCAACGAATGTATGCGGTCATCAGATGGGTCGATAAATTCGGTAAACATCCTATTTGACATTGACATAGCAGTGACTGCAACAGCTTTACGTCCAGTCTTTTTGATAACATCGAGACATGCTTTTGCGAGAACAGTTGTTTCTGATCGATTCGCATAAACGTTCGATGATACGATAACAGCAGGAATTGAATTGTCTGGATTGAGGAGTTTGAGTGCAACAACAGACCCTACATCGATAGGAAAACCATGGTATGCAACTGTTCTGCTTTTTAGGCCACGATTATGATTGGCTTGATTCCATGCTTCAGCAAATTCTGCATCAATATTGAACGAATAATCCATCGATCCGAGGTCATGGAAATCCTGATCCACGAGCGTCCACTGTGGATTGGGATCTGCTTGAATTTGATGACCGATGATGCTTGGCCAAGTTGTTGAATAGATGATGAGGAGATCCGCGCCGCTTTCCTTGATTGCATCTCTGGCTTCATCAAAGGCAGTTCGTAGACGACTCCATCCTTCGTTCTGTTCTGGGACAAGAAGTGGATGCGGATGAACTGGAACGACATAGGAACCAACAATGGAACCGTTCATTGTACATCACCTTCATTTGCATAGCAAGGCCATTCAACAATCGCATTACCTGTTCCGATTATGGTCCCATAACCGTGGAGGATAGCAGGATAATCAGGGACTGATAGCGTACTTAGGAGCCATGTCAAGCCGCCACCATCTGATTCAGCAATCGCTTGTTCAGTAAATTCGGGCATTTCATCAAGAATTCGTTGAGCCTGTCCTGTTCGCATGTAATCGATGATCCGCATGTCCCACAAATGCATTGCATGACTGGCAATGTGCTCTTTGCTCATATCTTCTGGAACTTCAGATTCAGTGGTAAAATGGCGGTGTGAAAGAGAATTAGAAGCAAGAATAACAGCTTTCTTACCACTTTCTTCAACCGCTTCTCGGGTGACTCGACCAAGTTCCATCATCATTTCTTGCATTACTTCAACCGAATAGTAATGCGTCGAACGGTTTGAAGAAATGACCACTAAGGGCTTGTCAAATGCTGGATTTACCATGTGCCCTGTGGTGATTGTACCGTAATCGACACGAAAATCAGGGTTTTCCATCATTTTTACAGCAAGACCAGAACCCTTTGCTTTGTCATGTATAGCCAGGCTTAACTCAACATCGATGTTCATGTCATAGGTGTAACGAAACAGATTTGGGAAAACTGGATCAACCGATAATCCCTCGAAATGAGGGATTCCAAGGAAATGAGTGCCGACATATGTTTGCCAATGAGGGGAGAGCAGTACAAGTACGTCATGATCAATCTTGGAAAGAGATTCTCGAAGACGTTCATATCCCCAACGTAATTGCTCCCAACCTCCTTCAGAAGTTGGTTCATTCTGTGGAGGGTTTTCAGCATATACGAGGTGAGGGGGGTGAGGGGCTAGACAGCCTGCTACAATCGAACCTTTCGTCATGAGTGTCGGTGTAAGTTCCGTCATATGGATGCATCGCTGCCGGATGCCAAGACTCAAACGAGGAAAGGATAACCACCAAACATGGGAGAAGAGGATTTGGACACTTCTAAGTCCATTCTCGTCAATGAATCAGAGCCCTCTCTTGTTGTCGAAGAGCATTCTACACCTGTAACAGAAAGTGAAATCTTCAAAGATATGCTTCGGCATATGATGGCTCCGCTCATGCTTGGAATGCTCTTTGGGTCCATTTGGCAAATTGTGGTTATGCCAAAGATTGATTTTTTTCCAAATCCAGTCCATGGCTCATTTATTATTTACCTTGTACTCTCCCCATTGATTTACAAGTCCCTTGTTGGTCAGGAAATGAATCGTGCTAAGGAATATGCATTAGGCGTTCTATCTGTAGCAATGGTCCTATCGTTTGTTTGGATTCTACCCCAACAATCTTCCTTGTATTGTGGCGTTTTTTTGACGGGAATTTCTTGGTTATGGCTGAGTTCATTCTGGTTACAGTTTGAATTTCCACCGTTCCGATATGGCTTATGGCATGCGATGGCAGTCAACATTGGGGCCTTTAGTGGAAGTGTCCTTACCTTCATCTACATCTGATCAAGAGGTATAAGATTCAGATTCGTTTGGGAAGTCGCCCGAACGAACATCATCACAATACGAGCGAATTGCTGTATCAATGTCTTCTGCGAGATTGAGATATCGACGTAAGAACCGTGGTGAGAAATCCATTGTAATCCCAAGCAGGTCATGCAGAACGAGAACTTGTCCATCACAATGAGGTCCTGCACCAATTCCAATAACTGGAATTGTCAATTCCTGTTGAACTCTTTTGGCCAAATCCGTAGGGATCTTTTCTAGAACAATTGCAAAGCAGCCAGCCTTTTCCAATAACTTGGCATCTTCAATGAGTTTGTCTGCTTCCTCATCTTCCTTTGCTCGCACTGAATAGGTACCAAACTTGTAGATGCTTTGTGGCGTAAGGCCGAGATGCCCCATGACAGGGATTCCAGCTGTGAGAATACGTTCAATCGATTCAACAATTTCAGATCCGCCTTCGAGTTTAACAGCATGCCCTTCAGCTTCTTTCATGATTCGAACTGCAGAGTCGAGAGCGAGGCGCGAATTCCCTTGATAGGAACCAAAGGGCATATCCACAACGATAAGGGCTCGATTAACTGCTCGTTGAACACACTGAGCGTGATAGATCATATGGTCGAGGGTAATTGGAACTGTCGTGACTTGTCCTGCCATGACATTTGATGCTGAATCGCCGACAAGAATCACGTCAACACCCGCTCCATCAACCAGACGAGCAAGGGAATAATCGTAAGCAGTAAGCATTGTTATTGGTTCTTTAACTCGCTTCATTTCTTGCAAGGTATGTGTCGTTACCTTGGTTGCTTTTCCATGAATTGACATAGGTCTCCCTCATGTTCCCGATTGGCTTCTACGTTTCAAACTCTCGCCATGAAATTAATCATGCTTAATGCAAACATTGAGTGGTTCTGAGAAGAATCCGAGACTCCAGTTGCCACCTTCGCGACCGACTCCAGAATGCTTCACACCCCCAAATGGTGTTCGTAAATCTCGGTGCAACCATGTGTTAATCCAAATGATACCCGTATCGATTTTCTGTGCAATTGAATGTCCACGTTCTGTATCTCTAGTCCAAATAGATCCAGCAAGGCCATAATCAGTCGCATTTGCCATCTCGATTGCTTCTTCATCTGATGAGAAACGATGAATGGTTACAACAGGACCAAAGATTTCTTCGCGAGCAGTCCTTGAAAGATGAGACAAACCTGAAATCAACGTTGGACGAAGAAATGCTCCTTCTGGTGTTGGACCAGGAGAACCTGTCATCTCCCTTGTCCCACCAGTTAGAATTGTCCCCCCTTCTTGAATTGCCAAGTTGATGTAAGATTCGACCTTCTCGACATGAGCCATATTGATCAAAGCCCCGACTTGAGTTCCCGGGTTGTTCGGATCACCGCATTGCATTGCCGAGACCTGAGTGACGAGATGTTGTGTAAATTCATCTGCAATTGATTCATGGACAAGGATTCTAGAACCACAAAGACAGACTTGGCCTGAGTTGGTGAAACCCGCACGGATTGCTCCTTGGACTGCTTGATTCATTTCTGCATCATCGAGGATAATTGTTGCATTTTTCCCACCTAATTCCAATGACAATTTCTTGAACATTGGAGCTGCAGTTGCTGCAACATGGCGTCCTGTTGCTGTACCGCCTGTGAATGAAATTGCTTTAATGTCGACGTGCTCAAGGATTTCTTGACCAACTTCTGGACCGTATCCATTAACGATGTTGAAAACACCGTCTGGCAATCCAATCTCCTGACAAACTTCAGCAAGTAGATACGCAGTTAGTGGGGTCAATTCACTGGGTTTTGCTATAATGACATTTCCCATGAGGAGAGCAGGTGCTACTTTCCAACTCAAGAGATACAAAGGTAGATTCCATGGCGTTATCAATCCGACGACACCTATTGGTCGACGATGAACAATATTTGTTGCATCATCCATTTCAAAGATCATATCTTCTTGGTCACGAGCAAATTCAGCAAAGAAACGAAAATTTTCTACGGAACGTTTCGCATCAACCCGTTGTGCAAGGGAGAGAGGTTTCCCCGTATCCAATGATTCTCTTCTTGCCAGTTCTTCGCCTCGAGATTCGAGAGTATCGGCAATGGCTTCAAGCCAATCTGCTCGGTCATCGAGTGTCAAATCGGCCCATTCATGCTGAGCGACACGCGCTGCGGCTACTGCGCGATAAACATCGGGTTGTTTGGAGCGAGGAATCGTTCCAATGAGTTGCCCTGTGGCTGGAGCGAGATTCTCAAGTGTCGTGTCATCAACAGCATCAACGAATTCTCCACCGATGAAATTCTGAACATTCATTCCTTCACCTCTGGGTCATATATCCAGCGGTCTTGGTCAGGGTCCCATTCATCCCATGTAGGAATTGTTTCGAGAACGGAGTGGTATTTTTCAGGAACAATTCCCGGAACGATGAATGCTTTTTGTCGATGCAATGGATATGGATTGCGTAAATCGATACCAAGGACACCCAAGACAGCACGAGCAACATACCATGTTGCTTGAGCATTCCAACCATGTGCAATTTTAACCACAATCCCAAGACCTTTTGGATAATCTGGATGTTCGATAGCAAGACCAAGTAACCCATCTGCACCTTCTTTTGCAATCACAGTACCTGCTCCTGCTTTGAGAATTGTTGAATCAAGGCGATTGAATCCCCCTACAAGATCGGGATGACGCACCATGGCTTCCCAAATCCAATCTGAATCTTTATCTCGAACAAGACCAGCGTAAATCTGGGCTAATTCAGCAACTGTGTTGGAAACGGTCGGCAAACCACAGCCATCCTTAGCGATACGTAATGGCGTCCAATCATTACCAAGAAATCTGCGAATTTGTTCCATGTAGGCTTCGAAAACAGGATGGTTCGGAAGCGTATATCCTGCACGGTTCCATCCCTTTTCTCGGCACCCTCGAAGAATCGCAGCATGCTCTCCAGAGCAGGTATGATACCAGCGTCGAGGCCGACGTACTTGGCGACCAAATTGAATCAAAGGAACGTCTAATGGCGTCAACATAAGTGGCCATTCTGATTCTGAAAGAAGGGATTGTGCTGCCGCTACGTGTTCAGTATCGCCATTATGGCTCGCCACGGCTATCGCTTTTTGTTCCCAAGAGAAAGGCTGGAGTTCCTCTACGAAGGCTTTGAGCATGAATGGTTTCATCATCGAGCGCCCGTAACAAAGAACATTCCCTCCAAAGGAATGGATGACTTCATCTCCATGTGCCCAGGCGACTGCTCCATGAATCGTGGTTTCAGAAACACCATTTCTACGATAGTCAACCAAGGGTTCCCAATCGACATCTCTCCCAGTTGGAATTCCATCCACTTGTTCTCCGAGTGGAGAATTTGGAAACAATCCGCTGCCTGGTTGACCTGGCTTCACTGCAGAGTGTGAATGATGTTGAATGCCCATATTCATCCATCCTTAAGAAGTTCTTCAACTCGAGGAACTACCTTTTCCATGTATGCACGCATGTTGCGGCAAACACGATCGCTATCGTGATTGAAGAAATCAAACCATGCCATAACTCGATCTTGTGGGTGGAAACGTTCGACCAATTGTTGAGCAACATCTTCGACGTTTCCGATGAGTGCATTTTGAGCAGCATTTTGCACCTTTGTAGGATCAATTGTTCCTTCAAGGGCATTCCAATAAGCGCTTAGAGATAGATCTGCTTCACTCTGAGCTGCTGTTCGTTGTTCTTCAGAAGTCAATCCATCCTCATCATTAACGAATACGAAAGTGGTTCTCGGCATATCAGAACGCTTCCATTCACCACCGTCGGAATGGAAGCATTGACGCATACGCTCGTGTGTTGCATCAATGACTTCAGGTTGTGTAATGGAGAGATTAAACACGCGGACTGGTAGATATTTATTGACAAAAATTTGGGCTTTAGGGTCATGAGTACCTGCGACTAAGACCAATTGATTCCGATCAAATTTGTTCGGAACAATTCGAATGTCTTCGAATACATATCTTCGATCAATCGTTATTGAATCATCTTTCGAACCATGTGCATTTTGCACATTTTCCCAGTCATCATCACTACGGAAGTTGTCACGCGTGAGTATTGTTGGGCGAATCTCATCAGAGTGAACGACATCGCCCCTGAGTAACCTCAAGAATATTTCACTTGCTTCGAGGAAAATCTGTCCACGAAGAGCAGGCCAAGCAGCTTCTTCAGTTGGAGTTCTTGGAACGATTCCATATGGCCGGGCCATGAATTCAAACCGTCCTGCGGAGAAACCAACATGCAGTTTCCTCTCGTCACCTTTGACAGCAAGAAGTTGCAATGTATTTGCGATACGTTCTGCTTGAGCAATAGGCCCACCTGATGCGAGGATAGACACAACTGCACTTCCGATTTCAATTCGGCTTGTCTGTCGGAACGATTCCATAGCAAGTTGTGGAAAATCTGTACAGAGACCGACCTCTCCTTTCCAATGTGGAACAACAGGTCTGCTGTTTGATTTCTGAGTTTCAGTTGAAAGATGAGATTGGGCAATCCAGCCGACGCCAAATCCAAGTTCGTCTGCGAGGGTGAGTTGCTGGAAGTAATTCTTGAACATGGTTCGCTCTGAGGGGATATGTCCCTCATGGTCTGGAGTTTGGCTGATGGAGAAGAAAATATCGTGCTCCATACGTCTCGCCTGTTCTTGCCATGAAATGAAAGGACATAACCCGTTCGACGCTCGTTTGACCTATTTCTCAAGAGTGGTCAACGCGTGTAGTCGCTTTTTCAAGAGAGGTGGAGTGGCGATTCCAAGTTGCATAAACAAGTGCATTGTATCAGAAAGAAGGAGCAGCGCATCATCAAAGCGAGTCTCAATTTCAGCAAGATCTGCCAAACCCCAACTCGCAACAAGATGCCCCCCCGGATGTTCCATCAATTTCGCAATATCGAGACTATCTTGATACATTTCAGAGGCTGTTGCAAGTTCACCAAGGCTTGCTTGCGCATGAGCAACATCAGCCATCGCTTCCATTTGGAGGATGTCGTTTTGTTTATTGACGGCTAGTTCAAGTCTTCGAGTATCATGAATGATTGCTGTTTCCCAATCCTCATTCGCCCGAGCACAACGAGAAAGTACAGCCAATCCAAATATGAGTCCTTCCTTATCCTCTATCTTTTCTCTTAATGTGAGTGAGCGGCGTACGGAGGCTTGAGCGCCATCAATTTCATCTATGGAAAGAAGCATGAGGGCATGGTAATGAAGGACTCCAGCAGCAAGCGCCTCACCATTTTCTATCGATTCCGCTTTGAAAGCAAGTTCTGCAACATCATCGATGGAACCTTGATTTCGTTTCAACATCTCAAAATGCGCCCATCCTTTCTCAATATCATCTTTAGCAACAACGCCAGCATGTTCAACTAATCTCTGGAGTAAATCGTAATCTCCTATCGATTCAACCAGAGGAAGAATCCCAAGAGCGAGGGAGGTGTTGATTGATTCCATTGCTCCACCCTGGGTCAGCATTGAAACAATTTCTTGTGCTTGTTCGGGAGTAATCTCTTCTGCCATGAGGTGGCCACAATCAACCGCGTCAAGAACCTATGGATTCTGCTGAGACAGGGCTGTATATTCATAATGTAGAGTTCTCACAACACACCATGGGTCGTTTTGACGGAGCACTTCAAGGGGTTATGCTCGTATCCCTTTTGTTGCTTTTTCCGATCACTATTCAGTTATTGGTCCAGCAAGACGATAGTCCTCTGTGGCGAACTGTTGTTGTCGAAATTGAATCCGATGAAGAAGACACTGGGGCTGATGCACGGGCTGAATCATTATCTCGCGAAGATGTCGCTCGCATTGCCACGTTCAACATCAAAGTATTCGGCGAGACAAAGATGGGTAAGGCCGAGGTCGTGGCTGAATTAGTAGAAATCGTTCATCGATACGACATGGTTGTTGTCCAAGAGATCAAAGACATTGATTCAACAGTCCCCTATGATTTCCTTGATGCCATCAATCAATATGGAAATGAGACATATGCCATGGTCCTTAGTGAACGATCTGGACTTCAGGAAGATGATAGTGGAAGTCAAGAACAATATGCATTCTATTACAAAGAATCAGTCTTTATTCCGAATGAATCATGGTTGCATAATGATTCTCAGGATGATGCATTTCAGCGTGAACCATTCATTGCAAACTTTGGAATGATGAATCTAAATAATTCTATCACTGAAAATATGACGTTCATTACAGTCCATACCAAACCTTCTGAAGCAGTGAATGAAACCTCAGCGTTGCATGATGTTGTTGAAACATATTTGGAAAATCGTACAGAAGAGAATGTCATTTTACTCGGTGATTTCAATGCTGATTGCAGTTATGCATCCACATATGAATTGAATCAACTTTCACTTCGTCAACCACAATATCTGTGGGTCGTACCCGATACTGCGGACACAGCATATTCTTCAAACAGCCATTGTGCATATGACCGAGTTGTGATGACTGGCGATATCGATGGTAGATTCTTCGGCCGCTGGGGTGTTGATCGAGACATGTCGAGTTCAAACGTTTCAGATCATTATCCTGTTTGGTTCGATTTAGATCGTATCGAGTAAGGCGGGAAAAGAATGCATCGGATTGCTTCAATTCCTGCACGTATAAACATCATAGGCGAGCATACAGATTATTCAGGAGGTCTCTCCTTTGCTTTTGCAGCACCCCAACGCCTTACCCTGAAAGCAACATCAATACCTGAAGGATTTGAAGGTGAAAGCACAGTTGTTTCTTTGTGGGAGGAAGCGAAAGGATGGCCCGCTCAACTGACTGTAGCAAGCGAAATTCCAATAGGAGCGGGAATGTCTTCTTCGGCTGCTCTTTGTCTAGCGATTGTTCTGTGTGTTGACAAGGACATTGAATTATTCAAGGCATGCCGTGAAGCACAACGAATCGAACACGTCGTTCTTGGAACAGAGTGCGGTTTACTCGATCAAATGGCCATGATGTTTTCCAAGCCCAATCATGCGACGTTGATCGATTTTTCAACGAATACAACAACCCATCACCACCTACCAGAATCTCATATATTCAAACTAATTGATTCTAAAATACACAGAACTTTGGGAGAAATAGACTATCAGAACTCTGTTGACGAACGGATTAAGAACATACACGTCAAAGAAGAAAATCAACGTGTCAAAGAAGCGATTCGAGCCTCGCCAGAACAGTTAGGATTACTCCTCAATGCCTCTCATGAATCATTACGAACCATCGGCGTTAGTTTGGAGGAGATTGATCAACAAGTGAATATCCTTCAAAACACACCAGGTGTTTGGGGAGCTCGTATGATGGGTGGTGGATTTGGGGGGATGATTCTCGTTCTTGTCGAACATAAGGACATCTTACCGCAAGGTGTTGTTGTCCAACCCTCAGAAGCTGGCTTTGTTCAAGAATTCCTCTAATTGTGCCAAACGTTCAGGAGTTCCCATGTCCCAAAACTTGGTATTATCCAAATATGCTGAGGCTTTCATTGACATTTCGGGATAGACTGTTTCTTCCCAACTCCATTTCCCATCCCTACCATGTTCGAGGAGAACAGACTTCTCTACGATACTGGTTCCTGATTCATATCCATTGAATTCACTCGGTGGAGATTCACTCTTGTCGTATTGAGCGATTTTCCCGTCAATGTGTAGAAGATTCATCTCATCATGCTCAGTCGTTACAGTGAGGGTAAGCGGAGAGGATGTTTGTTCATGATGAGCGACAAGTCCTCCATAATCAATTGGATGGAAATCATCGCTCCAGAGTAAGATAAATCGATTTTGAAGAAGGTGCCGAGCATTCCATAGCGCACCACCGGTTCCAAGTGGCTCTGATTCTTGATGAAACGTAAGAGCCATTCCTTCATGACGGAAACCATCGAATTGCTCACCCAAGTGCCCTGTTAGAATCAGAGCCTCCATGCAACCTTGAGCAGTAGCCCAATCAAGAATATGAGTGAGAATAGGTTTTCCAGATACGTCAATAAGAGATTTTGGCATTTGTTTTGTCTGTTCACCGAGACGAGTCCCCAATCCACCTGCTAAGATCACCACTTGTGGCATGCGGTGGGCTTTGACAATCTCTGAATACAAAACACCACTCTCTTTTAGAGTTCGTTCTTTGGTTTCAAAGTCGACATGATAGAGGCCAAATCGTTGATCGTACCCTTCAGCCCACTCGAAATTATCCATGAGACTCCAATGATAAAATCCACGAATATCCATTCCATCAGCAATGGCTTCACCGGTTATCTGCAAGTGGCGTCGAACATGCTCAGGACGCATGTCATCATCATCATCTGCAACTCCGTTTTCAGTGACAATGATTGGTAGATTTAGACATGACACCATGTCGAAAGCACGTCGTAAGCCCTCAGCATACATCGGGTATCTGAAATCGGTTCGTTCTTCCCATGGGCGAATCAAAGGATCGATATCGACTTTTGTCGGCATGAACGGAGTTGCAAGAAGATGGGTGTAGTAATTGACTCCAATGAAATCACTGCTTCCTTTTAATCCTGGAATCTTCTTTGAGCGAAGAGCAGAAGGTGCCTTGAATCGTCCTGTCATCAATCCTTTGATCCAACAAAGATTGAACATTCCATCGAGAAGTCGTGCTTGGAATCGGTGTAATGGATTCCAACGACGGTATGGGTCAAAGAGATTGATATTCTTTACCAATCCGATATGAGCACGCTTGCCATGTGTCATGGATTTCAGTGTTTGATAGCAACGTGCATGAGCTATCATGAGATTGGTTGAAACGATTCTTGTTTTCTTAAAAGAGCGTTCACCTGGTGGAAACTCTCCCAAGACATATCCCATCGAAGCAAAAACTGCAGGTTCGTTGATGGTACACCACCAATCGACTCGATCACTCAACGCTTCGAACATTTTCACACAGAAGCGAACCCAATCATCGACATTGTCTTCTTTCTCAAAGCCTCCTTTTTCATCCCACCAGAGAGGGTGTGTGAAGTGATGCAGAGTAGCCATAGGTTGGATGCCTTTTGCAAGAAGTTGGTCAACAAGGTCAGAATACCATTGAATTGCATCATCATCCCAGATTCCTTGTTGAGGTTCGATACGACTCCATTCTATTGAAAATCTGTAATGCGAAACATTCAGATCTTTAATCAGTTGAATATCTTGTTCCTTTCGATTCCAATGATCACACGCATCACCGCTAAGTTGACCACTTTTTGAACGTGGTTCAAATGCAGACCAGTTGTTGGTATTCCCGCCTTCGATTTGGTGAGAAGCAGTCGCAACACCCCACATGAAATCCGGTGGAAAAAGGTCTCCAGATAGAAGTTGAGTATAGTCGACAGAGTCCCAATCACGGTGCTCTTCAATTCCCATATAAACACCATCAAAGCGATAATTCTTCACTGGAGTCGAGACCAAGAACCATCGAATCCAACGTTCCATTGTTGTAATTCAGTGCTGGCATCAACGTACCACCCGGTTTCTCCTTGATTGGTTCCAGGCGCCGCTTGCATAACTCCAATTTGAGTTGCCTTAACTGCGAGTTCCCCTCTTAGAGTATCTTCGATGACAGGTGCAGATTCAACAGAAACTTGTGGCGAGACGGATTTAGATTCGACCTCTGCAGGAGCGACCGATTCAGGAGATTCATTGTCTTCTTCATATTCTTCATCTTCCTCATCCTCATACTCCTCCTCGTATTCTTCCCATTCTTCTTCTTTAGAATTACCTCGACGAATCAAGACGATAAGAACAGCGAAAATCATCAGCAAGAAAATGAGACCAATTGACATAGCGGTATTTGTTGAACCAAGAGCACCTCCTAAAAGGACGGATTCAACATCGTAAAATTGTTGTGAAATAAGACCTTGCCATGCGACTGTGCACGAGCGATCCGTTCCTGCTTCTTCGAGTTCGATTTCCCATGTATCAGATTTAACGTGACTGGCTTTTCCAGATGAACATGTGATACTGGTTTTGTCTGGAACAACTTCAACCCTATTTCCTTGACTGTCCTCTGCCCAAACCTTCAGCAAGGTGACTTCACCTTGGCTCAGAGATTCGTTACTCACCGAAGTTAGAACACGTACAGGCTCCCCTGGAAGAATTGTTAATGGAAGAATGATTGATGCATTTCCTTGTTGAAGTTCAATTTCATATGCTCCAGAGATTACACCATCAAGTTGCCAATATCCCCGTCCGGTTGCAGATGGTTCGATTGAAACGAATCCAGACTCGAGCAATTGAAGGTCTTCTGCAGGAGCGACGTTTCCATGGACATCAACAATCTCTACGTAAAGATCGCTAGAGACACCTGCTGTAATTGTCATCACATCACCAGCATCCGTGGCCAGCGTATTTTCCGAACCTGTGATTACATTGATACGAACTGCAGCAAAGACTCCATCTGCGTTTGCTCGTATCTCATGTTCGCCTATTTCTGTGGGATACCATTTACCACCTGACATGAGTAAATCAAGTGTTGAATCAACGCCATCTATGGTCCAATTAACAGCAACATATGGAATACTATTCCCATATGAATCTGTGAAATCTGGGTCGAATTGCAAGAATGAATCTGCTGGAACTTCTGTTCCTGTTTCTGGTAAGATGATGAAAGCTAATCGACCTGCTTCAACCATTTCTTGATACTCACTTTGATGCAAAATACCAGTGAAATTGTCGAAATATGTTGCTGTGAATCGAATGCTCTCAGTGAGTTTAGGAGTGAAGGTAGCATAAGAGGAGAATATTTCAGATAATGATTGGTCATTACTTATTTTCGAAATATTACCATCGACTTGCCAAATATTTCCAAACGCATCGGTTGCTTCATGGACCAAAGCCACTTGTAAACCTGCACTTAATCGAGGCAGGCTTGGAACAAGTTGTGTGGAGACTGCAGCACCATGAACCACGGTGACTGTCTTTGATGCAACAATGCCAGAATCAATGACTTCCATTGTCAATGAACCCTCTTTACCTGGAGTCCAATGAACTTCATCGCCTATTTGGGCCACAGCTCCGTTACCAACGGTCCAGTTACCGATTGGAACCGGAACTGGAGAAGTATAGCCAGATGAATCGGTACGGATTGCATCTAAACGATACACTTCTCCTGATTGGTAGGTTGTTTCGACGGGTATGATTTCAATTGATACGATTGCTGCATCGGCAGGAATAACCCGAATGGTACCATTGCCGTAAACAGAACCCGCACGCAGACTGATATTCCAAAAACCTGGTGCCGATCCAAAGAAGTAACCTTGAGCAGTAATACTTCCATTTTCGGCAGTCCAAACTTTCGTTCCTGCCAATGTATCATTCATCTCTTGACCAAATGAATCTACCAGTTTAGGAGTGAGTTTGGCACCAAATCCGCTACGGATTACAACATTCTCCTCAAAGATAAATTCGAACGGATCTCCCGCTATCGCTTCCATTGAGACTTGCTGTTCCATTTGATCAAAGCGGGCAACGACTTCATAATGACCAAGATTTGGAGGCGTCCATGACGGCTGCCCTTGTCCAACATATTCTCCATCAACACTCCATACAACACCTTGTCCTGTTCGAGGATTACCATGTGAATCGAGGAGATTTGCTCGAAGTTGGAATGGTTGTTTGGCCTTCGGAGAAGTGGTGGTGTTGATCTCAATTGACTGACCCCAACCTGCTTCAACGGTCACAACGACAGTATCGTTGAATCCTGCATGTTCAGCTCGAATGGTAACTTGACCTGCTGACCAAGGAAAGAACAGACCTCCGTCTTCAACTGTACCGTTCGTAGAAGACCACATGATTTCGCCTTCGACAACATTGTTCAATGCGTCGTAGATTGTGGCATCTAATTGCAAGACACCATCAGAAGAAATCGATGTTGAAGGCGTTGTGATCACGACTTGTGCAGCAGGACCTGCTGCAACAACTGGAAGACTCGTCAACGGAACGAACATCAACAGAATGCATAAGAGAAATGCAGACTGTTTCGAATTCATTCAATCACCTAATCTTCCCAGACAGACCAATCGGTTTGACCTGGTTCTCTAAAGTACCATGTCTCATCTTCATTTTGAGCCCATTCAGTTCCATCATCATCAACACGATGTTCAACCATCCAACTCGTATCTTCTTTTTCTTCGGCTTCGGGTGGAGAATCTGATGGGCCAAGACCGCTAGGTCCAGTGCCTGGCGCAGGACCGCTGGGGCCACTTCCGGGTGCTGGACCGCTGGGGCCAGTTCCGGGTGCTGGACCGCTTGGACCAGTTCCCGGTGCAGGACCACTTGGGCCTCGAGCAGCTTGAGATGATTCTTCATCATCTTCGTCGTAGTCATCCCAGTCATCATCACCTCTTCCTGAACGCAGAGCCATGACCAAGAGAACAAGTAAAACAACAGCGATTAAACCAATCAGAACGGCTCCTACGTAATACAACGCCCCGCCTGCTGCAAAGAATCCACCAAATGTTCCTGTCACTTCGATCTCAAGATTTTCATTAACTTGACCTGCTGTAACAGTAATCGTTTGAGGACCACTTTCGAGCATTGTTACACGCCACTGACCTGGTCCGAGTTCCTTGACTGTTCCTCGCCCTGTTGAATCAACACGTGCACTGCTTGGGACAGGAATTGGATTGTAGAACATATCCTTTGCTTCAACCGTGACATCAATCGATGCTTGTTGATCCACGGTTGTTGCAGACAAGACCACTTCAAGATAAGCCACAACCATCTGCGGTTGTATTGAAAGATCAAACGTATTTGTTGCACCAGGTGTGGAGTAAACCATGACATGCTCACCAGCAACGGATGCTTGATACGTATAGGCTCCAATATCAGCACGTGGAACGATTCGAGAAGAGGTAGTTCCATCTTCAGTCCATTCAACGTCTTGGGAGAAAGTATTACCGTCGCTATCTGTACCAGTGATGACTATGTCAATCGATTCACCAGCATCTTCACTCAACGTATCGAGCGTGTGATCTAGCGAGACCGCAATACCATGGTAAACCGAGATGTCTACTTGCTTTGAGTAATTGAAACCATCAGCATTAACAACGTATGCAGTTACTCTGTAGGATCCTACTGATGTTGCTTCCCAATGATAAGCGTCGGATTCAAACGTTGAGGTCATATCCATTACAGAGCCTGAAACCAAATCTTCGAACAACCAAGTGAGTCTCGAGGCATCCAAAGGATTCAAATCTCCATCGCTAAGACTTACAGAGAAATCGAGGTATTGGTCTGCACTGATATTGTATGCCGTTGAGGAATCACCTGTTGAAGCGATTGAACTCATGGTAAATATCTGCAACATACCCTCGGATACAGTCGCTGAAACAGATTCGCTAAACACAACGCCTCCTGATGAATATTCTGCGTAGATCATGTAAGGAATTTCAGATGCCAACTGAGGCATGAATTCCGTCTCATCAGAGAGTGTGTAAAGAAGTACAGACTGATCTGTCCAACTTGGATGAGCAATGGTCCAATTTACGTCAATTGTCCATCGGTTTCCTTTCGCATCAGTTGCCTTTGCTTTCACTTGCAATGTATCATCTGCAGTCAAACTGTAGGATTGATCATTTGCATCTGCCGAATCTACAATCAATGCCATACCTGTCATTACACCTTTGGTAACGTTGACGGTAATGGATGTTGAAATCGTTTCGTATTGTGCTGTTATCACACGACCACCTAGACCAGTTGGAATCCACTGAACTGGGTGATTGAATGTGATATTTACTGCACCATCACTCACAAACGTCCAGTTTGCTAAAGGCAAGGAAACAGGTAGCCTGTTTCCTTGAACATCTATTCTTGTTGTGTTCATGAAGATGACTTCATCAGCTGTTAAATCCCATGCTGAAGGAACAATTTCAAGTGAATCCATTGCCCCATGCCCAGTTGTTATCGTGATTGAATCTGACAAACCAATTCCGGATGTCAGAGAGAATTGCCATGTACCCACTTGGTCAGCGAAATACATGTTGGTCGCTTCACTGTAGAGTCCATCGGTTACTGAGTAGGTCAATGCACCTGCTTGAGATAGAGGTATGATATTTCCAAATTGGTCGTACAGTGTGGTCGTAATTTCACATTCAGTTCCTGCAAGAGTGATTCCTTCACATCCAGTTAAGACAACAACAGAAGGTGCTCCAAGTTCAACTTGAACATTTACAATCACAGTGATTGTTGTCCATGTGACGGATACTGTTTGGCCTCCAGTCGAATATGGTTGGAATACCGCACCAAATGTACCGGTCATTGAACCATTGCTTGGGCTAAAGGAGATGCTTTCACCAGGGACAACATTGCCGAATTGATCGACAACATCGGCTGTTAATTCGAGTGTTTCGTCGGCAGTAATGGTCGCTGTAAGAGGAGTTACAATCAGATTAACAGGAGCGCCGGGAGTAACTGTTACTGTTTCATCAGCACATATGACACCAAAGCAGGCTGTAATTGTGTGGACTCCAGTTGTTGAAGGAGTGTATACACCAGTAGAAGCATCAATTTGACCGCTGGAAGAAGTCCAAACAATCGGGACTGCTGCAACGAGTGAGTTGTAATCAAACGTTGAAGCACTGAATGTCACTGATGTATCTGCATCTGTAGTTGTCGCAGTTGGCGAAATAGTTACTGAATCAATGTCAGTGTAGTTCATTTGCATAAGTGGTCTTAGATTGCTGGTCGAATCACTGTTGTCTGCGAATTCAACTGTCATCCATCCTTGGTTAACGGTAGCGATGATGACCCATCCATGCGTACCATCAATGAAGAGGGAACGATGTCCAAGACTCACCTGTACCCATTGATTGGTCGCTTGAGAATTACTAACGTAGAGTGTATCGAGTGGAGTGGAATCATAATCCACTCCGGGTTGAAGGCCAGGAGCACCCCAATTTGTAGCGCCGGTTCCGTTCCATGTTACCGAAGTTTCACCCCAGCCCGTTGTTAGGACTTTGTGAACAGAGAGGGTCATGCCAGTTGCACCTGCACCAAACTCAAGATCGGTGAGATACAAACTCAAATCTACAGAATGAACATTCATGTTAGGATTGAACGGTATTTGACCGAAATCTGTGGAGACAAGCATTCGATATTCATCTTGACCTGAATCGATACCAATGATACTTGAATCACCATCTAAGTTAGCGTCTGCTGTTCCGCTGTACACTGAAGCATCTTCGACGTTGGTGTGAGCCATCTCTTGTATTTCGTTTCCAGTTTGGAATTCATATGACCATGTATGATCGAAATTATCCTGTGTCGTTGGATCTCCAATACCTACAATCCATCGGGAGGAAGATGGACCTGGGATTGAACCATTGACTGCCTGAACCCACCACTCAAAGGTAGATCCTGGAGAGAGAGAACTGCCGAAAACAAAGTTTGTCCCTGTAATTTGACTTGAAATTCCAGATTTGAAATTGTATTGTCCAGAGGAATTACGAATGGTAACAATGTATCCTGTCGCTCCAGTAACTGGATTCCAAGAAAGTGTTGGCTTGTCTAATGGTTCAAGCAGAGTTGTTGTCGTATTGTACAATACAGTTCCATCTACAGGTGAGATAAGGACTGGTTGTGACGGTGGGACAACACCTGCAACGTTATCGACATAATCGACACGAAGAACAGGGCGCAATGTTGTAGAAGAAGACTCCCCTGAGTGGAACGAATGCAAACTACTCGCAGTACCTACAGCTGTTAGTTTGATGGTCATTGAAAGATTTCCATTGGCAATGTTTGATTGAGCCAGTGACGTAATATCCCATTCTAACCAACCGTTTGGTGGCGTTACTGGTAGGGTGGAACGAGTTACTTCTGTCGTACTGCATGTAGGAGATTGCAATGCTGTGACGAATCCTTCATTGAATGTTGAACAAGCATGAGCACTTACTGTCAGTGGAGAGACACCTGTTACTTGTGTTCGATACATTTGCAGCATTACAGAGGTTGGAGTTATTGCACTTGGCCAAGGCATCTGTGACAAATCATATTCGATGTACACTTCATGATCACCAGAGGTACCGGAACCAAGTAGCAATGAAGCACTTGAGCCGTAGTTTGAATTAAACGACGACGATGAAGTATAGGTGTCAGGCGCAGCAGGAAGTAAACCTGTACTTGTAAAAATCGACCCACTTGATAGGTTTACAGTATGGTTTCCTAAGCCGTCATCGTATCCTTGTGCATCGGGGATACGGTATTTGTTCACTTGAGAATATTCACCAATTCTGTAGTAATCTTCGATCATTTGGTATGACAGAACTCGCCAATATTGCCATTCGTCTCCGGATGTAGAATTTGTATCCGTAAGGGTGGTGGTCGATGAGTCCCAAGTGAGATTTGACTCGCTGAGAGAAGTTGCGTCAGTTGACAATACACAAGCAAGATCGTAAATCATTCGAGCATCCGAGGCCGAACATATCTGGAAACCTGTTTCGTTGGACGACGGTGGACTCCATGAATGGTTCACATGATCAACTCCGGTTGGACGGGGAGCCGACATGTTCCATAGAGTCGAACTATCGACAGGAAGGAGATTTGTTGGAGTAGAAGCAACGTATGGACTGTTTGTTCGATACGTTAAGTTCAGACTCGGGCGCAAACTTACGGAGGCTTCATCACTCGAGAAGAAATCAATTCTACCATCGACGCTGCTGAAATTCTCTTCAGGTTGAACAAGAATCTGAATCGTGTTCACTCCCTGAGCAAGGGCTTGTTGAATGACTTCCGTGATATTTCCAAACATTGTTGCATCACTTGATTGAATAAGACCTGCACCTTTCATTGGAACTGAAGTATCAGATGAATGATAGGCACCCGGGGCATTCCAAGTCGTAGAACTCGTAGCATTATTCCAATTTGCATTCCCATCGAATGATGTTAGAACCTTGGACTGGCTAGCCCATACTTCTCCATACGAACCAGATTCTGTAGTGAGGTAAAGTTCGGCAGACATAACTTCAAAGGAGTTCCCAAGCGGTAATTTCGAGATATCTATTGAGAATAGAGCAGAAGAACGAGCTGATGTACTGCTTGTGAAGGAGGAACGACCGATACTTAGGACACTATTATCGGAAAGATTCGCATTTGGAGAACCCGAATCAAGTCCAATGTCTTGAATAAACCCAGATGGCTCGCGTAGAGATGGCAAGAAGCCCCCTTCAGAAATGTTGAGGTATCCCCACGTATTGTTAATCTCTTGACCAATGTCATGAGGAACGTGGAATACTGAACTGGTAGAACGTGGACCAAGCATGCTGTTGTTGACAGGTTGAACAAACCATCGAATACTTTGATTTGTATCGAGATCAGCCGAAGGTTGGAATGTTAGACTTTGTAAATCGAACATTGAACTGTCAACACGTGAATCATATGTCGTGAAGCCTTCCATAATGTCAGAAGCATCATTTTGAAGGAAAACTTTCCAATCATCAATATTCGCAGAATTGGAATGTGTCCAACTCAAAACCGGACGTGTCTCAGGCTCTGGTACGTGTGTTGAGAAATTCCAAGATAGATCCCCATCCGTAGGCAATGCGTTTGCACCAGCCACAGTTGGAATCGGTGAAGTTCCTTCGCTCCATGTCAGGTTCAACCAAGGCCGTTGTGTAGAGAGCCCTTCTGTGCTTCCAAATGTAATCAATGAGTCAGATGAATCGCTGGTCATGAGAGCAATTGAAAGATAGGAATCGCCATTTGCTAATGCTGCTTGCACAAGTTCTGTAACGTCCCAGTTCATCCAATCGGCACTTGCTGAGGTGCTCAAATCACTGAGTTGACCTACGTCGTTTCCGATAGAACGACCTCCGTCTAAAGTCCATGAATTTGTGCCATCAAACGTTGAATTATTGAGACCTGTCGTCCAAGTCTGCAATACTGGTCGAACTGCAACTTCCGTATTCGTATCCGAACCTACAACAGCCCACAGGTTCAATTCTGCGTTTGTAACACGAGCATTCGAAGGCGAAGGAATCTGATCGAGAGGAATCTTCAGGAGTGCTGTCGATTGATAGCCACTACCAAGTTCTCCAACCTTCATCGAGGTGGATGCAGAGTGGTTTTGTTGTCCTTCTATGCCCCCTTCAGCGAGCCAAGTGTCAATGAAATGCGGAAGCCCCAAATCAGGCATAGCTTCTGCATGTCGAATTTCAACAGCAGCACTGGTCGATGAAAGGTTCCATGTTGTTAGTGAAGGAATGTTGAAGTGGAAGGTTTGTGACCAATTTCCAAGTTGATTTGTCGTCGAAATTGTTCTTACACGCCAGTACCATGTTTCACCTACTGTCAAATCGTTTTGTGGAGTGAAGGATTTATCATTCACATCGAAACCTATGTTTGACCATGAAGTTTCAATGCTCATGTCATTACTGTCAAAAGTATCAGTAGTATCTACCTGAACAGCATAACCACCTACACTAATCGCACTGGAATGTGTCCAATTAAGAACTGGTCGAAGAACTGGTTCTGGGTTGATTCCCGGCTGAATGCTCCATGAACCATTCAATGGATTTACTGGGACTGGTTCAATTGGTATTGCGTTAGAACCTGGAACATAGACGAAACTAAGTTCAGGGCGCTTGGCATCAACTGCACTTCCAGTATGGAATAGAGCATCTCTAATTTGACCTGAGCCAGCACCGATAACGCCGAGAATAAAGTCTGCAGAGTGGTTATCTCGCATGGCATTTTGCATTGCAAGTGTAACATTCCAAGTCACGGAAGAGCTTGAAGTAAAGCCGCTGCCAATCGTTACGGAATCAAGCAATGAAGAGCGCTCTGAGCCCTTTGCTCCAACAGTCCCCCATGTGTTGGTTCCGTCGTATGTCGCCCATGTAGCGCCGTCTTCGGTCCAGTTATGTTGGGTGCTTTCCCAAGCACCAACTGTTGGTGAACCAAATGGGAAATCGCTAAGATAAATCTCTAGATTTGCAGATTGCACTGCATATCCATTTGGAAGGAAGGTGCTTGAAAGGTCACATCCAAACAAGATTGTTGTTTCAGATGGAATGGTGTTGTAAGAGACTTGAAGTTCTGTTTCTTGGCCATAATTTGAACTTGGCATACCTGAATCAATGTACGTATCTGCACATGCCGGATGAAGTCCATCTGAAGTTGCATTGCCTTGTTTGAGCCTAAACTCATAGCGATCGCCGCCAAGCCATGTTGAATCCATGTCACTGATCAAGAATGTCGAATACGTCCAATCGCCATGACGACCGTCAGAATCGATGTGAAGCATTCTCCAATTGTACATATGTCCTGCCTCGAGGCTTTCTGTACCTGTGAAGGAGAATTCCCCATCACTTGGCAAGAAATCTGAATCGACACGAGTATCTACGTAACCGACTCGATCATGGAATTGACCGTCAGTGGATAATTCAAAAATCATATCATATGAACTGGATGTGCTAGCAGACCATGTCAATGTAGGCGTTGTATTTCCAGTAAAGTTGTGACCTGTTTGATTCCAAAGGGTTTCTCCATCATATGGAGAAGTCAGAGAAGGTGCAACGGTTACTGGCGTGCTCCAGTCATACTTGATGTAGAGATATGGCTTATTCAACTCAGTTGTTGCATCGGAAGAATGGAAGGTTACAGAGTCAATTCCTGCATTTGCAGAATAAGCACCATTTTCTGAGCGTGTTGTTATTGCTAAATCGATTACACCTGTATTCCCATTGTCTACATGTTGTTGCAATGTCGAGGTTAAATCAAAGGAAAAGTCATCGCTGATCTGCGAACCAAAAACGCCAGCATCGCTCGTGTAACCAATCAATCCTCTACCTCCGGCTCTCCACCATTGAGAGGTTGTCTTTCGCAGCCACGTAAGTTCATCTTCATCCCATGATCCGTCGTTATCCATCTCATGCAATGCCAATGTTGCTGATCCACTCGAAGTCGAACGAGTTAGATTCAATGAAGCATCAAGAATTGTTGCATTTGAATGCATTCCGAGTGCATCGAATGCCAATCTGAAATGAGGAATCGTCTCCTTGTTTGAAGATAATTCCGCATCCAATGTAGCGGAGGCCCCGTAATTTGTATTCATATTATTCTCATCTGCAACCGCATCTTGAATAAATGATAGTTCAGTTGAAAGATCGTTCACATCGATTGCGAGTGTGGCAGTTCCATCTCCGTTATCGATGACGTCGTGCTCAGGGAGGAAGAACGAGCCCGTATCCCATGAGCCTAGAATTCCTGTAGAATCCATCGAACGCATACGATAATGCATGTAGGTTCCGTTTTCGAAAGCATCAGAAGATGGGATGGCAAGAGAACCAGTAGTCCCTGTCAAAGTGAATGAACTTGCGTGAACATCCGAATTGTAAACCCAGTTATAATTGTCTTCGGTACTCTTGAAACTTGAGTCCAGAGAGACCTGAACCTCAGCAAGAATACCTGAATACGCATTCCAGGTCATCGAAGGGGTAAGATCTGCTGAAAGAATGAAATCTCCGCTCATAAGTGGCGCATTGTCAGCAACGAAATCAGGAGTCAGCAAGCCTCCTGAACCTGCGGTTGTAGTTGAAGAATCAACAATCATTACTGGTTTGTTTGCGGTATTCAGTGTTTCATTTAGATCACAATCATATTGTGCATCATGAGCTGAAATTACGAGGTCAAGAGAAGTCTGGCTAGAGGCAACAGCAGCCTGTGTCAACGCAGTGACGTTGAGTTCAACTGTTGAGGAACCACCACCAAGATTTAGCGGGGCTGTAAGATGGAATGGTTCCCATCCTTCACGATCGGATAGACCATCGACACCAGGTTGAATCCATGCAAGCACTCCATCTCTCGAATTCCAAGTCGCACTGTCGTTCCATGAGGCGCTTGTTGTTGCAGGATAAACCGCCAAACCATTCGAAGCATCACTACTGCTGCATACGAGATCGACTCGTGAGGAATAAATTGTATCTGTCGATGCATAATTCAAAGGGAATGAAATCAGGATTCGGCTTTCGCTTGATCCTGAAACGCCGAGCAATCCAGTGTCATCACTGGAGAAATCGTCGTTTGGAAAATCAGAATCGATGTATGTGTCAACTGTTGGATTAAGAGTTGAAGTAACGTGTTGCACAGTTTGTATTTCTTCCAATTGCTCAGGAGCAGGGAAGGCTGATGGCACGAATACATCAGCGAGTAAGAACATCAAAACCATGATTATGGCTGCTGAAAGATTTTGGGGATTGGACTTGGTTCTCATGGCGCTCGCTTCGGCTAAGATGTGGAAGGTTATGACTGATTCGCTCTACGCCCCCCATAGGGGGGCGCCAAATATTGTCAATTCAAATGCAACCGAATGTTGAAGGAGGCTCGGCAATCTCTTGGTGTTATGAGCGAGTTATGGGTTGAGCGCCATCGGCCACAAAGTGTCTCAGAAATACGCGGCCAAGCCTCCGTAGTAAGCCGATTAAAGGTCTATGCAGAGCACAAAGAATTCCCGCACTTACTTTTCGCAGGGCCTCCTGGGACAGGAAAGACAACTGCAGCAATGGCACTCACCAAAGATGTCTATGGAAAGAATTTCCGAGACAATCTCCTAGAAATGAACGCATCTGATGAGAGAGGATTGGATAAAATCCGATCAAAGGTCAAACAATTTGCACGGACACAGCCTTATGGCGATGCGAAATTCAAAATTATTTTCCTCGATGAATCCGATGCACTAACAAACGATGCTCAGGGTGCACTTCGCCGCATTATGGAGCAATATGCTGAGACATGTCGATTCATTCTGTCTTGCAACTATTCTTCCAAAGTTATCGAACCAATTCAATCACGTTGCGCAGTATTTCGATTCCGACCTCTCGCAGATTCTGATGTTCTCGACCAAGTAAAATATGTCGCAAAAGAAGAAAAAGTGACTCTCGAAGATGATGCGGCAGAGGCATTAGCTCGAATTGCTCAAGGTGACTTGCGAAGAGCGATTACGGCCCTGCAAGTCTCGGCAGCAATTAGCAACACCATATCGAGATCAATCGTCTATGAAACATCAGCAACTGCTCCGCCTGAAGCATTGCATCAATACATCATGGCATGCCGAGAAGATGGGTTCCATGTTGCTCGAAGAAGACTTCAGGAACTTCTCGACAGATATGGTTTAGCTGGGACTGATTTTGTAGGCCAACTCCATCGTGAATTATATGGTGTTGATTTTATTTCAGAAACCGACAAGTTGGACCTCACACAAGTGATGGCTGAAGTGGATTATCGTCTTGTTGAAGGTGGCGGCGAGCGCATACAACTCGATGCCATGACCGCCCGTTTAGTATCAATGCTCAAACCTTAATCGCTTCACTTTCACTTTCACATTTACTGTCGAAAGAAAGTAACTGTATCTTTGAACTGACGCAGGAACATGAACCAATCAACTCGACTCATGTTTGACGCTCTCTCATGGACACCTCTTGCCCCTTTGGTCAGGACATATCGACGTAAACAGGTCGAAACCAAGACCGCTGAATTACGAGTAACGATCGAAATCGATTCGTTGTTTGATCAGATTCTGATGAATCATTCTGATATGCTGTCTTGATCGAAGGGGGATATGTTGATGATCTCGAGAGTCCAATAGTAGGTCTGAACATTTTCCCACGGGTCTCCATCTTCGGTTATGACGACTGTGATCTCATGAGTCCCTTCTCCTAAATCAGTTCCCAAAAAGATTGCAAAGGGTTGGTCTTGATCGCCGTGAGGCGTTAGGTTCGGAGAAGTATCGTTTGAACTCGAAGTTCCGTTTTTAATCGCCTCAAGGTTGTCGATGTAATACGATGTATTCAGCTCTCCCGTCGTCGGTGAGTTTTGATATGTCCGAGTCACATTGACCGTGGCTCCATCAGAATTTTTGTTATCCATTAAGCCGAACAAAAGCCAAGCATCACCCTGCAAATTTGTTGACCCGTTGGTATGCCATGTGAGCGTAGTTCCCTTGGTCGAAACATCAAACGGATATTCAATTTCTTCGCCATCATCCGCAATTACAGTCCATGATTTCGCTAACTCAGGAGCAGCAATATCGCCAAATGGTGGATTAACGAGCAAGAAAGACAGTGCTAAGAATGTGAAGGTATGGAGGAAGGCGGCCTTGAACCACGTACCACCGCCGTAGTGTTCAACGAAGCGTTCTGGCATAATTGTTCGATGCAGTGTAGGTATGAGGAATATACATGTCAATGGGAGAATATACAGAATTTTGGAGTTCTCCGGATCGGTCACGTCCATAAGGACATATCGCATGAGAAGAGTAACCAAAAGAGCGAATCCCAAAACGAGCCACATCGAGGCCATATCGGCCTTCTCTTTTGCGACGTGTTTTACTGGGTCGAACGGTTCGATTCCAAGGTTGCGGCCAGTCCGACGCACCTTCTTTTCCTTACCATCTCCTGCCGTTCGTTGTCGGCGCTCACCCTGCGCCGCCGTCATCGCTGTGGAGAGGTCGACCATACCCCTGCGGATGAGTGAAAGCGAATGAAGGATGCGGTCCGATTCCTTCGATGTCAACCCGCATTATTCAAATGGGGGTTTTCGCAGGCGAGGTTAGGCCGGGGTGGCGTAGTTGGTAGCGCGTCGGACTCATAGGGCAGCCTGAAGGCGATCGTATGACGTGCAAACCCCCTTGTGGTGTCTGAGACATCCGAAGGTCGCGGGTTCGAGCCCCGCTCCCGGCACCACCATCGTAGCGTTGAAGGGCTTGGCTGTACAGCAACCATCATGGCTGAAGCACCTTCTGTAGGGTCGAAAGTAAAACTGCGACTCGTAACTCTCTCTGGAGATACCATCGTCGAAGGCGTAATTTTACCACCTGCAGTTGAGCAACACGTCACCGTAAAACTACCAAATGGCTACAATTTGAGCCATCCTCTTTCACAGATGCACGTAATCGAATCTGAGACAAAAGAAACTCAGCCTTCTACACAGGCGCCACAGCCAGCTCACAATCCGGACCTCCCATCCATTCGAATCATCCATACAGGAGGGACTATTGCTTCCAAGGTAGATTATGTCACCGGAGCTGTTACTGCACAATTCGAGCCCTCTGATCTAGTACATCATGTTCCTGAATTACAACGAATTGCCAACATTGACGCTCACAAGATAGGAAATATGTTCAGTGAAGATATTCGCCCAATGCATTGGAATCAAATCATCGATGCTACTGAGAAAGCATTCCAACAAGGATGCGATGGCGTTGTAGTTACACACGGAACAGATACACTTCACATCTCATCGTCAGCAGTAGCCTATGCATGGTGCGGAGATGGGAAAAAAGCACCTGGACGAATCGCTTTCGTTGGCTCTCAAAGATCCAGTGATCGTGCTTCATCAGATGCTGCTCAGAACCTCATAGCAGCAGTAACATGGGCGGCTCAAGGCCCAACACCAACTGGGAACCTTTCGGATTGTGTTGTCGTTGCCATGCACCGAACAAGTGATGATGGAGCATGTTCAATTCACGCTGCAACAGGGGTTCGGAAACTCCACTCAAGTCGTCGCGATGCTTTCAGACCAGTAAACACCCAACCACTCGCCACAGTTATAATCGGTGAAGGCACGAACGAGATTCAACTCAGCGAACATTATCAAAAGAACAGAATGCAACATTCAGAACGTGAAATAGCAACAGCAGCATCGCGATTCAAATCTGATTTATCGATTCGCCAATTCATGTCTGGACCATGGTTACTCTCCGCAGAGATTAACGAGGCAGTAGAATCCAATGTTGACGCCTTAGTCATCCATGGAACAGGTCTTGGCCACGTACCAATAGAAAATCCAAATGAAGATGCCCCTCAAAACCTCGAGTTACGCTCATCAATTCAGAAGGCTATTGACCATAACATCCCAGTTATGATTGTGAACCAATGCATCCATGGCCCAGTGGATATGAATGTCTACTCCAAAGGAAGAATCCAACAAGAAATGGGAATTTTAGGTCACGGCATTACAACATCGCCTGAAGCTGCAATTGTAAAATTACATTATGCTCTCTCAACGGACAAAGATGTGCGTGAGGTTCTCACAACCAATCTCTTCGGAGAAGAAATCCATCAGATAAGAGATTAAGCGATTCGATGAAGAACCTCATCGACCCTCACCCGTTCATGGCGACTCCTACTGGCGACCCTGTTAGCGAACTTCGCTCACGTCGAGAGAGAGCCCGATTAGGTGGCGGATTAAAGGCACAGGAAGCCATTCGAGCAGGTGGAAGAGGAACTGCAAGGGACCGCATAGGGATGCTTTTAGATCCCGATTCATTCATTGAAGTTGATACATTTGTCACACATAGAACAACCGACCACAATATGTTCCTTCATGAAACACTTGGAGACGGAGTTGTTACAGGACATGGAACCATTGACGGACGTAGAGTCCACTGCTTTGCTCAGGACTTCAGTGTTCACGGAGGTTCTATGGGAGAAATGCATGCAAAGAAAATTGCTAAAGTCGTTGAAATGGCTGAACGTACAAAGACACCTCTGGTATGCATTTGGGACGGTGGAGGACAACGTGCTCATGATGGACTCGATGCGCTTGCTGGAACTGGAGAACTCCTCGACCGACTTGTCCAATGCAGTGGCCGAATTCCCGTCCTCAGCCTTGTACTCGGACCTGTCGTAGGCGTTTCAGCCCTGGCTGCAAGCCTTTCTGATTTCACAATACTCGGGGAAGAGCATGGACAATTATTCCTATCATCTCCGCTTGAAACACCTGAAGTTCAACAAGGCGAAGTCGATGCGGCTGGACTCGGAGGTGCATCACTACATGCATCTCGTTCTGGAATTGCTTGCTTGGTTGCAGATGACGAAGATGATGCGTGTTTCCTTGTTCAAGAAATTCTATCCTACCTTCCAGACCATAACAATGCAGAACCTCCATTCGTAGCTACTGAAGATCCGATAACTCGACTCAATGAAGAATTGGAAACCCTCGTCCCTGACAACCCAAACCGACCTTATGACATGGTGAAAGTTGTAGAAGAAGTCGTCGATGATGGAGATTTCTTAGAACTCTTCACGAACTATGCAGAAAATATCATCATTGGATTTGCCCGACTCAACGGACGTACAATCGGTGTAGTTGGAAATCAACCGAATGTTCTCGCAGGCTGCTTAGACATTGATGCATCGATTAAGGCCGCTCGATTTATTCGCTTATGTGATGCATTCAATATCCCTCTTGTTACGTTCGAGGATGTTCCTGGATTCCTCCCCGGAGTTGTTCAAGAATGGGGTGGTATCATTCGCCACGGAGCCAAACTCCTCTTTGCCTATGCTGAAGCAACAGTTCCAAAACTTACTCTCATTACAAGAAAAGCATATGGTGGAGCCTACTTAGCAATGTCCTGCAAGCACTTACAGAGCGATTACAATGTTGCTTGGCCAACTGCTGAACTTGCAGTTATGGGAGCCGAAGGAGCGGTCAACATCATTCATCGAAGAGAAATCAACGCCGTTGAGCCAGAACAACAAGAAGATGTGCGTCTTCAACTCGTTGATGAATACAAAGCCAAATTCGGCGACCCATACGTAGCAGCAAGAAATGGTTGGCTTGATGATGTCATCGAACCTTCCGAAAGCAGATTGCGTCTCTGTAGAGCACTGAATATTCTACGGTCAAAGCGTGAATGGAGCCCGCCGAAGAAGCACGGCAACATTCCTCTATGATTCGTTTATTTTTCGCTCTGCACGAGCGAGTAAACCACCAGATTGATCTTCAGGCTGAGGTTGTTGAGGGTGGGATCCTCTAGAGTCGACCTGCA
>JGI24917J38488_100954_pt1 | contig 35190 bp, 34 predicted proteins | sample LinPfosmplate5_FD_38488 | JGI IMG/M metagenome (IMG submission 38488)
TCGAGCTCGGTACCCGGGGATCCCACGGGAACTCATCAGCGCCAAGTTGTTTGGCCTTTTGTGCATCACTCAGCGCGCCGTGCATTTCGACTTCGGTGTCGGACCGGATGCCGGGGTTAAACCCGACCATCATCTCACCGCCCTTCACGTCGATGTTGCCCGCCAGGGCGCGCAATGCGCATTGCAAGCGAATAGCGGAGGTGCTGGACGCCTGTTGATCGGTAACCGGCGACCACGGAATGACGCCTGGTCTAGAGGTTGCATACAGGCGCGCCGCCTTGGCGATGAGTTCCGCGTCCACGCCGGTGATAGCGGCCACCCGGTCCAGCGGATACTCGTTTACCCGCTGGGTGAATTGTTCGAACCCAACCGTCCACTCGTCCACGAAGGCCTTGTCATATAGTCCCTCGTCCAACATGACTTTGATCCAGCCCATGGTCATGGCCGCATCAGTGCCAGCGCGCAGCGGCAGCCAAATATCCGCCGCCTCCGCGTTCTCACTTTTGCGTGGATCCAAGACGATGAGGCTGGCGCCAGACGCCTGCGCCACCCGGATCGATTTGTACTCAAGCGTCCAACTGTGGCGGCGCGGATCGTGACCAAACAAGACGATGCATTTGGAGTTCAAGATATCGCTGCGCGGGTACCAGCCGTACACCATGCGGTTCACGGCGGCAGTGTTTCCCATGCAATAGGCAACGCCGCTGATGAAGTTCGGTGAGCCAACCAGGTTCATAAACCGCCGCGTCAGGCCATTATCTAGACCAATATTGGCGTAGCTTGCGGACACGGCAAACGCCTCAGGCCCATGGTCGTCAATCACTCGCCCCAAGCGCAGCGCAATGTCGTCCAGGGCCTCGTCCCATGAGACCTGCTGCCATGCACCATCGCCGCGGGCGCCAGTACGCTTGAGCGGATGCATGAGGCGGTCTGGATGAGCGAAAGACTTCGGCGCATAGGCGCCCTTCATACAGATCACGTCTTTGAAAAACGGATGCTCCCGCGTAGTCACCTTGACTACCCGGCCGTCGTCCACCTTGGCCGCCAAGGGGCAAAACCCGTCGCAGCTCATGCAGACAACATTCTTCAACGTGGATGGTGTGGCAGACATGACGAACTCCAGCGAAATTCCAGGCCATAGCAGGCGATGTACACATGGCCACTTCGATATCGATCTGACGAAGTGTGCCCGGCTCACCCCCTTGGCGGCAACCACCCAGCGGCGATGTTTGGGGGCCAGTAGGTTCAGGGCGGCAACGCTGGTTACACTGACATAACACTCAAAGGGGAATAAACGATGCCTGTTACATATGAAAAACGTGGCTCCATTGGCGTGGTCACGCTCAGCCGTCCGGAAGCGCGAAACGCTTGGGGAGAGGACTACAACGAGGGCTTGTTGGAGTACTTCAATGAAATGGAAGACGACGCCGACGTGCGCTGCGCGATCCTCACCGGGGACGAGGCAGGCGACGCCTTCTCCGCTGGCGCAAACCTCAAGAATCCAAACACACACACGGCGGAATCGGCCGCCGCATTCATCAAGAGCATCCCGAAATGGCGCGATAAGCCGTTTGACGTGCTGAGCCGATTTCCAAAACCACTCATTGGCGCCGTCAACGGCTACGCAATCGGCATCGGCTGCATCGTCACATTTTGCTGTGACCTCATCGTCGCCTCTGATCGTGCCGAGTGGCGCCTACCGCAGGTGGCACTCGGCATCCTGCCCGCCTACGGGGGGAGCGCACGACTTGCTCGATGGGTCGGGAAGGGCCAGGCAATGCGTCTCGCCATGGGTTTTCCGTTGCGCGGCGAGGAAGCCTATCGAATCGGGTTAGCCCAGTGGCTGGTGGCACATGAACAAGTGCAGGCGCAAGCGATGGAAGTCGCGGAGCATGTAGCATCACTACCCCCTCTTGCGACGCGTATGGTCAAGGAGTCACTGGCGCACGGGATGAACACCCCTAACATCGGCGACGCATCGCTCACGGATCTGTATCGGTTCATGGTGCTTGAACTGACGGAGGATAAGTCAGAAGGCCATGACGCGTGGCGTGAAAAGCGTACTCCGTCCTTTCAGGGGCGTTAGCTGCGCCCACGACCAGGCGTTTCCCGGTCGGGATGACGCACGCTGTATTTGCGGCCTGGTAGACTGCCGACGCTTTTATATGTGGCAAACAATAGGAAAACAGTTTCGATGAGCACGAAATTTGCTCTAACGCTGTTGGGCGTCGGCAACGCTGCCGCTCACAGCCTTGGCAATGCGTCGGCAGTCGTCGAGCAAAACTCATCGCCCACGCTTCTGCTCGACTGTGGATTCGATACGTTGAACCGTTTTCAGGCCCGCTATGGGTCGTCGTTGCCGTCTGCAATCTTCATCACTCATGGGCACCTGGACCACATTGGGGGGCTTGAGGGGCTTTTCTTCCGGGCGCTGCGTACGGACCGACTCATTCGGCTGTTCGTCCCCGTCACCATCGTTGCCCTGCTCCACGATCGGCTCGCTACGTATCCAGGCGCGCTTGCAGAAGATGGCGTCAATTTCTGGGATAGGTTCCAGCTGATTCCGGTCAGCGACGAGTTCTGGCACGAAGGGCTTCGCTATGAGGTTTTCGAGACGCGGCATCACCGGCCCCGCTCCTCCTATGGCCTGCGCCTGAGACACCGCTTTGTCTGGACCGGGGACACCCGACCGATACCGGAGACCCTGAGTGTTGTCGCAAATGCCGGTGAACGCGTGTTTCACGATTGCGCCTTGGAGGGCAACCCTTCCCACACCGGCGTGGACGACTTGCTTCGAGAGTACAGCGTCGAGTTTCTACGGCGTCTGGTGGCGTATCACTACGAATCCGAGCATGCTGCGGCTCGTTTGCGTGAACACGGACTATCGGTGGCCCAACCAGGTGAGCGATTCGAGCTGGGCGAGGTGCCGACTAGCCGGCATCCGCACACTGCGGACGTGCTGAACTTCAAAGAAGCAGGCGACCAACCAGACGCTGCATGAGCGTTCTGGCGACCGCGAACCTCTGACAAGTTAGCGCTTACTTCCAGGGCGGCGCTGCACCCCATGAATCCCAGTAGGTCGTCTCGGACGTCGGTAACCGAGGCGTCGGGCCAAAATTGCCGCGCGGATGTCCAAGCGGAATGCAGCAATGGAATGCCATATCTTCAGGCACGTTAAACATTGCATTCACCCGGTCCATGACCTTCGGATGTAATGTGGTCAACACACTGCCAATACCCAGCGCGCGCGCCGCCAATAGCAGGTTCTGCACGCCCGGAAAGGTGGACGATTCGGCAATGCCTGACTTTGCTGAGAAACTCAAAACAACCACTGGTGCATTGCCGAGCTCATCGGCCAACAGCGCAGGCATGCGATAAACGGAGCCCTCAGGAATATCGCCTTTGCCGGTCCAACCGTAGGCATCCCAGCGCTTCGCCCACCAGGCCTCGAAGTAAAGCTTGCCGAACGCCGCGATCTTCTGTTTGTCGCGAATGACAAGGAAGCGCGCCGGTTGTGTGTTGCCACCGCTGGGCGCTTTTGACGCCGCGTCCATCATAATCTTGAGATGCGCGTCAGATATCGGGCGGTTTGGGTCCAGGCGACGAATGGCCCGGTGGGTAAACATCGCCTCTCCGATCGGCATAGAGAGTTCATCAGGTGCTTCGATTCGAACCATGTCCACTTACGACTTCTCCGTGGGTATTGCTGGAAGTGATTTGGGACATTGTGTGGCGTCCGTGATGGTCTCGCAAGACGGCAGCGGGCCAAGTGGCCCAAGCCCGCGCAACCTAGAACTGCGGCAGTTCAACCCTAACGACGGCGCCGGAGGCTGTCTTGTACTCCACCTGCCAGAGCCCCTTCGCTCTCACGGCGCGTAGGGCCGCCGCCACTGGGGCGACTCGGGCACTGCGCCAACGTTCGACTAACGCCCCGCCTTTAAGTGCAAGTACCGCCAACTGCCGTCGCCCGTCCACTGGCACTATCATCTCGGCGGAGCCATCGCCGTTGAAGTCTGCAACGGTGCTCAAATCCAGGGCGGGCGAGCCCATCGCGTGATTCGAATAGCCGGATAAGCGTGCAACCCGCACTAAACGTTCACCGCTGGCACGAACGATTGTGACGATGCCGCCGATGTGAGGGGTCTGCACATAGGCGGCTTCCCTCACGCCATCACCGTCGAAGTCCGCCACTCCAATTGGATTTAGCCAACGAAAACCGAGGCCGATCGGGTCTGCCGCGAACTGTCGAACGAGCTTTCCATCCTGGAGCCCATAGGCTTCGAGCCGTGCCCCTGCAAAGAAATCTGACCGCATGGTCCACACTTCATCGCGACCGTCTGCATCAAGATCGGCAAGGCGCGGGCTCACATCCTCAAACACGGACCCGTCATCTAGGCGATAGGCGTGCTGAGCCCCTGCCGCAGTCTCAACAACGAGGGTGCCAGCCTCAACCTCATCGCCAAACACGCCGTGGGGATAGCGCCCAGTCGGTTGCGCTAACCACGCGCGGGCAATGTCTTTGTCCCCGACGGCCACGAAGCTGCCTTCCATTGGACTGAGGTCGCCCGCCATGGCGATCACGGCCTGGGTCAGGGTGACCCAGGCGAGCACAATAGCTACTACTTTCGCGTTCAAGAGTTGCGAAACCTCGGCATCACCTCTTCGGTAAACATCTTGATGCTGCGCATCACGGCATCATGTTTCATACCCGGAAAATTCGACCACACAAGCAACTTCTCCAAGTTCAATTTCTCACGCATCTCTTCAATCTTCCCGGCAACATAATCGGGGGTGCCAAACAACATGTTACGAGGGTGCACCCACGCGTAGGTGAGGGCATCCAGTTTCCCGGGCGTTTCCGGCAAAGACTCCCCTGGCAGTAGATGGTTTCCAAGCCCACGGTAATGACACACCCATCGCATGTAGGTCAGCATCGCCTCACCGGCGAGGTCCTCCGCCTCTTTCATGGTTTCAGTCACAAACATATCACGCAGAACAGCGACGTTCCGACCAAGCTTGACCTCTTCGCCCGCCCGCTCCGATGCGGCGTCCCGGTACATTTTCAACCGAGGTATGAGCGAATCTGTCGGGATGATCCAGAACATCGCGTTGAGGCCTTCATGCCCGGCATATTCAATTGAAGTCTGAGTATCGACCACCTGCCAAAGCGGCGGATGTGGCCTCTGCAAAGGCCGCGGCACGAGTGCCAGTGCCGTTAAGTTGCCCGTCTCGGGATCGGTGTTTTCAGGGCGCGGCGGACTCATGGCGTGGTCGAACGCAACACCTGGATAAGGAAACTCATAGTGTTTCCCTTTGTGAGAGAAGAAGTCGCTCGTCCAGGCGGCCCGAATAATATCCAACGTCTCTGTGAACAATTCACGGTTGACCGTAGGGTTGCGCACGTCCGCCAGGGGATTCATGTTGATAGTCTCGCGCGGATAAATGCCGCGACCCACCGCGACCTCCAAGCGTCCATCGCACATCTGGTCCAACATGGCCAAATCCTCGGCCACCTGAATGGGGTGTCTAAAGGTGATGATATTAGCCGCCTGACCAATGCGAATGTTGCGGGTGCGCGCAGCAATATCCGTACTCATCAGGACAGGGTTAGGGCATACCTCCAGCCCTTCGTGGCCAAAGTGGTGCTCTGTGGTCCAGATTGATTGCCAATCGTGCTCATCGCAGTATCTGGCGATGTCGCGGCTTTCCGCCAGAACCTGGCCGAATGGTTTTTCTAGATTCAGATTATTCTGGTTTAAAAAATAGCCAAATTGCATCTGTGTGTCCTCCAGGAGATTGGATCCCAGGTCCATTTTGGGGCGGGATTGAAGGGCACACACCGTTTCGCCTCACTGCCTGCCGACTTGAGGTGAGCGGAATCTACGTTTGTATTGGGTGGGGGTCAACGCGACGGTTACGCCGCCGGCGAAGCGCATTTCGCTGACTACGACACAAGCGACCTTAAGAATGCTAACTTCGTGGTTCGACTCGGCGGCGTTGCGTCGCCTGATCCTGACACGCCCGCTCGCGAAACCATTACACCCACCTTCCGCCAACACTAGTGCGACGGAGTCAATTTTGAGTAGAACCCCCGCGGGTGGCTCGGCCGCTGCGCCAGTTCCAGCGCGAGTCACCCGCATAACGCTTGCCATCACGTTTATCGTGGTGTCGTCAGTTCTGTTTGCGCCGCTTTCACAAACAGCCACAAAGTTCCTGGCCGGCGAGTTTCCGCTGTTTCAAATCCTGTTCTTCCGCTCGTTGGGACAGACCGCTTGGATGGTCATCTTCTTTTGGCACGGACACGGCTTGAGGATGTTCAAGGCCAAACGCCCGGGCATCCAAATGGCGCGCTCAACCCTGCTCTTTGTATCAACCCTTTTGTGGACATCCGTCATTGCGCAGGTGCCGCTCACAACCGCATCCGCCATCAACTTCACGGCCCCCGTCATGGTTGTCTTGCTGTCCATCCCGTTCCTGGGCGAGCGCGTGGGCCGTCATCGTTGGAGCGCCGTCATCGTGGGATTTTTGGGCGCCGTCATCATCATCCAGCCAGGACCCGACGGCATCTCCATGGAAATGTTGATGCTGTTGGGCGCCGCGTTCTTGTTTTCGGTCTACCAAATTCTGACCCGCAAGGTCACGGCTATCGATAGTGCGGCCACCACATCGCTGTACACGGTGCTCGTCGCCCTTGTGGTGAGCGCGATGGTGGTACCGTGGCATTACGTCTCCCCCGAACCGGGCGAGTGGCTCATCTGGTTGGCCTTTGCCGCCACAGGCTTGCTCGGCGGCATTCGACACTATTTCGTAGTGAAAGCCTACGAACACGCACCGGCGTCGGTGATTTCACCGTTTTTCTACTGCGAACTGGTCGGTGTAACGGCCCTCGGTTTCTTCGTCTTTGGTGATTTCCCAGACCATCGAACGTGGCTAGGAGCAGCCATCATTGTGGCCAGCGGCCTGTATATCGCGCACCGCGAGCGCGTGCGAAAACCGACCTGAGCAAGATCGGTTGAGTTAGGGGCCTAGATCCGCTCTGCCTCAACCGAATGGCTCGGTTCTGATTAGAATCTACGCACCCTTATCCTCTCCCCCTAAGAAGCAAATATCTCATGAGCGCAGGCGAACGACTTCCGGGCACGCCAGTCCCCATGCACCACTGGCAGGGAGGGGGCGGTGTCTCCATCGCGGGGGACACATGGGGCGATCCCGATGGCCAATTGGTGGTCTTGCAGCATGGCGGCGGACAAACGCGCCACGCCTGGAAGGGTGCGGGAGAGACCTTGGGCGCGGCGGGCTATCACGTGGTGGCTTTCGATGCCCGTGGGCATAGCGACTCCGGCTGGGCCGGTCCGGAGGAGTACACAGCCGACTTCATGGTTGAAGATCTACAGTGCGTCATCGCCGGCCTCGGCGGGAAGCGACCAATTCTCGTTGGCGCATCCATGGGCGGTGGGACCAGTCTCATCGCCATCGGCGAGGGCACCATCGATGCCGCCGCGCTGGTGCTGGTCGATATGGCCCCACGTATAGCGCCGGAAGGCACGGCTAAAATCCAGGCATTCATGAACCAAAAGCCTGAGGGCTTCGATTCTTTACAAGAGGTGGCGGACGCCATTGCAAACTATCAGCCACATCGGGCCAGACCGCGACAGCTCGATGGGTTGGCCAAGAATGTCCGCCTGGGGCCAGACGGCAAATACCATTGGCATTGGGATCCGGCGCGGCGCAACAATCGACGCATGTCCGACTATCGCGACCGGCTTTCGGATGCTGCTGACAACTTGAAGTCGCCAACGCTGTTGGTACGGGGTGGGCTCTCCGACGTGCTAACGGAGGAAGGCGCTCAAAGCTTTCTCAAGCAATGCCCGCAAGCGGAATATGTCAACGTCAAAAACGCCGCCCATATGGTGGCCGGCGATCGCAACGACATCTTCGCCGATTCGGTGATTGAGTTCCTAAAGCGCACGGTTCCAGCCCAATCCGAGGCCGCCTAAGGCTACGCTGCTGGCAATAGAACGCGGTTATCAATCAGACGCACGGATGCGTCAGGCGTCTTTGCGTCTTCAGAAGCAAAGTAGACTGCCAACGCAAGCAAGGTTGGGCCACTCAACGTCTTGCCCACTGGGGCCAATGAACTGGCATCGCAAAGCTCGAAGTAATCAATCGTCCCGAGCGATGCCGAGGCGAGTTCCGCCTGTACCGCATCCATCACCACGTTAGCATCCCGTTCGCCACCAGCGGTGAGCGCTTCCGCCGCGTCCAAAGCGCGTGACAACGACAACCCCTCGCGCCGAGCTTTGGGCCCCAAGTGGACGTTACGGCTGGACAGAGCAAGACCATCAGATTCCCGGATGGTCGGCCCCCCAATAATTTCTAGATCGAAGCCCATATCGCGAACCATGCGTCGAATGATCGCTAGTTGCTGGTAGTCCTTTTCGCCGAACACGGCGAAGTGTGGTTTCGCTGCCAAGAAAAGTTTCGACACCACCGTGGATACGCCCAAGAAGTGGCCAGGACGCGTCGCGCCGCAAAGTGGCTTTGACAGCTCTCGCACCTCCACCCAGGTGTCGGCACCATCGGGATACACCTCCGACACCTGCGGGGTCCACACCACATCCACTCCGGCGGCCTCGCATAACTCCAAATCACGGGCACGCGTGTCTGGATAACGCTCAAAGTCCTTCGGATCGTTGAATTGGGTTGGATTGACGAATAACGACAACCAGACCTTGTCAGCATAGCGGTGGCCCACGTCGACCAATGACATATGTCCTGCATGCAACGCGCCCATCGTGGGCACGAGCGCAATCGTGTGACCAGCCGCTCGCTCACGGTCGGCTAAGGCTTGTAGATCCGCACGGGGAGAAATGATGTTCATCTGATGGACGCGCACGCTGGCGATGTGATGAGCGATGACAGTACGTGGCGCCAGCCCAGGCACACTGATCTCATCGGGTTCAAAAATGGGCGCATGGTACTTCCTCTCGTTTCGACGCACCACCTTTGACTGTGATTGAATAGCGACCATCCATGACAGTTTTGCCGAGGACAGCATTGCATGCCGAACCTCCGTATGGGCGTTTGTTACGATTTTCGAAACCCGCCCGCTTCAGGGACATCCGACCAAATACTTTATGCCGAGGTACTCGAACAGGTCGCCTGGCTAGATAGCCTTGGGGCAGATCTGGTGTGGTTTACCGAGCACCACTTCGTGGAGGATGGCTATCTGCCGAGTTGGATTCCGGTGGCGGGCGCCATGGCCTCCATCACCAAACGGGTGCGCTTCGGCACTGACATCTGTTTGCTGCCGTTTAACCACCCCATCCGGCTCGCAGAAGACCTGGCCGTACTCGACAACCTATCGGGCGGCCGTGTGGATGTCGGCGTGGGGATGGGCTACGCGCCCCATGAGTTTCGCGGCTTCGGCTTACCTGTGAGCCACCGCCTATCCCTCATGGATGAAGGCATCGAGGTGTTGCAACGATGCTTCACCGGAGAGCGCTTTAGCTACCAGGGCAAGCGGTATACGTTCGAGAACGTCAAGATAACGCCCGGCTACGTTCAGGACGGCGGACCACCGCTCTGGATTGCATCCATGTCGGAGGCGGGTGCCGCCCGCGCAGCGCGCTACGACACCCAGTACTTGCCGCAGGGACTAAAAAGCCGCTCGTATGACCCTTGGATTGAGGCGCTGAAAGCAGATGGGCGCAACCCTCGTGACTACCGCGTCGGCATTATCCGCAGCATCTTGGTAACGGATGATCGGGACACCGATTGGACCTTGGTGCGCGCCGCGGAGCGCTACCGGATGGAACTATACCGCCAGTTTCACGAAGAGAGCGGCGAAGGCTTCGGCGAGGATGGTGAACGCATTCCGCAAACGTGGGTCGTGGGCAACGTCGATGAATGCGTCGCGCAGTTGACCCAGTTCGTAAATGACTTCGGCATCACTGACATGGTAACCATGGCCATTCCGCCCGGCCTTAGAGCCGATCAGATGTCTGACAGTCTGGAGCGCCTTTTTCGAGATGTGGCACCTGCTCTCAAGGCCCGAGTTTCAGGAGTACAGGTTAGGTGAGAGTGTATTGGGAAGAGCGGAGGATGTTCTCAAGCAGCGATCTTCGCGGCTAGCGATTCCCTGCGGGCAATGTAAATGCCACTCGCCACGATAATGGCCGCACCCACCCAGGTCCAGCTATCAGGAAGCTCGCCGAACATGATGGCACCCAGGAGGCTGACACCAATCAGCTCTGTGTAACAAAACGGCGATACGACGGACGCTGGGGCATGTTCGAAGGCTTTCACCATCAGAAGGTGACGAAAGCCGCCGAAGAAACTGATGGCGAGAAAGCCCAGCCAATGGGGCCAGTCTTCCGCGCCCGGAATCCGATAATTAAAAGGAACAAAAAGGCTTACGCACACGGCTGCCGCCGCCACCGAATAAACGGCACTGGTGGCAGTGCTGTCATCAACGGACACCTTACGCGTCAAGATTTGATAGACCGCATACATTAGCGCAGCCGACACGATGAACAACATCTCTGGCACCATTTCGCCGGTACCGGGGCGTATGACAATCAACACTCCGACAAAGCCGAGCGCTATGGCGCTAAACCGATGCATACCCACCCGCTCGCCCAGCATCGGAATCGACAACAGTGCGACGAACATGGGCGTCGTGAACATAATCGCAGCGGCGCTGGCTAGCTGGACATGCGGGATAGCCAGCAACCATACAAACGAGCAGCCGGACAGCAGCACGGACCGAGCAAATTGAAGTCCGGGTCGTTTTGTTTTGAACATGCCCAGCCCGTGGCTAGGCCAAAAGATGACAACCATCCAAAGAGCGTGGCCAGCCGAACGCACCCACATCACTTGAACTATCGGGAACGCCAGCAACAAGTACTTGCTGCAGGCCTGCACCACGGGTGCAAACACCACAGATGACAGCAACACGAATGCAATGCCCGCTACGACACTTTCACGGCGCATCGTTGCGCCTTACTGAAATAGAGTCGATACCGTTGACTCAGCCAAAGTCAATAAACACGGTCACGCGATTGCGGGTGTCGCAGCGATGACTTCTTTTTGATCGGTTGGCGCGTAGAAATACGAGCCTGGCCTAAAGTCATAGCCCAAGTCGCCCAGCAGGCGGCGTTGACGTGGCGTGCATTGTTCCAACACATCCGCTGGGAAAGCGTGGTCGTACCATCTGACGAACATTTGGCAATAGTTATAGAGCAGCGTTTTGCGCGCCGCACCGGAATGGTTTGGCGCAGGACCATGCCACAGCGAATGCGCAAACAAATAACAATCACCCGCCTTCCCGCCTAACTGAACGGCACCGGGTGCATGAGGATTCAAATACTCCTCAGCATTTTCTGGAAACGGGCGCATGTGGCTACCGGGGAAAACGGTGAAGTTACCGCTATCTTGCCCCGTGACATCTGACAACAAATACATCGCCTTCATGGCCAGCGGTAGACTGGTTTCCGTCACTCGAATACGTCGCAGGGCCTCCCCACCATCCGTGTGTGTATAGCCTGGAAACTGATCGGTAGAGGCCCGCACAATCGCCTGCGACATGCTGTGCAATAGGTACGGGCCCATGATGTCGACGATGAGATCGAACACGTGAGGTCGGTCCACGAGGTCGATAAACGGCTTGCCATAACTCAAGAGATCGCGCCTATCCATGAAACCTTCGACATCTTGATCGAGAGCGCCCGGCGACCACTTGTAGTGGCCACGCGGGAGGTCGCCTGGTGCTGGCTCATAACCCGGCACGGCGCGGATTCGATCAAGCTCAGCGCTTAGGAACTTCACCTCATCAGGATCGATTACCCCCTTCAAATGAAGGTATCCATCGATTGCCCATTGAGTTCGCTGTTCGTCGCTAAGCTGAATCATCATCCATCTCCTAAAAGCTAACCGTTAAACGTGGAGGTCTACACGTGGCCTTCGACCAGCGCCTCAATAAGAACCGGCCCTTCTGAAGTATTCGCGTCCTGCATGGCCGCCACAAACTCATCCCCAGTTGTGGCGCGCAGCGCTCGCATGCCAAACCCTTCAGCAAGTTTGCACGTATCGATGGCGGGTTCTTGAAAGTCCATGCCAATGAAATGTTCATTGCCATGGAAGGATTTCAAGCGCTGCTTGATGATGCGGTAACCACCGTTATTCGCAATCACAAAGGTCATTGGCAGCTTATGTTTTGCGGCGCTCCATAGCGCCTGGATACTGTACATCGAGCTGCCATCACCAATCACTGCCACCACTCGGGAATCGGGCTGTGCAAGCTGCACACCAACAGCAGCGGCAATGCCCCAGCCAATGCCGCCACTGACGTTGCCAAAGTAATCATAACGATGACGAAACGGATAAAAACTGAGCAACGGGTTAGAGGTCGTGATGCCCTCGTCGACGATGATGGCTTTTTCCGGCAGATTATCTACCAACGTCATCATCAGCCAATCGGGCGTCATCGGAGACTTACCAGCGTTGGCCTTCGCCTTCTCCCGCGCACGATCCCGAGCAACAGACCAATTGTCCTTCGCCATCGCCGTGAGCGCTTTCTCAGCCCGCGCCCGCTGCGCATCGCCACCCTGGGCCACCAACGCCTCGGTTAGATCGACAAGCGTCGGCTTAACGTCGGCCCTAACAGCGATTTCCGCTGCGTAGTTCTTGCCCATTTCCCAGTCACGCACACCGATTTGCACCACGCTGGTGGTCTCCGGTAGCGGATCAGTCTCACTCCAGACCGACATGCGAAGGACGTCCGAACCGACGCACACCATCAGGTCGTGCTTGGCCATCAACTCCCGAACGTACTCCTGGTTCCGATTTAGCGAGCCCATATATGCCGGATGCTCGGATGGAAAATGCGAGCCGGTGTTGACGGTCTGTTGGTAAACAGGCGCGCCCAGTGCATCTGCGAATGCGGCCGCTTCCTCCAGCGCATCACTGGTGACAATCTCCTGCCCTGCCACGATAACCGGTGACTTGGCCGCCAGTATCCGGGTCGCCAGGGATTGCAGGGCTTCCGCACTAGGTCGAGTCGCCGTATCAACCCGGGTCGCATTGCTCAACTCCAGCGCGGCTTCCGTATTCAGAATGTCGCCTGGCAATGATATGAAAACGGGGCCGGTGGGTTCCGTCAACGCCACCTTCGCCGCCCGATGAACGATGCGTGGCAAGTCCTCAATGCGATTGACCTCAACAGCCCACTTCACGACGGGCGCCGCAATCGGCACCAAGGGCGCATAAAGCAGCGGCTCCGTGAGTCCGTGGCCTTGCTCCTGTTGGCCTGCCGTGATCAGCACGGGTGATCCGGATACATACGCTGTATACAACGCCCCAATGGCGTTACCCAGCCCAGGCGCCACGTGAACATTGCACGCCGCTAGCTTGCCGGACGCACGAGCATATCCATCGGCCATGGCGACCACCACCGACTCCTGTAGCCCCATGACGTAACCGATCTCTTCCTGCTCGGTGAGGGCGTGCATGATGGGTAACTCAGTCGTCCCTGGGTTGCCGAACAAGGTTGTCACACCCTCATCGCGAAGCAGCGCCAAGAACGCGCTACGCCCACTCATCAAGTTACTGCCGGAGCCTTGGCTCATCTTGGGGTCTCTCCAGTTAGGTTACGCGACCGATCAGAAGCCGATCAGCTCTGAACGATTGTTCACATCGGACCCGGCATCGTGCCTTGTTTTCAGGACGGCGACCAAACACCAACGCGATTGCACGTAGCGCGGGGACGTATAGGTGGGCCGGAAGAGCTACTTCTCGGGTCTGAATGCGTCTGGTGGTACTTCGAAGCGGGCGTAGGGGAAAACGCCATCAGCACAAACGGCCAGATGCTCGTCGAACGTCCGCCTTGATGCTTTCCGGTTGCGGTAGACCGAACAACGAACTACTCCGCGCTTGGACGGTGCGCGATACTCGGTAACGGTCACATCTCCGTCTATATGCCAATCGAAGAGCGTCCTTCGTTTACCTCGCCGGTAGGACACGCCGACACCGTTGAGAAACTTAATCTAACATCCACTTGCCTTCGAGTATGACTCCGACAGTCCTAACAGGCGCCTTGCCTTCTCGATGAGACTAGGCATCTCGCCCATGTCAATACCGAGTTCGTCGGCGAGGCCTCGATATTGCGCGTGGAAATAGAGCTCAGCCAATGCGCCCCACCCACCCGCATAGCCCGGGTCAAGTTGTACGGCCTGCTCAAACGCGGCCTTCGCCGCGCGAAACGAAGCGAGTGTCTTTACCTGATGGTGTGCCCAGCCGAGCTGGTGCTCGAGGCCCTGGAGATGGCGCTGACCACGCGCCGACCAGCCCATGGGGTCATTCATCATTCGGACCAAGGTTCGCAGCACACCTCGCTAGCCTTCGGCAAGCGCTGCGAACATCACGGGGTCAGCCCTTCGATGGGCTCGATGGGTGATTGCTATGACAACGCGATGTGCGAGAGCTTCTTCGCTACACTGGAATGCGAGCTCATTGCGCGCAGGCGTTTCAAAGCTCCGACTGAAGCCCAGCTTGCGGTATTCAAGTTTATTGAGGGCTGGTACAACCCACGCAGAAGGCACAGTTCAATCGGATACGTCAGCCCGGCAGTTTATGAAAGTAAGTATTTGGAAGAAAATCGGCTGTACGCGCCAAATGGTATGTGCCGAGGTTTGGGATTTGCCATGGTTTTTGACCTCTCCTAGCTCGGCTCTCGCCGATTCGTTTATTCATGGACATCGTCAAGTTGACACGCGCATAGGCGTGAAAAACTCCGACAGCGAGTGCCTCCGATAAGCAAAACGATACTACGTTTGACCCGACCGACAGTGAGATTATTTCCTATCCTAACGATAGGAGGTTCCCCACTGATTCAGCGGACCCTTCACCGATCACGCAGGTCTGGTGGGCACGCGGCAAGGCATCTCGGTCATGGCTGCTCCGATTTTTTGAGGAGCAGCGCGCTGAGGACAGTCATCTGATCGCAAGTGCGATTGGCGCCAACGCATGGTGAACAGCGCGCAACATTTAGCGCTGACGAATACTCGAATGGGACCAAATTGATGGACTACCGAAGCAACGGTGTACTCGGGGTACTGACTCCTCAGGCAAACACAACCGTAGAGCCCGAAATGTGGACTCTACTTCCGCCGGCATGGACCCTGTTAAACGCTCGCATGACGTCAGGGTGTGACAGCATGGAGGCACGGCTCAAGGAGTATGTCGAAGACTTTGAAAAGTCCATCGAACAATTTGCCAACGCGCCGCTCCATGCCGTCGCGTTTGCCTGCACGGGCGCGTCTTACCTGATCGGCAAAGACAGGGAAGCGCAGATTGTCCATGACGCCGAGCGACGTTTTGGTTTCCCCTGCGTAACGGCAGGGCAAGCATCCACCACGGCGCTGCGCGCTCTGGGCGCGACACGCATTGCATTACTATCCCCCTATCCTGAGTCGCTGAACGCCGCAGCGCGACCGTACTGGGAGTCGCAAGGATTTGAAATCGTGGCAATGGCGGGTCCGCAGTTGGAAAAGAGCGAGTTCCATCCGATTTACGCGATGTCCGCAGCTAGTGTTTTCGACGCCTATGCAAAGCTAGCGAAGACCGATGCGGACGCGGTGCTAATGTTGGGGACGGGAATGGCGACACTGGAGCCGCACTTGGAAGGCCAAGCGCAGGGGTTTCTTCCGACCGTGTCCTGCAATATGGCGCTGACATGGTTGTCGGTGCAACGCGCGAGCGGCCAGGTGCCAGACAAAAGGTCGCTCGAACGGTGGATCTCTGGGGCCCACTGGCGACCACGCTTGCAGGTGTTGTTTGGCAGCTGACCGAGTTTGGTCGCATGTCATCGGCCTTGGGAAAGGTGACAACTATTCAGTTTATTTTCTCTGGAGTATTCCCCATGTCGATCCTACAGCGGTACACCCGGCGCGATTACGAAAGGTTCTACAAGTCGGGGTTCTGGACGAGCGACCATCTGCTTGAAGTGGTGTCCGCGCATGCGGAGGCTGAACCGGGCAAGGTGGCGATTGTCGACGGTGATTCGCGCGTCACGCGTGCGGAATTGATTGTGCTTGTCGACAACGCGGCAAGCGCGCTTCAAACGGAAGGCATCAGAGGCGGCGATATCGTCGCCGTCCAGCTGCCCAACAGCCTGCACCTCGTCGTTGTCTGCCTGGCGTTGCTGAAGGTCGGTGCCATCTACCACCCCATCAATCCGAGCTACAGACACAACGACATCCTGAAGATCTTCTCGGTATCAAAACCGAAATTTTTCATCTACACCGGAACCTACCGAGCCTTTTCATATGGCGAACAGGTCGACGCCCTTATGCGCGAACCGGCACTGGCGTTCGACGCGCGCCTGGTCGACGTGGACCGTCCCATCGATGAGGCCTTTGCGACGGCCGACGCGCCCCTTGCCTTCGAAGCACCGGATCCGGACGCCATCTATCTGATCGGCACGACATCGGGCTCTACCGGAGACCCGAAGCTCTACATGCACACGCACAACACGCAGTTCAATGAAGCACGGGCGCTCAATGCAGAAATGGGGATTGGCGAGGCCGACGCGTTTCTTGGATTTGCGCCGATAACCCATCGCGGCGTCTTCATGTGGGGTTTCGTTCAGGCGATGGCCGCCGGCGCGCCGCTGGTTGTCGAACGCGTCTACAACCCGGAAGACATCATCGCTCGAATCATCGCTGAGCGCGTCACGAGCATGTTCGCAATCCCGACCCAGGTGATTGATCTCCTGAACGTCTGCGAAGCGCGCGGTGGTGGCGCCGAGTCGTTGCGGGTTCTGATGATGGCGGGCGCGCCCGTGCAGCCGGAACTGGTGCTTCGCATCAGGCGCCAGTGGCCCAACTGCGCACCGGTGACCGGCTTCGGAACCAGCGAGACCGGCTACGCCGTCATCACCAGGCCAGACTATCCGATCGAGCATCTGCAGACCTGTGGCAAGCCGTTGACCGGCATGGAAGTCAATGTGGACCTTTCCACCGCATCGGATGGAAAGTCGGGTGAGCTGGTGCTACGCGGCCCATTCATTTGCGCGGGATATTACGCGAACCAGCCGGCCACCGACACCGCTCACGATCGCGACGGGTGGTTCCACACGGGCGACCTCGGCTACATCGATGACGACGGCAATGTCATGGTCACGGGCAGGATAAAGAACGTCATTATCCGCTCGGGGCTTAACATCCAGGCTGAGGAGGTCGAGGAGATACTGCTGCGCCACGATGCCATCATGCATGCCGTCGTGGTGGGCAAGCGCGACGACCGGACCGGCGAGCGGGCCATAGCCTATCTGGTCATGCGCGGCAGTAAAACATTGTCGCTGTCGGAAGTTGTCGCCTTCCTCGAAGGCGAAGGCATGGCCAAATTCAAGTGGCCCGAAGGCCTCGTCGTGATGGAGGAATTGCCCGTGAATGCGGCCGGCAAGTTCGACCGCATCCTGCTCCGCAGGCAACTTGACGACGTGTCGTAGTCGGCGCACCAATCGGTCATTCCACCTGGCAAGGCGTATCAAGGCATGACAGCGTCATTCGTGGTCGAAGGCGAAGTATCCAATCGTCGCGCCAGGAAGGTGGGTCCGCTCATCACGGCCATGGGCGCCTACAACGGCTAGAGCTGCAAGCTGAACGGCGCGATTGGCGCGCGTGCGCTAGCCTCGTGGTTCGTGGCTGCAGGTATCGTTCGCATCATGTCACCAGCGCCTGCGGCGGTGCGTGCGCTGAGCACCGGCATTCGCGAACTGTTCACTGCAGCGGCCCTGGCGCTCGTGGTGGGCTCGGCGCTCGCCATGTCTGCCGTCGGCTTGTCCATGAGCCTCGGCGCATTCATCGCTGGCATGTTGGTGGCAGATTCGGAATACCGACACCAGCTCGAAGCCGACGTAACGCGTGCAGCACTGTCTCGCCTCGGTAATTCAAAAGACGAAGCGGCACACATCGTCGAGACATTTTACCAACACGACCTTGAGCTCATTAGCAAAGAACAAGCAATGTAGGGCGATGACCTGGCACTAAAGCAAAGCGCGCGAGACGCTGCCAATGCACTCAAACAGCTATTCGCCGACGACCAAACAACTGAAAGCCATTGAACCGAACCAGCTTCAGGAAAATAAAAATCAACTAACCAACCTGGGTTATTTAACCTTTGCGAAGCCATCCGATCTCGCGATGCTCGCCGGTGTTCGCCGGTGTTCGAGCGGTATTGGAGTTCAGTATTCAGGTGAGAAATGTCACATTTTCGTCAATGAATTGGCCTTGCACGCCCCAAAATCAGGCAGAATTCAAACACAAGCAAAAGGAGGAATGGTGGCTAAAGCCACTGTCACATTGCCAAACCTATGAATATCAAGCACATTCAACTGACACCCGACGCACGTTCCACCGACTTCGTATTTCAAATGAAATATGAAGTCCAAACAACCTATATCAAGCTGTTTTTGGAAGCCTGCCTAAAACGGCACAAAGTTGATCTAGGCGCATTCAACAAACTGGTTTTCTGCGAAGGCGGGGACCCCGCGGAAGAGTTTCAGGTATTAGCGAATGACACGCTGCAGGTGGCACTCCAAGAAACCTTTTCGAAACTCGAGTCGCTCCAGTCCGATCAGGAGCACCACGACTACTTCGTCGACAAAGTCCTGGAAGGCCTACGCAGATTCGATAGTCGTTTTGACAGCAGTCTCGCACAGCACCTGGAACCGAAAATGCGCAGGCACTTCCGAGGCGGTCTGTTCTTCGATAGAAAGTTTGCTCGAAAGCAAATATCTGGTTGCCGATTGGAGGTCGTCGGCCGGTACACCCGAACTGATTTTACCTTGAGCATCAACTCACATACCGAGGGTGCGCAACCTCGCTCAACGGCCGTTTATCGAGTCCTACCAGAGGAATACACCGTGAACTTCGACATTCATAGGGTCCAGATAAACAATAAAAGCATTAGGGTTTTGAGCAAGGCATCCGTCACAACACTGGAATGTGACACCGGGGATTTTTGCCGACTTCACTAGCCATGACATCTCCTTCCTGAGTCAGGTGGTGTTGAACGGAGGGATGCTGCTCCACATGCTCGAAGAACGCAGGCCGTAACTCGGGAAAGTCTTCGACGGGTTGACTGAGTGCGCTGAGTGATTCGCTGGTGGAGAGATCGATCTCGTTGTGGCAGGCGAGCTCGCCTGCGAAAACCTGATGGACCGCGTCCAGCGTACGCGCCCGGAACTGCTCCAGATTCTCGGCCCCGTAGATATCAAGCAAAATGCGCGAGAGGTGCTTTTGCTCTCGGTTTGCGAACCACTGCATGACGAACTCCGAGTCCAGAGATGCCGATCGCCGTGGTGCTCCTGGGAACGGCACCACGCAAACGGGTGATGCGAGAGAAGGTGCGCACGGCGCGGGCGATGGGGTGCAGTCCCGACGGGGCTCGACTTCCTCAGTTCATCAACGCCTCACTCAGGCCGCTTCAATCACGGGCACCGGCACGCCCGCCTGCTCGCAGGTATTTGCCACGTCGAGTACGGTGGCGCGCTGCATGTCGCGTCTGAAGCGCAAATCATCGAACGGCAACCCGCGGTGCAGTGCACAACGGTTGTCCCATAACACCAGATCGTGTTGGCGCCAGCGGTGCGTGTGCACAAACTGGCGCTGGGATGCGTGGGCGAGGAGTTCGTCGATGAGTTGACGGCCCGCCACCTCGTCCATGCCAACGACGTATCCAGCGTGAGATGCCACGAAGAGATTCTTACGACCCGTCTGCGCGATGGTTCTCACCATCATCTGCGGTACCGGCGCCACCGCCCGTCGCTCCTCCTCCGTCCAGTCCGTGTAGCCCATCCGTTCGCGCGAATACATCAGCGAATGTTCGGCGATGAGCCCTTCAATCCGTAACTTGGTGGACTCGTCAAGGGCGTCGTAGGCGGCGCGAAGATCCGCGAACTCCGTCTGACCGCCGATCGGCGGGACCTCCAGGGCGTATAGCATGGACACCAGCGCCGGCACGAACTTGAACGAACTGTCGGTGTGCCAGAGGCGGTTGCCTAGCTGCAATCCGCGCAGGCGGCTGTTCTTGTCCCAGACCTTGTTGTCACCTTCGAGGTTGGACACGTCCGCAATCTCTTCCGGTACGCGCAGTGCCTTGTCCGACACCGCCGCCTTCAAGATGGTCTTGTCCATGGGGCCGAAGTGCCTGGCGAATGCGACGTGCTGGTCCTGGGTCAGGTTTTGTTCCGGGAATACCAGGACGGCATAGTTCCAGAACGCCAACTTGATGTCTTCGAGAACGTCCCGATCGAGCGGAGCGCTCAAATCGACGTCGTAGACTTCTGCGACAAAATGTTCGGTAACCGGGCAAATAGTAATGGACATGCCACTCCCTCCTCCGTGGCAACGGGCGTTTCGCGCCGCCGCAATTGTGTCACCGAACCGTAAGCCACGGTTAGGCCGTGGTCAACGTAGGCAATCAAGTTGGTCTGGGCGTCGGGGCTTAGACTCATCTGGAAGGAATAGCCGGGCGCCTTATGGAGTACCGGCACATGTCATAACACCGCGCGTACTCAGCACCGACATGGGTCTTCAGGTCAGCGGATTTCGCCACTGTAGGCCGGTAACTCCATTAATCCTCCGGAACCGACCAGCGAGCCCCGCGGCGGCGTCCCGCTCGGGCCGTTCCTGGTGCGCGAGCCTGACCTGCCCGCTGTGGCGGCGCGCTCCACCGTCCTGAATTCACCCCGGTTTTTGATAGATACAGTAGAGCGCAGTTTCTCCTAATCCTTCAAAGAATTCGCCCCGTCTGAACTCGCGTTCAACCAACGCACCATCATCGGCGAATTGCTCGAACTGACCTCGAAAACCCTGTGCTTCCCACAAGTCTTTGTGCACCGTGCACGCCAAATAGCCGTTGGGCTTAAGGACACGAAGCAGTTCCGGCAGTGGCTGGCTATCAACGTGGCCCAAGGTAAACGTCCCAGATGAGACGACCACGTCGTACTGCGCGTCTTTTAACGCGATGGGTTTGGTGATGTCTGCTTCATGAAGGGCTCTGTAAATGCCTCGTTCGCGGGCCCGGTCCAGCATCTCTTTGGTGATGTCAATGCCATCAAACAGGGCGTAACCGAGTTCACGCAGGTAGTGGCTAGTCAGCCCGGTCCCACAGCCAACATCAAGCACTTCCGCCGTCGCGTCCCCAGGGGCGTGCTCCGAGAGAATTTCTGCCAGAAGTCGCGGCGCCACATAACGTAGCTGGCCCTCCATCTCCGTATCGTAGTCCCGTGCCCATCGTTCGTAGAACTGCCGCGCTTGTTGTAGGTCATGGAGCGCATAAGCCTGCTGCAGAAACTCGTTGCTATGGCGGCTGTCGGGGTTCTTTGAAGGGCGGTCGGACATTACACTCGGCTCCATGTTTTGAATCTAACCGCCCCTGGAAGGGTTGGGTCGGTATTTCGACGTCGTCGAAGCGGAACGTCATTATAGGCTGCCCTTTCAACCTGATGGGATAGTCAGGCCGGCAGGTCATAGTGCCTGACGTTGCGTCAAAAAAACCTTTGCCATTCGTGCTGCGTACGGCAACGGGCCGTTGGCGGCAAGCCTTCAGGAGCGAGCACAATGTCTGGTCCCAGTCTGGGAATTTGTCTGATCACGGGGGCCAGTAGCGGCATCGGCCAAACGCTTGCACAACGCCTACTTGGGCGGGGATATCGAGTGATTTGCCTGGCACGCCGAGAGGCGCGCCTGCGTGAAGTGTTCGCGTCTTTTGGAGAACAGGTCTACCTGGCAGCGGTAGACGTGGCGAACACCACCTCAGTCAGTGAGTTCGTTCGCGCCCTGCCGTCTGAATGGAAGCCAGTCGACCTCCTGGTGGCAAACGCCGGCTCGGACGTGGGGGGGCGCCGTCCATTTGTGGACGGCGACGCAAACGATTGGATGTCGACCATCAACACCAACGTCAACGGTGTCATCCAAATGTGCCACGCATTTTTGCCGTCCATGCAGCAACGCGGATGCGGCCATGTGGTCACAATTGGCTCCACCGCCGGACTAAGAGCGTACGTTGGGGGCGCTGCCTACGTGGCGAGCAAGCACGCGGTCAAAGCGTTGACAGAAACCCTTCGCCTCGAACTGAAGAACACCGCCGTCCGCATCACCGAGGTCGCTCCAGGCACGGTTCAAACAGGATTTGCGGAGGCGCGCCATCGAGGGGATAGGGCGCGCGCGGACGCCTTCTACGCTGAACTCCCGGCAGCCCTGACGCCGGACGATGTAGCCAACGCTGTGCTATTCGCTATCGACCAGCCGCCGCACGTCAATATCGGCCAGATCCTGATTACCCCTACGTTGGACAAGTAGCGCGCGAGAGGGCCGGTGGCTTCTCTGTGTCGGGCGCAAGGTGCAGCTTGACGATGCGTGTTCGAACATGCCGGTGCCTGGGTCGCAGGACTGCCCCAACCCAATCTTCGCGCGTCGCCGTTTCCGCTGCCTCCGAGGTGACAAATTTCTGTGTCCCAAATGTCTGCGTCCCAAATGACACATTACTGCGCAACCTGCGGTTACTTGTCGGTCACACTTTGGAAAAATTCGAAATCGACCGATTCAATAATCCGAATAATAAACAAGGACTTGTTGTTCGGCGCCTTGGATTTCCTCTCAATTTACTGGGATTCCGACACAATTTCTTGTGATGTGCACGGCTTGGCGCCCTGCTTCATAAATGCGACGAAAGTCGCTCCTCAAGAATTGCTCCAGGGCTGCTTCGGTCTGCACACGGGGCGGGTGTCCCAGTCAATGAGAACGTTGCCCATATCGAAGGCTGGCAATGCTTCAGGCGGCAATAACCGGGCCGTCACCAACCACTGTGGTTCGATGCATCACGCGCCGCTCGTCGGGGTCGTAGGGCAAAATCCGATGCATTGTGCAGCGGTTGTCCCACATGACGATGTCGCCCTCTGACCACTGATGCTCGTACACGAAGCGCTCTTCGCTCACGAGTGCGTAGAGCTGATCGAGGATGGCTTTGGACTGCGACTCGTCGAGCCCCTCAATGGCGTCGTTATAGATGGGGCTGATGTATAGCGAGCGCCGCCCAGTCACTGGATGTATCCGCACCATGGGCTGCCAAACGGGTGGCATCGCCGCCTTCTCTTCCGCGGTCGGCTTACGTCCCGCGGCAATCCGGCTTAGATGCTCGAAGTCGTGACGACAGCGCCGATCGCGAATCGTACCCAGAACGTCATCCGGTAGGGCCTCCAACACGGCCTCCATGTCGGTAAAGCACGTCTGTCCGCCCTCACGGACAATCTCGACGCCGCGAAGAATTGAGCCCATGGCTGGGTTCTCGCGAAAGCTGCTGTCGGTGTGCCAGATCTTCGTCGTCAGTAGCTGCGCCATCGTCGTGTCCGTCGTCGGACGGATATTGTCGTCCTCATCGACGTTGGAAACCTTGAAGATCTCCGGAACCGCATTGTCACGAATGATGTTCTGGTGATGCACTTCCAAGCGGCCGAAGTGACGGCTAAAGGCCACATGCTCCGCGTCTGAAATAGCTTGCGTGGGGAGGACAAGGACCTTGTGCTCCAACCAAGCCTCAATGAGGGCCGTCGCCGTCTCGGACGACAGAGGCTGACGCAAATCGAGTCCGTCTACCCGGGCCCCAATCGTCGGGTGCAGCTTGTGTATCTCAATGCTCATGCTGGCACCGAAGCGTCTTCGACAAACTCAAACCCCATGGTCCGGCCCTGATAATAAAGCCCGCCATCTTGAATGATGAGGAATAGGGCCTGTTGATTGCCATGGTTGCTATGGGAATGAACGGCCACCGGTGGCGTGATGGTTGTGCACCATGGAGACCAGTCCTTGCGCCGACCATCGACCGTCGAAAAGCAGCCGCCACCTTGAATCACCAGCGAGACAGCGACGGAGTTGTGCCGATGCGGGCGCTGGGTAACACCAGGCGGCAGAGAGTTCATGGCAACCGTGAGCGTCGGAAGCGCATTGCGGCTTGCCTCGTTGGACTCCGAGGACAACACCAGCGCGGCGCCTGCAGCTGTCTCGTCTCGCCCGACCTCGTCGATGAGCGTAATCTGCCGGGCCATCTCCGCAGCCGGATAGTGCACCACCGCGGTTGGCGCCTGGCCCGGCAGGGGCGCTTGCAGATTTTCAAAAGCGAGTTGCGGCTCATTGGTCACCAGCCACAGCACCGCGTTGGTGTCGGGTGCGCAATAGACATGGGATACGCCACCTGGGAGCACGAACACATCACCCGCCCCCCATGCGACGGACTCATCCCCGCACTCCACCTGGCCGCTACCTTCGATGACGTAGGCCACGACGCCCGTCGTTATGAGGTCGGTTGTCAGGGTGTCGCCGGCGTTGATGCGGGCGTAGTAGGCGAGTACGAACGGCGAAGTAGCCGGAAAGGGGCATCCCAACTCCTCGCCAATATCGCATGCCACAAGCCCCGTAGGCGTCGACGGGTCAAGGGCGATGGCAGGTTCCTCGGCAAACACCCGATCCGGCACGGGCGGCAGAATCATATTGAACGCATTACCGGTGTTGAAATAGCGGGCGCGGCCCATCGAGGGAGTCGTTGCGTCAGCTTGGCGCTGTGCAGGCAAATCTGCTATGGACTGGACAGTAGTTTCAGACATGGCGTGTTGGTCCTTCGATAACCCCAGGCGCGGTTACGAGACGGGAACAGGACGATATTGTGACAAACTCGCCCGAATGTCGCAGCCATTGCGAGCGCGGATTGGCTCATCTTTCGTGCCCCTTAGGATACTGAGAATGGATGACAGGTAGACATAAACACGGTCCCAAGTGGTGATTTTCACCCAAGGCACGCCGGCGAATGACTGACTATCGTCGCTGCACGATGGCTTTGAGTGGCGACCGAGGCTGAGGTACCGTACACCGCTCATCCAGAACAAATTTCAAGCACCACCGATGGCCTACGTGCCCGGCTACAATATCGACATCTTTATCAGTTACGCCCACGATGCGAGCCCTAGCGGCGCCACCCAACCGACGTACGGCGACCAATGCGGTGCCAACCCGGCCGCCGCCGAGTAGACGAACAGCGATCGCGCCGGCGTTGTGCAGCGCACGAACCATCTCTCTTGATGACCGAATGAGAGCACCTCATCGAGGCGCGTCCAAACCTCACCATCGACCTGTACAAGCCCCCGCGGTGTGCCCACCTTGTCGCCGCGATACTCGATACGCCTCGAAGCACACACTACCGTCGCCTGATACGCCCAATTACGGGTCGGCGAGGGTTCCACGTCGGGCGTGTGCCGGTACAGCGTCTGTATGCCATCACACGGTCATCGACCACCCGTTGCCGATCGTGCTCAACCCGCTGCGTCGGCACGGTCAGCTGACTAGGCTGCATATTGCATGCGCGCGGCTCGCCAGTGGGTGGCGTGCGTAGAAAACTCAGTGTTTGGGGCGATTTCGCGGGCTTTGCTCGTCGTTACAGTTTGCGCCTGCACGAGTTGTGGCTGGTTCTCGCACCTCAGATTGGCCGACGATTGAACGCACTCGCTGGCGGTTTGATTCGTCACTTCTTCTTATTGACCCTGCTCGACCGCGCCTATTTGATCGGTTTCGAATCGAAACTGTTCGCCCCCCAGTCCTCACGGGGCTGGACTGGGCGCACCGGAAGACCGTGTTCTCGGGACATGTCCAACAGCGGCACACCAGGTCCCAGCATTGAGTTATAGAAGAACATGAGGGCCTGAGTCATTTCCTTCGGTCGCTCCCGAGTCATGAAATGACCGGAGTCCATCATCAGGACGGCCTCAAGGCCTGGAATATGGTCCTCCATTCCGCGGAAGTATTCGATCGGTTGCCGTGGGTCGTGGGCGCCGAATGCGACGAGCACAGGGAACGTGAACTTGGAATAATCTACCGGCGTATTTTTCTTCAGATCTCGGAAGTAGCGGGGCACGGCGTCCGCGGTTCCGGGATTGGAGAACTCCGCCGCAATTTCCTCGATCTCCTCATCGCTCAACTGAGTGTCAGGGCCGCATGAGCTTTCAAACCATACCCGGATAAAGGCTTTCGGCTTGGCCATCAATTTGCTGGCGGCCGCCGGGTTGAGCGAATTCCATTGGTGATGGAGCGAGTTGCGGACATCATATACATGCAAGGAAAACGAACAGCGCATGTAGTGCTCAATCCGCTCCGGAACATGGTGGCAGATGTGGTCGCCAATGACCGCGCCCCAGTCGTGTCCTGCGAGTCGGAAGCGATCAATGCCGAGAGAATCGAGGACCGCGATCAGTTCCCGCGCGACATTGGTGCCGGTGTAATCGCCGTCTTCCTTGTCCGACTGCCCATACCCTTTGAGGTCGAACGCCAGCACGCGAAACTGTGTTGCCAGGGTAGGAATCTGATGCTTCCAACATTGCCAGCTCTCCGGGATTCCGTGGAGAAGTACGACCGGCTCGCCTTCACCCGCCTCGACCCAGTGCCATTCGATTCCCTCAACCCGCTTGGTGTGGTGCGCAGGACCTCTCATCGCTCCCCCCTTCCGTTAGTTTGTGTCTGCAGCGCCTCGCTTGCCGGCGCGAAGATTTCCGGTCGGCAACGTCAGTGTCATCTGCACACTAGACCCGGGCACATCGTCTTGATAAATGACCCTGTTGCCGTTGTCACCAGGCAAACCCGAATTGTAGTCGGTGGGAACCGTCAGTCACTCGATTAAGGTGCGAGCGAGTCGCGCCGATACTGAACGACCTGATGGGCCGAGGCGAAGAGCGCATAACGACGCTGCGAACTTTGCAAGCCGGGCGCGAACGACCGCACCTCAGGCTCGCGCGGTTCGGCTCCACCTGCGGCATTCATCAGCGTCGGGAGCAAACTCTTGTCACTTCAAAAGACCATAGGCTTCCACTGGAATCGAGATCGGCCGGGTTCTCTTCGCGGTTGCGTGAGTAAGAGAGCGGCCATTCTTTCGAGCCTGTTGCGCTTGCGCTACGCAATGGCGAAGTAGGGCAAGGTCGGAGTGACTCATGGCGCTCGGCTCGGATGCGAACACCTCGGCTAGGTGACGACAATCCGCACTCACCGCGTGGGCTTGTGCAGTCACTACAAGCAACGCCGCACCCATCGTTGTTATCGTCGTCAACCCTCCATACCCTCACTCGACCTTTTGGCTCAAAGAGCCCTGGCCCCATAGAAGCTCAGGCAGCAGAGGCGCGACTCAGGCGTTCGGCCTTCACCGTGGCGGTTTCTCGAGACCATGCCGACAGAATCTCGTCAACCTGCGCCTGCTCCGCATCCAGGAATTCGTCATGATCCTCGGCGCGGACAGTGAACTCCAACTGCAAACCATTCGGGTCATGGAAATAGATGGATTTTACGAACCGGTGATCGATGGGTCCGCGGATGGCGACGCCACTCGCTTCGAGCTTTTGCCTGAACGCCTGTAGCGCGTCTTCATCAGCAACTTCCATGGCAAAGTGATATTCCTGCATGCTGTCTTTGTTGCGGAAATACTCTTCCTTCACGGAGTCTGGGAGATCGAAGAAGGCTATGTAGTTGCCGTCCGCCATCTCGAAAAAGATGTGCATATAGCGCAGCTCCAGGTCGGTGCCGGGGCGGGTGGTGATCTTGAGCGCGCAACGGGTTCGAAGTCCCAGCACGCCTTCGTAGAAATCTCGCGTCTCCTGGGCGTCACGGCACAAGAACGCCGAATGGTGGATGCCTTGGATAGTCGGAACCGTCGAGTTGTTCATAGCATCAGTCTCTCTCACGAATCAGCGACATTGGAGTGTGCGCGTCGCAATGCCATCAGGCAAACCGCCGTCGAGAACGCATGCGGGCAGTCCGCCAGGACATCAAGTTCTGCCGTCAAGTAGCCTGCGTCAGATTGAGCTGCCGGGCCTCCTCGTTGAACTTGTAATCAGCAGGATCGATTTCAAACACCATTCGCCACATTTCTCGCGATTCGGTTGCTGCATCGTAAGGGACACGGGCATGCATCGAATTGCGCTCGTCCCAGATGATGAAGTCCCCTTCGCGCCACTGATGCAAATAGGCCTGCGCGCCGGCGGTCGCGAGCCGCATGATTTGCCATGCGGTGCGCTTGCCCTCGGTGGGGGGCATATGATGCTCTGGCTCCTGCCAATTCGGGATGAGGGTTTCAAGGCTCTTCAAACTGAAGCGCAGGCTGCGCCGGTTCGTGTGCGGGTGGGTCTGAACGAGCGCGTGACGGACGACCGGATCGTCCGGGTGCGGCGGGACTTCCAGAGTCCCGTGGGTCTCCGATGGTAGGTCGTGGGGACCGGTCTGCATGGCTGACAGCTGGACCGCTCGACTCGAAATGGCAGGAATACCGAGTTCGGCGTTGCCATAGATGATGCTCGGCCGATACGAGCATATAGCGCGATTGGCAATCGCCTGCAAATCACCAGGCAACCGCTCCAAGCCCAACGTGGCAGACGCGAAACCGGTTGCACTGTTACCCGATTGCTTACAGTACAGGGCCGCGTAACTTGTTGGCCATGGCCGGAAAGTGGCGTCCGTGTGCCACTCCATGAATGCGCACTCTTGCTTGTGTCGGATCCAATCAAGCAAGGACTCTTCGAGCGCCGAATCCCAGCCACCGCCGGGAGAAAGGAGCGGTGCGCCGGTGGTCGCCGCGGGTACGTAATCAGCGTTGAATCGACCCTCGGCATCCTTGGTCGAGCCTAGGACCGTCACCGGGCCACCGTCGGCTGGCCGGTTGGCGCCAGGCCCGCTGATCTCCAGGCTCCCAAACCACGCCGTGGCCATTTCGGCAAGCTCGTTTGAGGAGACGCCGTGCACATTCCTGAACAGGAGCATGCCGTGTTCGTGCAATGCATCCAGGAGGCCGGTGTCGGCGGTGCCACTATTCCAGTCCGCCACTTCGCGCCCGAAGTTGCAGTTGTCGATGAGTGATAGTTTCATCGCCGCTAGGCCTCCATTTCGAATCGATTCAGCGGAACACAGCTAGACCTTAGCGCAGAACATAGTTGGTAAACCACCAGGGACCACGAAGTGAAAGCGGACCGACGTTTTGACCACGGTAATATTTTGCGGATGGAATCCATGCCAATTTCAGAGTTCAAGGCCAAGTCGCGTTACGAGACACCAGCTACCTGCTCTACGCCGAGCAAGAAACCGATGTAAACACTCTGAAAACTTCCACGGCTCTCCAAGTTCGCGCGAGAATGCAGCATAAGTACAACCGACGACGACCCTAAGGTCCGTGACGCGCCACGCTACAAGAAAACCTTGACCTTGACGAAACTGCCGCCCGAATCGCACGTGTGGCGAGCAGAGGGTGCTCGCCCAAGGCGTCTTTTTTTAACGTTTGCCACGGTTGTCGGTTGTTAGCGAGGCCTGATGGCAGCCAAGCCGTCGAGGTCCACAAACTCGCAAATCGCGTCACGCACGCGCTCGCGCCCCTTCCATTCATCCTTCGATGTTACAAAAGCGACCTGAAACTGGCCTGCCCAGACCCAGATATTGCCATCGTGATGGGAGCTGATGGGGTACTTGCCGTGAAGTCGCTTCGCGTTCGCCTTGGTCTTGGGCTGGTTACGCAACCGAACATGGGCCCAGTGGGTCTGCTTGTCAGCGGCCGTTTGCCGCGAGTAGCCGATGAAAGCATCGTGAAAAGTGTTGCGAACATTGCACTTTCTAACCGGCGCGTACGTCGGGTCCTTGGGCAGCTTGCAGAACTTGTCCATGGCCGCTTTGAATTGCGCATTGCGAGGCTTGCCGTCCGCCTTCAGTGCGTCTAGCTGCGCCCGGTAGGGCGCCTGCAATTTCGAGCGGCTACGCTTCAGCTCGGCAAGGTCCTTCTTCAGTTTGTCCGCGTCCACGTAGTCAGTACCCTTCAACGCTTTTTTGCGCCGCCTGCAAATCGCGGATTTGCTTGGATACGGACTTGGTGACCGTGCGCATGCGTTTAGAAACAGCCGATTTCTGGTTATAGAGCGTCAAAGAATGCGCTGCCAGAACGTCGACTCGTCGCGCTTCACTATCAGTGATGGCATCTCGCGGCGCCGGCCTTTGCAGTCTTCGGACAAGGTCTGTCGGAAAAAGTGGTCTTGCCGCGGGCATCCGTGCATTGATACATGGCGGCTAAAACCGTGGTGTTATCGAGGGCCAATGCCAGCGCCACGCCGAATCCGGCCAGCAGACGTGCCGAAATGCCTAAAGTTTCCAAGCTGCTAATCATCCGCACAACCCTAACGACGCGCGGTAGTAGGGTGGCGCGTGGCGGTTGTAGCGAATACCTATCTCATGCCATTCAACGGCAGCGTCATAGTTTCCGGCGAGGCGGAATGGTACTGCTTGGGCAACAAGTACGTCGGCATCATAAGGATTAAGCCCCAACGCGCGCCCGATGTGCGACTGCGCTTTGTGCGTTTGCCCAACATTCAAGAACGTGATGGCCGCCAAGCGTTGCACCGTCGGATTCGCCTCGTCCTTGGCCAAAGCTTCCCGTGCCAGACGCACCGTCGTCTGGACGGTTGCGGGCGGATCATCTGTATATCCATGAAGCAGCATCAACACGTGACAAAACCCGAGTATCACCCCTGGTAATAACTCATCGGGGCCAAGCGCGTAAGCGCGCTCCGCCACTGCGATTGAGCGCATGATGGAATCTCGGTCCATACGATGGAGCAGCTGTGTCGCGCGGATGCACAATTCGTAAACGTCGAAGTCCAACTCAGAGCGATTCGAGATCCTCTTGGCTTCCGATTGCCACAAGGCCTCACCGAGATTGGCGGCGATGATGGCTGTAATTTCGCCTTGCAGCTCAAACACGTCATCGACCTCGCGGTCCTCTTGGATCCCTTCGGCCGATGTGGCAACGGCCTGTTGCACGCGCATTGCACACTCGAGTGCTGCAACGACACTGGAAAACTCAGCCAGGACGGCGTCGCCAGCGTAGTGAACTACGCGTCCACCGTGCGATTTTATTTCGTCCGCCGCAGCGTTTAACGCCGCGCTCAGCTGACGATGGGTTCCTCCCTCATCCAGCCCCGTCAGACGGCTGTACCCCGCGACGTCGGCGTATAGAATTGCCGCGAGTCTGCGCGTCATTGGCCGGTCCATGCTGGCATGCCCCTGGTGGAGAGAATGACCGCGATGTTATCGTCTGACGAGGTTCGGCATAAAGAGGGCCGCCCATGAGTGCTGCCATTTGGACCCTTACATACCGCATTCGCACGGCTGATCGCGAACGCTACCTGGAGTGGTTTCACGATATCCATATTCCTGAAAAGTTGGCTCGCCCCGGTTACACCTGGGCAGCTCATTATGAGGAAATCAATGCCGCCGGCGATCCAGCTTATGTCGCGTTTTTCGGCGGTAGCGCATCCAGGGTCTTTTACGACCCCAGTCGCGCCCAGCTAAAGCCGCAGCAGAACCCACAAACCCGAGAGATGATGGGGTTGCGGGTTAACGGCACTAACGCCATTTTTGTAGAGGAGTGGCAAGAGCAGCGCGCCGAAACCACAGCGCCTGACACGGCGGCAGCCATCTCTTTGGATTGCGTGAGCGTCGCCGGTCACGATGAAGCGTTCGGAGTTTTCGTTGTTCAAACACTGGCGCCAACGTTGCTACAAAGTGACGGGGCTCGAGCCGTGCACAAGTGGCTCAACTCCGCGGGGAAGCCGCGCCACGCTGTGTTAACCACCTACCGTTCAGTAGCTGTCGCTGAGGCGAATTCACCGGCTTGGGGTAGCGATAACGGTAAGGCACTGCAAGCCCAAACTGAACGACCTTACGGCAACGCGTTCATGGCAAAGCGGCTTTGGCCTCCGGCTTGAGCAATCCAGATGTCAACGACCGCTCAAAGCCCAATCGAAGGCCGTGTAGCTTCCTCAAAACCCCCAACCAATCCGTTGGTGTACGAAGTAGGGGTAGCGGCGTTCGGATTCAGCTGATGCCAGCGACGCTGCCGTCGAAGTGACCTCCCACGCGCAACATTTGTCTGGCATCGACGAAGCAGCGGCGATGGTCGAGTCAATCCGTGACGCCGGCGTGCCTCTGGGCAAAATAGACGATATAGTTCGGCTCAAAGGACTAACTAACCGAAACTATCGCGTTGACACAAGCGACAACTCTTTCGTTATCCGATTGCCTGGAACTGGCACGGACGAATACATAGATCGGCGAGCTGAAGCGAACAACGCCAGACTCGCAGCCGATTGGGGACTCGCACCACCGCTTGTTTACAGCGATATCTCTACGGGCGTTTCGCTGTCAGCCTTCGTCCGCCACGGAAAAACCCTCAGCGCGACGGATTGCCAAGAAGTGCAAACACTTGAGCGCATTGCTCAGCTGCTTCATCGTTTGCATAGCAACAACCCGATTTTTGCGTCGACGTTACCATCCGCTCAACTATTTGATACCTATTTGGAAATCGCATCCCGAACGCGTGGTTTACATGAAGTATGTTCCTTGCTGCGCCAGCGCGCCTTACCCATTCTCAGGCAACAAACGGGCTCAACAACACTAACCCCTTGCCATGTCGATCCGAACCCCGCCAATTTCCTCGATGATGGCGATCGGTTGTGGCTAGTGGATTGGGAATACTCGGCAAACACCAATCCCATGTGGGACTTGGCGTGCCTCAGCCTGGAAGCGAACTTGTCGCGAAGCCTGCGCACGCACTTGCTGGAGTCTTATCAACCGATTGACACTGAAACGATTCAATCGGACTTCGAGAACTACGTTCGATGGGTTGGGTTGATCAATCTCGCGTGGAGTGCCGCTCAAATAGGACAAGGAAACGACAACACTGATTTTTTGGAAGACTTTCACTATCGTTTGAATCAATGGGAACTAGAATTTAGTTAGGCAGGGCGAGGAAATTCACCGCCGCGCAATCTCGGCGGGCGCCCTCTTCATGCTGTTGGTTCGAGGCATCCACACGGCGGCCCCAGCAAACCGCGGCCGTGCTACCGACTACTGATGTGCTCAGCGACTTCGATGATCGACAGAGGCGCACTTCCTTCTGCTTTGTTATTGACAATCACGTGGACGGGGTACCCAAGCTCCCCGCCGCGAAGCGCCATGCGCGCTATCCAGTTCCGCGTCGCGGGGTCTTCATCCACCAAAGCGTTGAACGGGGAGTATCGGGTTCGCGCAGCCTCGTAAGCTTGGTCGCCACTCAAATTCCATCGACACACAATCCCGCGCGAAAATGTCTTTGCCGCCAAGGCCGCTTGCGCTTGTAACGTCGGCATTCGTGGATGCACGCTCAGACAATGACTAACGCCGGACTGGTACAGCGCATCGACGTACTCGGGCGTCAGCCACTGCGCAGTGCGAATCTCCACGCTGTACGGAACATCGGACGGTAGGGCGTCGAAGAAACGACCCAGCCGCTCTGCGATGGCATCCCTTCCACAAGTCTCGGAGCCACCCCAAGTTCTGCTGTCCTGCGGTGGAAATTGAAATAATACAGCGCCCAGCGTTTCGCCAAGTGCCGCTACCAACGGGGCTACAATTTCCCGGGTCGTGTATTCGGGATCAAGAAAATGTGGACTAGGCCGCCCCGCATGGGCGCCGTACCGTGCGTGCCGCGGCAACTGGGCCATCGTCACCCACTCGTGTGCCTTTACAACAAACCGAAAGTCCGAAGACACCGCTTCCCTAAATGCCCTCAACGCAACCTCGTCCATGGGACGGTAATAGGTCCGGTCCACACCAACGGCCCGCAACAAAGGATGGTTGGCATAGGCCGCAAGCCCATGTTGGGCGAGTCGATTCTCCGAATATTGCTCGGCCCAGACCAGCCCAGCCCATCCTGGAAAGCTCCAAGACGATGTGCCCATACGAATTGTTGACGGAATGCGCGCCGCCAGCGCCTCGTGACGAACATCGCGTGATGCCGGCAGGACTGCAGCTGCGGACACCGGCGCCTCAAATCCCGGCAGGGACAGGGTATCCACAGAAAACTCCTCTACGCAATGAGATGCGCGGCCGACTTGCCGCGCCATAAAGATTGCCATAGGTGTACTGTCCGCCGCAGGCGAGCTGACCTAGTCCGCTCAAACGGCGGCCGCATGATTTTGGTGATGTCCGCGGCCGAGCTACATGCAATTAGGCCTCGCGAAAAGTGAGTGGCGCGTCGCAGAACTGATCGCCGCAGGTGTGTAAAGTACATCCATCGCATGAACGTTCATGCTGGTCTCCTCCCCTCCTTCGAGGCCTCCCCCCAGGGGTTTCAAGGATTTACCCCGCTCTCAAGCGGGGTTTTTGTTTCCCCAAGACTTTGGTGATATCCACGGCCGTGGTATCCGCGCAGTCAGCGATACGCGGTCGAGCGACATGCACTTCAGTGCAGGAGGCGAGGCCACACGATTCCGCTGTCACACCACGCCGTGAATCCGTCCCTGGAGGCTCGGTCGCAGCATCCCTGCTGCTCACGGGTGTGACAACGCAACCGTGCGTCCACGCCCCTCAAAGGTGGTTGCCCGCGTGCCCCACCCCCAAATGATGCCGGAGGGGTGCGATCCGCGCGACGCGCCGATTGCAACGGCCGACCCCTCACCACCAGGGCGTGGAGATTGCCGGAGATGTGTGACTTCGCGCCGCCGCAGACGCGCAGGCGTACGCTTGTACGCCGAGCATCTGGGGCAGGAGAAGTCGCGCAGATTCGGTGATATCCGCGGCCGTGCTACGTGCACACGGATGCGCCATGTTAGACTTTGGGGTTGCCCGGCGACTGCAAACCTCGTCCAACGTTGGTTGACTCGTGCACGCCGCCATTCACCCCGCCACTATTGCCAACATCGAACGAAATCTATGAGCACGCCCACTGGAATAATCAACTACACCGAGACCGACGAAGCGCCCGCGTTAGCAACCCATTCGCTGCTACCCATCATTCGGGCGTTCACCGCAAGTTCAGGCATTCAGATTGAAAAGCCAGACATTTCCCTCGCGGGACGCATCATCGCTAACTTTCCGGAGTACTTGGCCGAAGAGCAGCGGCAACCGGATGCACTAGCGGAACTCGGTGAGTTGGCCAAAACGCCGGCCGCCAACATCATCAAGCTACCGAACATCAGCGCGTCCATTCCTCAATTGGCCGCTGCAATCGCAGAGCTTCAATCCTTGCACTATGCCGTGCCGAATTATCCGGAAGAGCCGTGGGATCCTCTAGAGTCGACCTGCA
>JGI24917J38488_100405_pt1 | contig 35072 bp, 34 predicted proteins | sample LinPfosmplate5_FD_38488 | JGI IMG/M metagenome (IMG submission 38488)
TGCAGGTCGACTCTAGAGGATCCCACTGATTTCTAACTAGAAGGCGTGAACCAGTTCTCTTAGGGCTTGGGTGTTGGGCAATCAATGATTCAGGCAACTCAAAATCAAAGTCACTTAGTTTCATTTTTTGCCTTGGCGTTTTTGACTCGCTGCATTGCAGCATTAATTTTTTCTTTTTGTGCTTTATCTTTTGCCATTTTTTCTTTTAAGGCAACCATCTTGGATTTTAATAGATCATCTCTCTCACATTTATTTCTCTCTATGCGAGCTTGATGAAATTCAAATCTGTTTCTCGAATTATCTCTGATAGCTCTTTCTTGAATTTGTCTTTGATAGACAGCTTCCTTCATTTGCGTATCATCACTATAAGGAGCGATCTCTATGGGCTGAGATTCAACCATATCTATGCAGTCCACTGGACAAACTGGTAAGCATAAATCACAACCTGTGCACTCTTTCGCGATCACCTGCGTCATGACCTTTGATGAACCTACAAACGCATCTACTGGGCAAGCCTGTATACAGAGAGTGCAGCCTATACAGACTTTTTCATCGACCACAGCAATTCGTCTTGGCAAAGTTTCGCCATGAGCTTCATTTAATGGCAACGCTTCACGACCGAAAAGCTCTGCAAGGGCATCAACCCCATCTTGGCCTCCTGGTGGACACTGATTTATTTCAGCTTCCCCCTTTGCAATGGCTTCAGCATAAGGTTTACAGCCATCGAAATCACACTGGGTACATTGAGTTTGTGGCAAGACTGCATCTATTTGCCCCACTAAAGATTTGCCTTCAGCTTTTGCGGTTTTTCCTAAGCCTAAAAGGACTAAAAAATTCTCATTCATATATTCAGTAATTTTAAACTAAATATAGTTTATTTTCTTACTTGACTCTGAATGCCAAAACTTAAATGAGCTAACTCATCCTTAGACTTTTAATAGTCGAGATTGAAAAAATTGAAAGGCTTATTGAAAACTAGGATTCAACAAACGCACGCTCAATCACAAAGTGTCCAGGATTAATATTGCGAGCCTCAATAAAACCCTTTGACTCTAGTATTCCAACCAAATCCTTAAGCATACTTGGACTCCCACACATCATAAATCGATCATCATGCAAGGTTGGATAGGGTTGATCCAAATCTAGAAATAACTTACCACATTCAATAAGTGTAGTAAGACGACCATTATTTTTATAAGGTTCTCGGGTTACAGTTGGATAATAAACCAGTTTTTCGCGGACCATTTCTCCTAGGTATTCATCATTTGGTAATACATTTTCAATATAGTCAGAATAAGCTAACTCAGAAACTTCTCGAACACCATGGGCCAGGATAATTCGTTCGAATTGGTCATAAATTTCTGGGTCCTTAATAATACTCATAAAGGGGGCAAGACCTGTTCCAGTAGCTAATAAATAGAGGAAACGTCCAGGCAGCATATTATCAGGGACCAATGTTCCTGTAGACCGCCTTCCTACGAGCACCTTGTCACCTACTTTAAGATTTTGTAACTTTGAGGTTAATGCTCCATCTTGAACCTTAATACTAAAGAACTCAAGCTCATGTTCATGGTTAGAACTTGTAATACTATACGCACGCATCAATGGCCTCTCATCAGAAGGCAGACCAACCATAGTGAAATGACCATTTTTAAATCGATAGCCTGGATCACGGGTAGTTCGAAAGCTAAACAATTCATCATTCCAATGATGAACATGTGTCACTCGCTCAGTCATTATTGTCATGCAAACCTTCCTTTAGTTGTATATTCCATAAAAGTTTTTGTTAATAAAATTTGGGGAAATTATACTATTAAATTAGTTATTTATATTAAATCCTGAGATATACTTTTTAGTCCCTGTTCATTGTCAATACTTTCCATATTCAACTCTATCCCAAACCCTCTCATGAAAGTAGTATAAGAACATTTTAGTAAGAACTTCTATAGAACCTATTGAAGCCGCTATAGTAATACTACCGGTAATTAAATATGAAATTAAAATCGTATCACATGAAGCCAGTATTCTCCAAGAGATTGATTTGCTAATAGACCTGGATTTATTTTCTTTCATAGACACCCCCTAAAACTTAAAAAAAAATTAGTACTCTTGTTTAAGTCCTGAATTATTTGCTGCAGCTTGATAACAAATGCTAAATCCATTGGAGTAGTCCTCTTCATTGAAGCCTTTATAATCTTCCAATAATTCATAACTCGTAACACCAGATCTAAGCATAAATTGAAGCTGATCTAGATGGGCGTTAATACCAATAATTTCACCTTTAAATCCCCATCTTTTGCTTAAAAAATAAGCCTGTGAATAGCCCCTTCCATCATCGAAATTATTAAAGTCCAAAATAACTAGCTCTATAAAATATAGACTATCTTTCAGAAGCATAATATCATCAGAAGGCTTCATAATAACACCAACTCCAAGGGTTTCATATTTATTGATATTATTAATAAATTCATCAAATTCAACTAGCTCAATATTTTCATTAGCCTTATTTACTATACTTTTTGGTTCAAGAATATCACTCATAAACCTTCTCCTTAAATGGCTTAATACCTATCCTTTTGAAAACATCTGTAAACTTTTCTTCCTCTTTACGGTTATCTAGATAAACATTCACAATCTCCTCCACAGCATCAACAACAACATCACCACTAACTGAAGGTCCTAACTTCTTACCAATGTTAGTTTCATGAAGGGTTTCTCCTGCTAGAGTAATCTGATAATACTCTTCACCATTTTTTTGCATGCCAAGTAAACCAATATCAGCTACATGATGATGGGCACAAGAATTTTCACAACCTGAAATGTTAATGTTTAAGTCTCCAATATCTAGCAATTTATCCATATCATCAAAACGCTGTTGAACTCTTGTTGCTATAGGGATAGAAACGGCCTTAGCTAAATCACAGTAATCTCTACCAGGGCAGGCAACTATCTGGGCAAGGGTCCCTTGGTGTGGGATGGCTAAACCATACTTTTCAAGAGATTGCCATAAATCAAAAACTTGATCTTTTCTTACATATGGAAAAACTATTGTCTGTCTTTTAGTTGTTCTAAGTTCACTCGCACTATATTCATCAGCCAAATCTGCAAGTATTCTCATCTGCTCAGAGGTTGCATCACCAGGAGCTGCGCCTAACTTTGTAAGTGATATATTAACAATACTATAGCCAGATACTTTATGACTCCGGACATTATTTTTCTTCCAAATACTGTAATTAAAGTCAATTTTTTCTTCAAAACCATTTAGTTTTATTGGCTTAATTGGCAAAGCAAAATCTTTTTTAAGATCTTCTAATTCAGCCAAATTTAATTTTAATTCTGGATCATCTTTGGTTTGCTGCCAATCCTCATCAACCAATCGAGAATATTCATCTGCACCAAGCTCACGAACTAAAAACTTGATACGCAATCGTTTTTGATGGTCTCGACGACCCTTCAAATTGTAAATTCTCATAGCAGATTCCAGATAACTAAGAATATCATCGAGTGCTACAAAGGATGCCGTTTCAGGTCCAACCATTGCTGCCGCACCAAGCCCGCCTCCAACAAAAACACTAAAACCTAATTCACCTTTACTATTTCGAACGAGTCTTAATCCCAGGTCATGGATTCTAAGCGCTGTTTCATCGAGTTTTGCTCCATTAATTGCAATTTTAAATTTCCCTGGTAGCCATGAAAATTCTGGGTGCAGGTTAAACCAGCGTCGTATTAATTCACAGTAAGGTCTTGCGTCTTCAATCTCACCTTCTGTTAAACCAGACAAAGGATCGGCCGTAATATTCCTTGTAGCTTTTCCACTAGTTTGGATTGCGTGCAGGCCTACATTAGATAGTTCACGTAGGAGGTTTGCAATTTCTGGTAGCTCAATCCAATTAAATTGAATATTTTGGCGAGTTGTAAAGTGCCCAAAACCTCTATCATATTTATCTGCTACATCAGCGAGCGCTCTCAGTTGAGATGAGTTGAGTGTGCCATATGGAATCGCAACTCTCAACATATGTGCGTGTAGCTCCATATATAGTCCATTCCTCAGTCTAAGACTTCTGAATTTAGCTTCATCTAAATCGCCCGCTAAATGACGATTTAATTGCTTCTCAAACTGATCGACTCGTTCGACTAAAAATTTACTATCCTCAGGACTGTAATGATACATATTAGTATTCTCTTTAAATTATGATGGGTATTATAGTAAAATGTTCTATATTTGTATTAATTTTATAAGAAATAATAATAATATTTCTATTTAATATATTTTTTTAGAAAAATATTATAAATTAACCTAAATTTGGATGAGATTATGGATGCTATAGACATTAAATTATTAGAACTCCTTCAACAGAATGCTGAATTAACCATTCAAGAGCTTTCAGCTGAAGTTCACTTATCAACCACTCCGTGCTGGAAAAGAATTAAGCAATTAAAAAATAATGGTTATATAAACAAAACAGTGTCACTAGTTAACCGAAAAAGAGTTGGGTCAAATGTTACTGCTATGGTATTCGTAACTGTAAATACTCACGATCAACAAAAGATCAAGATCTTTGCAGAAACTATTCTAGAAATCCCTGAGGTTATTGAATGTTATCGGATGAGTGGTGAGATTGATTACTTACTTAAAGTTGTTGTAAGCGATATTGAAAGTTATGACACTTTCTATAAAAATTTAATTGAGAAAGTTCAATTTCTAAAAGTAACCTCTCACTTTGCAATTGAAGAAATCAAAAGCACAACCGAAATTCCTGTTAGTCAACTCGAAAAACTTAGTAAAAAGATAAATTAACTGGAAAAAACTTTTACCAATCCAATTATACAAACCAATATAAGAATGCTGCCCATCCAGCGTTTAAATTTTGTATCATTTTCAATGATCTTATCATGCACTCTAAGGCCAACGAAATGACCTAAAGCAGCTACAGGAATGAGCATTAAAGAAAAACGCCAATCTATATTCACTCCAACCGCCACGAAGGCAGCCATCTTGATTGAAACTAAGAAAAACCATAAAACAAATAAGGTATTTCTTAATTTTTTTATATCTATATGGCGCATATAAACTGCAACTAGAAGCGCGCCTCCCATTAAAGAAGTACCAGATAAATAACCACCAAAAACTAAAAGTAAATTATTCACCCAATTCTTTTTAGAAATAATTTGACTGTCATTTATCCAAGTTAAGGCATACAAACTAGTAATTAAATAAACAATTACAGTCATAATATTTGGAGGAAGACTTATAAGACCTATTACTCCAATAATTTTTGCAGGCAATATCCATGGCAGTGAAGATTTCAGATAAGCCCAATCAACTTTTTTAAGTGAATTTGAAAGGGTTATACTTGAAAAAAATAATAAATGAATTCCAATTATTGGAAGCCAGTCAATGGGAGAACCACCAATGAGCATTAAAATTGGGAGGCCCAGAACAGCTCCGCCAAAGCCAAGGCCAGTTCTAATAAATCCAATCCAAACAAAAATCAAAGCGACTAAGGACAATTCCAAAAACGTAAAACTCATAACATTCTCAAGAAGTTGATAAAAAGGTCGAGAAAGTAATTACTTTGATTTAATTATTTCAGCTAAATAATTTGCACTCTCGTTAGCTAAATCTGAATCAACACTCTCTACCATTACCCTTATCAGTGGCTCTGTACCTGATTTCCTGATAAGTACTCGGCCTTTATCTGAGAGTTTAGATTCAATAACTTTTACTGCGTCACTGAGTCTTTCATTATTAATTAAGTTCACTTCAGTCTCAGTTTTAATATTAATCAATACCTGAGGGTACTTATTCATATTTTTTTTAAGGTTATAAAGTGATTGTTCTGATTTACACAAAACCTCTAGAACTTGCAATGCAGCAATGATTCCATCGCCTGAGGTCGACTTGTTAAGACAAATAATATGACCCGAACCCTCTCCGCCCAAGACAGCATTATTATTAATTAGTTGGTCCATAACATGCCTATCACCAACCTCTGCTTCAATAAAATTTATACCCAAATCTGAAAATGCATCTCTAATTCCCAGATTTGTCATCTTGGTACCAACAACTATATTTGACTTAAGGCTGCCATTTTTTTTCCATGCATCCGCAATAATAAAAACGAGCTCATCACCATCAACCTTGTCACCTTTATGATCAACCATTATTAATCGATCTCCATCGCCATCAAACGCGATACCGAGATCTGCATTCTGGTCTAATACTTCTTGTTGCAAATGTTTTGTATCAGTAGCTCCGCATTCACGATTAATGTTGTAACCATCAGGTTGATTATTAATCATCATCACACTAGCGCCTAATTCAGTAAAAACATCCTCTGCAATATGATAAGTTGCACCGTTTGCACAATCTATTACAATCTTTAAATCCGATAGATCGCAATTTCTATCAAATGTTGACTTACAAAATTCGATATACCTACCTACCGCCTGACCATATCTTTTTGCTTTACCAATAGATGCAGAATCGACACTGACCATAGTGCTTGAGATTTTTTCTTCGATGGCCTTTTGGGTTTCATTACTTAGCTTTACACCTTTACTAGAGAAGAATTTAACGCCATTATCTTGAAAATGATTATGAGACGCACTTATAACAACTCCAGCAGTTGCTCCAAAGGCTTGGGTTAAATATGCAATTGCTGGCGAAGGCATCGGGCCAAGCATTCCAACATTAACTCCTGAAGATAAAAAGCCAGCCTCAAGAGCAGACTCAAATAAGTACCCAGATACTCTAGTGTCTTTTCCAATAATGACACTAGTATCTCCGCTCTCTCTTAAAACAGAGCCTACAGCCCAACCAACTTTTAACAAAAAGTCTGCTGTAATTGGAGCCTTCCCAACTTCTCCTCTAATTCCATCAGTACCAAAAAATTCGTGCAAAAATTACTCCCTAAAATTCTTAATTTGTTGCCAAACTGCGAGCGCATCTTTTGTTTCAGCAACATCGTGAACTCGAATAATATCAGCACCATTCTCTACCGCAATCATTGCAGCAGTTACACTTCCAATCATTCTTGAGTCAACATCTTTATCCCCTAGTAGGGAGCCAATCATTGATTTTCTTGAGAGCCCAGCCAAAATCGACACACCAAACTCACGAAACTCAGACAGATTCTTTAACAAAGCTATATTATGTCCTAAATTCTTCCCAAAACCAAATCCCGGGTCAAGCGTAATCGCATTAAGTTTGATACCTGCACTCTTGCATGCCTCAATTCTCTGTTCAAAAAAAGACTTAACATCACTAACAACATTATCGTATGTAGGATTTTTTTGCATCGTCCTTGGGCTCCCTTGCATATGCATTAAACACACATCCGCTTCTAAAGAAGCGGCCATTTGCAAAGCACCCTCTGAACGAAGCGCATTAACATCATTAATGATACTTGCGCCTGCATTAAAAGCTTTTTCCATCACAATCGGCTTAGAAGTATCAATCGATATTGGAACATCAATATTACTACTTAAAGCTTCAATAACTGGTATTACTCGATTTAATTCGTCTTCAATACTTACTTCTGGGGCTCCTGGGCGAGTTGACTCGCCACCAATATCAATAATTCCAGCGCCCTTTTTAACCATTACTTCAGCTTGAGTTATTGCGCTCTTGGAGTCAAAAAATAAACCGCCATCTGAAAAAGAGTCTGGTGTAATATTTAGCACGCCCATGATGATTGGTTGACTGACCACCATGATTACCTCAGGCTATGCAAACTGTTCAGTACTGCCGTCAGATTCAGTTTTAGTATCTGCAGATGATTTAGATTTCTTTGCTTTTTCACCGCCAGTTCCTAGGTCTGTCGAAACCTCATCTGAATCAACAACTTCAGCAGCCTCACGCATAGGAGTTCGTGCCATCAAATCATCAATTTGATACGTATCAATGGTTTCAAATTCAACTAATGCTGCAGCCATTGAATCCAAAATATCTCTGTTATCTTCAAGAATTTTGTATGCTTGTGAATAATTAAAATCAATTATTTTTCTTATTTCGCTATCTACTTTAGTAAAAGTTTCATCTGAAATATGTTTATGTTTTGTTACTTGACGACCTAAAAATACTTCGCCCTCATCCTCTCCATAGGCCATAGGTCCCATCACATTCGACATTCCCCAAAGCTTTACCATTTTATGAGCAATCTCAGTTGCACGTTCAATATCATTACTAGCGCCAGTTGTTACAGCCTCTTTTCCAAAAACAAGCTCTTCTGCTATTCGTCCACCAAATAAGGAGGCAATTTGAGAGTTCAGTTTGCGTTTTGAAACACTGTAGCTATCTTTTTTAGGAAGAAACATTGTAACTCCCAACGCTCTCCCCCTAGGAATAATGCTGACCTTATAAACTGGATCATGCTCTGGCATTAATCGTCCAACGATTGCATGGCCTGCCTCATGGAATGCTGTCATTTCCTTTTCTGATGCATCCATAACCATGCCTTTACGCTCTACGCCCATCATAATCTTGTCTTTGGCTTTTTCTAGCTCTCTCATTCCAACTAACTCTTTACTTAGTCGCGCCGTAATTAACGCAGCCTCATTAGTTAAGTTAGCTAAATCTGCGCCAGAAAATCCAGGTGTTCCTCTTGCAATATCCATTGATTTAACATTTTTTGCAATTGGCAACTTTCTCATATGGATTTTTAAAATAGCATCACGGCCATTAATGTCAGGCAAACCAACAGTAACCGTTCTATCGAACCTTCCTGGTCTCAAAAGAGCAGGGTCCAAAACATCTGGACGGTTGGTAGCTGCTACAACGATAATGCCCTCTGAACCTTCAAAACCATCCATTTCAACTAGCATTTGGTTAAGCGTTTGTTCACGTTCATCATGGCCTCCACCCATTCCAGCACCACGTTGGCGACCTACTGCATCAATCTCATCAATAAAAATAATACAAGGGGAATTTTTTTTGGCCTGCTCAAACATGTCCCGAACTCGAGAGGCACCAACACCAACAAACATTTCTACAAAATCAGAGCCAGAAATAAAAAAGAATGGAACATCTGCCTCACCTGCAACTGCCTTGGCTAATAATGTTTTTCCTGTGCCCGGTGGTCCAACCATTAGAACTCCTTTTGGAATTCTTCCACCAACTTTAGTAAATTTAGCAGGATCAGAGAGAAAATCAACAAGCTCACCAACCTCTTCTTTTGCCTCATCAACACCCGCTACGTCTTCAAACGTCACATGTGACTCATCTTTAGTAATTAGTCGCGCCTTCGACTTGCCAAATGACATTGGGTTTTTACCACCCATAGCGCCACCTGCGCCTCTCATAGTGTACATAATGACACCAATAAGCAGCAAAATAGGTGCAAGCGAAATTAACAATTGTTTTATAAAACTTTCTTTAGTAGGGGGTGTTGCTTGAACTGAAACCCCATTATTAAGCAGGTCCCCCATCAAGCCTAAGTCTCCAGGGCTATAGGTATCGAATTTCTCACCGATTGCAGTCACACCACTAATATTACTACCAGCGATTTTGACGCTAGCAACGTTACCTTGCTTAACGTTTTGGATGAACTGAGAGTAACTAATCTCGTTTGTTTCATCTGTAACTTTAAACTGCCCAAAAAGGGAGGCAAGTACGCTGCCTAGAACCAACCATAGTAAAATATTCTTATACATATATTTAAATTTAACCTAAATTAGAAAGGTAAATATACCCTATTGATTTCTTATATATAGGTTTTGATGCCATTTTTCAAGGTTTGATGAAATAATTTTTATAATTATGACATAATGACTATCACTAGGTTGAATCCTGTTTTGTATCATTTTTACCCAACTTATACTCATTTAAAAACATGAACATTAAACCTAAACAGCTTCCAAATAACCTTCAAAATCGACTAGAACCTGTTTATTTTATATTTGGTACTGAAATTCTTCTGGTTGAGCAATCTTTAACAACGATTAAAGATGCTGCAAAAAAACAAGGATTTAATGACCGTATTCTTTTTGATATTGATGGTAACTTTTCCTGGGATATTATCTTTAGTGCTATCTCAAGCCCGTCACTTTTTGCTGAAAAGCGCATCATTGAATGCCATTTAACAACTGGCAAAATCGGCGTCAAAGGCTCTAAATCACTTACAGAATTAACTGAAAACCTTCCAGAAGATATCTTACTCATTGTCTCTTCAGGAAAGTTAGATAAGACTCAACAAAAAAGCAAGTGGTTTAAGGCCTTAGATAAGAAAGGCGTTACTATTCAGCACTGGGAAGTGCAAAGTGAGTATCTTGTTGGCTGGATCAATAATCAGATGGCTCAGCTTGACTTAAAGCCAAATAACGAGGTTGCAAATGCAATCGCTTATTGTACTGAAGGTAATCTTTTAGCTTCAATGCAGGAAATACAAAAACTTCAAATTGCCTACCCTGAAGGACATATTGATGTTGATGACTATCTTAATCAAATTGACCAACAGTCACATTACACAGTCTTTGGAATTATTGACGCTGCACTTAAGGGTGACTCTAAAAAAGTTAATAAAATCTTCAATTCCCTAGTTGATGATGCTACCCCGCCTGTGATTTTAATTTCATCACTCTATCGTGAAATAAAGGCTCTCATTGTAATGTCCATTGAACTCAAACAAAACCAGCAAATAGATGTGATCCTTAATAATCACCGTGTTTGGCAAAAACGAAAGCCTTTGATTACAAATGCCCTCAAAGTTCATAGTTATCAGCAACTTCAAAAATTGCTTTTAGCCCTAGGTCGTATTGACCGCTCTCTCAAAGGTATGGATAATCTAGACGTTTATGATGAGTTGCGAAGTATATTAATTACTTTGTCAGGAAAAATTCAATGGATTCGATAGCAAAACTGATATCAAGGATAGGTCAAAAAGCCAAAAATGCATCTAATACTTTGCGTGTCGCAAGTACGGATACAAAGAACTCTGCTTTACTTAATATTGCTAGTGAAATTCAAGTGAATCAAGATATTATTCTTGATGCAAACAACAAAGATTTAATTGTTGCAAAAAATAACAATACTGATGATGCTCTCCTAGACCGCCTTATGCTAAATAATGAAAGACTTCAAGGCGTTGTTGAGGGTCTTAAGCAGATTGTATCTCTAGATGATCCTATTGGTGGAGTATCTGAACTAGTTAAAAGACCAAGCGGCATTGAAATTGGAAAAATGAGAGGTCCTCTTGGGGTTATTGGGATGATTTATGAATCTCGCCCCAATGTCACCGTAGACGCTGCAGCTTTGTGCATAAAATCAGGTAATGCCATTATTCTTCGTGGTGGCTCTGAAGCAATTAACTCCAATATGGCTTTTTATCATTGTATAAAAAGTGGACTTGAAAAAGCTGGGCTTAATCCAGACTCAGTCCAACTAATTGAAGTCACTGATCGCGAAGCGGTAACTGAACTTGTTAAAGCTAGTGACTATGTCGATGCTATTATTCCTAGAGGCGGCAAGGGGCTAATAAAAAATGTCAGTAATAACGCTAAAGTACCGGTTATCAAACATCTTCACGGAGTATGTCACACATATCTAGATAAGGATGCTAACCCTCAAAAAGGAATTGACATTGCGTTCAATGGAAAAACTCGTCGATATGGTGTCTGTAATGCTACTGAAACCCTTCTTGTTCATAAGGATTTTGACAAAGAAGCTCTATCTGAACTAATACAACTCTATTTTGAAAAGGGAGTTGAGCTTCGTGGGTGTTATGAAGCGCAAAAACTTTCAAGTAATATTACTAATGCATCTGAGGAAGACTGGAGTGAGGAATATCTTGCACCGATTCTTTCAATTAAAATCGTTGACTCAATTGATGAAGCGATATCTCATATCGAAAAGTATGGCTCCTCTCATACCGAAGCGATCGTGACAGAAAATGATGAAAGTTCAAAAAAATTCCTTTCAGAGGTCGATTCATCTTCAGTTATGGTTAACGCTTCAACTGGCTTTGCTGATGGATTTGAATACGGATTAGGCGCTGAAATCGGTATCAGTACTGGTAAATTTCATGTCAGAGGCCCAGTAGGACTTGAGGGTTTAACATCCCAAAAATATATCGTCATAGGTGACGGACAAATAAGGCCATAGAGAGTGGATATACAATGACAATTAATGAAACACTAACCATCATTCAGCGAGGTACTGACGAAATCTTGCCTCTTGATGAACTCAAGAAAAAACTTGAAAAAAATAAGCCATTAAGGATTAAGCTGGGTATGGATCCAACCGCTCCAGATCTTCACCTTGGTCACACAGTGGTAATTAATAAGATGAAACAGCTCCAAGACCTTGGTCACGAGATTATTTTCTTGATTGGTGACTTCACAGGGATGATTGGTGACCCAACAGGGAAAAATGTTACTCGTAAGCCGCTCACAAAAGAAGAGGTCCTTGAAAATGCTAAAAGCTATGAGGATCAGATCTTCAAGATACTGGATAAAGATAAAACTAGGATAGCCTTCAACTCTGAATGGATGAGCAAGATGAGTTCTTCGGAAATGATCTCTTTAGCATCAAAACAAACGGTTGCTAGAATGCTTGAGCGTGATGACTTTTCCAAGCGATACAAGTCTGGCCAAGGAATTTCAATACATGAGTTTTTATACCCACTAGTACAAGGCTTTGACTCTGTTGCACTCCAGGCTGATATGGAACTCGGTGGCTCTGATCAAAAATTTAACCTTTTGGTTGGTAGGGATCTGCAAAAACAAGCAGATATGGAACCTCAAGTCATTCTTACTATGCCAATATTGGAAGGCCTTGATGGCGTTCAAAAAATGAGTAAGTCGCTTGATAACTATATCGGTATTGATGAGACTCCTGAGAGTATGTTTGGCAAGATTATGTCAATATCTGATGAACTGATGTGGCGATACCTTGAGCTTCTAAGTTTTGAATCGCTCGAAACAATTTCTTCATGGAAAGAAGAAGTTGAGAACGGTGAAAATCCAAGAAATATTAAGTTCCGCTTAGCAGTAGAGATTATTACACGCTTTCATGACAATGAGCAAGCCAAAAAAGCGCAGCAAAACTTCATTGATAGATTTTCAAAAAACCAAACTCCTGATGAGATGGATGAATTTACCTTTCCAAAAGGAACTAAGATTGCGAACCTACTTAAAGACTCTAACCTTGTAAGCTCAACTTCTGAAGCCTTCCGAATGATTAAGCAGGGTGCAGCTAAGATAGATGGAGAAAAAATTAATGATAAAGATTTGACTCCTGACGAAGGTACGTCCGTCTACCAAGTTGGTAAAAGAAAATTTGCAAGAGTGACAATTAGCTAATTTTAAATAATCAAGCGTATAATATAAGTATCTGGGGATGACATGGCTTCGACGAGGAGTTGGATTTCAAGGATGCATGTCGAGGATAAAGATTGCTCGTAAAAACGTTCTTTAAATAATAGTTGCAAACGAAGACAACTACGCTTTAGCAGCATAATGCTAACCGTTACTTAGAAGTTGTCTGTACTTTTGGGATAACGGTCGCTTACAGACTCGCCACTATTATTATTTTAGGATGATAGGGTTAAAACCTAATCTAAAATCGCTTTCTACATCCCTGTTGGTCGGGTGGTAAAAAGCTAACTCAATAGACCTATACTAAGCATGTAGACTTCTTGACTGAAGGTTTTCGGACGGGGGTTCAATTCCCCCCATCTCCACCAAATATCATATCTGCAACACTCTTAACAACAACCTTTACTTGATTATAAACCCTTACTGGTAAAGGTTTTAGTATTTTACTAACATCTCTCTAAAACTACTAACATGTACAGACATATACACTAAATGAGTATATAATCGAGTATATATTGCTTAAACTATAATTACCTAAAGCTACATATACTCACTTATGCTAACAGATATTCAAATCAAGAATGCCAAACCAAGTGATAAGTCATATCCACTTAAAGACTTTGGGAATTTAAGCATTATCATCTACCCCTCTAAAGCTAAGATTTGGCAACATAGGTTTAGTATCAAAGTAAATGGCAAGAGAAAAGAAAAGAATAGAAGAGGTGGAGCATATCCTTCTATGTCTATTAAGGAAGCTAGAGCATGGAGAGATAATAATAATGAATTACTCGCTCAAGGAATTATTCCTCCAAAGAAATATGCTCCAACCAATCAAGTAAGTTCTGAGGCACTCACTTTCAAAGATATGTTTGATATGTGGCATAAGACTATGTCAAAGCAATGGTCAGATGATTATGCAATTGATACCCAGCAAAGGGGAGATATGTATTTATTACCTCAACTTGGTAAATTACCTATAACTTCAGTCAAGCTGGGAATGATTAGAGATGTATTACTTGATATTCAAAATACAGGGAAACTTGATACCGTTAAAAAGATTAAAGGCATTGTTACAAGAGTGATGGGTTACGCAGTAACTATGGAGGTAATTGAAATTAATATTGCCTTATCACTATCTCCTGACCTATTCATCAAGAAACCAGAGAGGCATTATGCACATGCTAAAACACCTCAGGAGTATAAGAAGGTGCTGTTACAGCTCGAACAAGTTAGTAGTGGTCGATCTGTCAAAACAGCTTTAATGCTAGTACCTCATCTAATGCTAAGACCAGATGAATTAGCTAGCTTGAAATGGGAGTACTTTGATTTTGATGAGAAGATGATTACTATTCCTGCTCAAGCAATGAAAGTAAAAAAGAAGATTCATCATGTTCCTTTGAGCAATATCACCTTTGAAATATTCAGTAATCATAAAAATAAGAGTGTCGATTCTCCCTATTGTTTTCCTTCACCAGTGAAAAAAGGCAAAGCAATTGGCAAAGAAAGTTTACTTCAAGCTATGAGAAGAGTTGGAGTTAGTCCTGATGATTTCACTACTCATGGCAATAGACATTCAGCTGCAACAATTATTGGTAATCATTTGCCGCAGCATAAAAGAGATGTTGTAGATGCTCAATTACATCATAAGATTACTGGAGTCAGTGGAATCTATAACCGAGCAGAGTTCCTTGAAGAGAGAAAACCTCTAATGGAGGATTGGTCTAACTATTTAGATGCGCTTCAAGGCAACTCACCTCGAATAGAAACTTCCTCTATAGATGGAAATATTGAGAAACTTAAAGCTAGTATTGACAGACTCTCAAGGAGTTAAATAATCTACTTGTATGGCTTAGTATTAAGGTGTTTAGTTTTTAAACCTGACAATACTTCAAATAGATTTATTTTTTAAACCTATTAACAGTTAATCTGCTTATTTAGTAAGCACCACAAGTTTAGAATTTAAACCTATTCTTAATTAATAGGTTTAATAACTAATACTGGTTTTTTTAATTTTCTTAACATCCTTCTTGAATTGATTATCTCTTTCTTTCTTTGTTTTAACATCAGGATTAGCTCCAGATTTCCAATAACTTAAAGGGCTTTTTTTAGCAGCGTAATGAGAATAACGCATCCAATTGTTATCCCCTTTTAGTGGATCAATAGGCGCCCATGTTAATGCATACAAATGAGGCAGCTTTGTTCCGTTTCCACTTCGACCTCCGTAAGCATTAATTACTATAAATCCAGCTTCATAAAGACAATCTCGAGCCTTAAACATAGTGGTATTTGAACCAAACCAACCTTTCATGAGTGACCAGGTAATAACTAGGTTTCCATTGTTATTACCTCGGTACTGATAACCCAATAATATTAGTAACTTGCTGGCAGAATAACTAAGGGATTTGAAAGATGGATGCTCAATAATATGTCTTGGTATTCCTGAAAAACCATCTTTTTGTTTATGATTAATTCTTGCCATTTGCACACTCCTCAATGTAGTGCTCTAATTTACTCATTGCATCTTCCATTAGAGAGCAATAAGAGGGGGTTTGAGAAGACTTATCAACTAGGTCAACCTCACCTTCCACTAAGAACTCTCGAAGCTTGTATTCCCCTACAAAGTTAGACAGTTGTTTAATATTTGAGAAGAAATGATGCTTAACTTTCTTGCCTATATTTTTCTCTTTTAATATCCAATTGTATTTATCGGATGAGATAGAGAATTTACCATCAATAACTTTATACATTGACAGCCTCCTCATCTCTTGCATCTACTCTTGATTGTAACCACGCATCAATTTCTGATGTCAACCAACCAGAACCACGCTCACCTAGTTTGATAGGTTTAGGAAATCTCCCTAAACTAACTAACTTATAAATTTGTGGAACACTTACATTAATTTCTTCTGCGACTTGCTTTGCTTTTAAAACTTTGGATTTATACATTAATAACTCTCCTAAAAAAGGATTGTAAAAAATCACCTGAACAGGCAATAAGATTTACGCTGTGGTTGGCGTGTGCGATTAAGGTTATCCCCTTTCTCCATTTAGTATGGAGGGGTTCTTATGGGGCAAGTATTAGGTTATTCCTTTGTCGATAAAGGAGCCTTTACTCACAAGAAATGTGCTAACTAAAGAGTTAGGTTTTCTATACAAGAATTTTACCATCTATTTAGAATATAAATAATATAGATATCAGATTGAGAGTCAATTAATTTACCCCACTTTCTAGGCTTTGATATGAGCTTGTTTGGTGTTTGATTGTCTTACAGATTAAGTCCTCGGCATACCCGAGCTATGGCTCTCAGAAGTGTGTGAGTTGGAGCAGCTTCTTCATACTAGGATTGTATATCAACTTAAACTAAAGTCCAAATTTCGTTTGATGTGTGAGGGAGGGTGTATATATCTATCTCCGATGTCGAGAGGGGCTCCCCCCGTACCTTCAAAGACTATTTTAGGTATTGATTCATCAGATCAATTAATTTCAATGCTGAACGCCTCGCAGCACTATCGTTACGACCAGTCTTTATAAATCCTGTTGCTTCACATTGAGCTTTGTACTCATCATATAAAGGGTCGGCACTGACATTCCAGTCTGGATATTTATCTAGATCTATTATCATGTCATCTAATCTCCAGGATCTTTTGTAATCTGAGTCAATCCAAAAATTACACTCATCAGTTACAGCATAGCCTAAACTCGTTTCGATAGGTGCGTCATAAAAAAGGTCATCAAAGTTATGGTGTGCTCCAGGATAAACGTCAATAGATGCTTCATAACCTGACTCATTAAAACTTTTCACCATGTTTTGACAGTATATTGGAGGAGTACTATCAAGTTCTCCTGTGAAGATATGAAGTTTATTTTTGGAGTATTTTGGGTCATCAAATTGTCTGCAAAATGGATAAAAAGGAGCTCTAAGTGCAAAGTCAAGTTGCTCTCCAACTATCGACTTGCGAACAACATCAATGCCCGTCCATAATGCCACATTACCACCCCAACTAAAACCCATAACTCCGATACTATTAATATCAACTCTAGGATGATCTTGCAAGAATTTGAGAGCGTGAAGTGCATCAGCAGCACCCATCCAAGGCGTTAATTTATCAAAATTTCCAGCTCCAATTGGGTTCCAGGAGCTGAGCCCTCTAGATTTACAATTATCTAATTCAAGAGTTGCAATGCCTTGATCCAAAATATCTTTACCATAACTATATTCTCTAAAACGATACCAACATCCTGAGTTAACAATCAAAATCATAACAGGATATTTTTCTTGATTAGTGTCAGGGAATGTCAGAAGTCCAGGTATTTCATATTTCGTATCATTTTCAACTCCATCAACATAATCTAGTAGTATTTTTGGAGCATATGAATCAAATACAATTTCTTCCGATTTATATACTTTGCCTCGACAGGATCCATTATTAGATTGGATCATCATTGAATTGGGACTGAGAAGATTACCCTCCCAAGTCATTTTGGAACCTTCATCTTTTCTAAAAATGTCACTTACTACGATTTTATTATCAGAAATTTTAAATGACTCTATAACTCTGAAACCACCTCCAAAATCAATCCAATTTTTTGCTTTAAATTTTTTTTTATCTGCCGAGGAAGAATCATCAATAATGGTGAAGTTAAATGCCCCTGAAAACTTTGCATTTCCAGGTTCATATTCTCCGCCACCCCAACTATCTTTATCCCACTCACAGGAAAGCATTCCACGCCATACTCCCTCAATAGTTGCATTAGAACTCAAAATAGGCAAACTTTCAGTTTTTTTTGTGGCATTAGAACTGGAGGCTATATTTACTTTATTAGAGCTTTCGGACAAAGAACCGCAGTTGAAAACAAAATAAGTGCCATCCTCTGAAATACTTTTAATTGGCTCACTACCATCAGGACAAGACCCAGCGAAACCTTGAACTGAGAAAAAGGACAGAATTAAGAGAAGTAATAGTTTCTTCATAATCTAACTATACCTCTTAATAGGACTCAATTTGAACTAAAGTCCAAATTTCGTTTGATGTGTGAGTGAGGGTGTATATATCTATCTACGATGTCGAGAGGGGCTTTATTTACTGACTAGATTCTGCTTCAACTTCTTCTAATATTTCATCCATTAACTCTTGAGCGGCTATTTCTGCTGCTGTTTTTTCTTTAATAACAGGTAAAGAAACTTTGTCGTCAACTTCCTCTAATATTTCATCCATTAACTCTTGAGCAGCAATCTCTGTTGCTATTTGTGCTTGACTATTAGAGTCATTCTGAAATCTATACCCAACTGTTTTGATTTTGTATCCACCACGTTTGAATTCATTAGAAAAGTCACTTCTAGTCTTGTTAAAGATGTGACCTTCATCAAGCACATTGCTTTCTTCGTCTAAGATGTAATAAGTTTGGCCCATACTCCAATCCCAAGTCCAGTCACTCGTATTAGCAAAAGGAGTAATTCGTTGATGCTCGGGTGAATGATTCTCCCATTCACTTTTTGCAATTTCATTAGTAACAACGTAAGAGATGCCTTCACAAATCATATCATCTATGTTGTCACCATTTATATCAATAAACTTTGGCTGACACGCCTGATTCCAAACGATACCTTCGTGTAAATAAACAGGAGTACTGACTTGAGTATGTTTATCCTGAAAGGTGCGAAAACGTTTGGGGTGTACTTTTAGATGCTTTGAACGAGTAATCTCTTTAGTCGTAAACTCTCTATTACCTAAATTTTCAACTAACACAACCGCACTACCTATAGTCCACTTGGATAATAAATTGAGAGCAATATCAACATCACCATCCTTGCCAATATCTACTGTGGTTTGACTTGCACCACCACCAGTAAAGTAAACTCCACCTTGGTCAAATGCTTTATTATTCCATTCAGATAAGTCGATAAATGTCATATCATTCCAAGAGAACTGGCCACTCCCATTGCCCCAAAATATTCCTGGGTTCTGTAGTTGGTTGTTACGATATTGATTTTGAAAAAAGGTCGTTTTTCTGCTTCCGTGGTCAGCTATAACAAGAACATCATTAAATCCGTCATTGTCATAATCGGCAATACGAAAACCCCAAATATTTTGAACGAATCCGTGTATTGTGTCTATTGGAGTTCGCAGACACGATTTGATTGTGAAATTTGCTTTGCCGTCATTGTAAGCACAAGTAATGTATTTTTCACCTAATTGATGATAGATAATATCAACATCACCATCATCATCTAAATCACCAATATTATGTGCGTGAGTAAAGGCTTTTTTGCCAATAAACTCGGGAGTAAATATACCTTCACCGGTATTTGTAAGTAACACTACACCTCCATATGAATAGTTTTTGATGGCCGCTTCACCCACATTGAGTACGGCCACTACCATATCCATCCTGCCATCGCCATTAAAGTCTGCGACCATATTGGTATGGCCATTTCCAAATGTGGTATTTGGTGATTCGAGTGTATCAATCATATCGTATTCTTTCCACTCCTCAAGCCAAGGAGATACCACTAAATTCGCAGTGTTTTGTGTAATATCTACACCGTTTGCTGTATAGGGTGGGTCTGAATTAAATATCAAATCTTTGTGTCCATCATCATTGACATCAATCAAGGGTATTTGGACATATCCAAAAAATGCTGTTCTAATCGCAAAGGCAAAGTCTAAACTGACAAGTCCAGGAAAATTATTATAATGGTACTCATCGTGGATATTAATGCTTACTGGCCCTACATTTATATTCGTATTAGATGAAGATGCTTTTTTGTTTCCACCCTCACAGTTAAATACAAAATAAGTACCATCCGCAGAAATACTCTTTACTGGCTCACTTCCATCGGGACATCCTGCTGCGAAACCTTGGGCTGAGAAGAAGGATAGAATTAAAAGTAGGAATAGTTTCTTCATAATAGAATTATAGCTCAAATAGAAATCCAAATTTCGTTTGATGTGTGAGGGAGGGTGTATATATCTATCCGTTACCGTGCTAGGCTCCCCCCGTACCTTCAAAGTCAGTATATATATGCGAAGGATAGTAGATTTTTCTACCTATATGGAATATATAGAATATTATTCTAGTTAAATCAATGACTTACATTGAAATAGCTATTAATTAGTTATTATGTAATTAATTAGGTAGCAGTTTTTTTTGAGTATATGTTAGAGTATATAATTTTAGATTAGAAATGGTTAATCCTTTATTAACAGGGTTTTAAGGGGTGAGTTCAATGTTCCCCATCTCCACCATCCAAATAAGATTACTACTACTTCTCATAAAGGATAAATTCATATCAATATTTTTAGTGATAGTATAAACTCATAAAATGCCCTCAATTCTCGTTATTTATAACCCAATAGCTGGTCGGGGTCGTGTTAAAAAGCACTGGCCAGAGGTCCAGCAAGGACTGATTGACGCCGGTATTGAGTTTGATGTGACTGCTACTTCTGCACCACTTGAAGCAGTGACGTTGGCTGAAAAAGCAGCAACGAAATACTCGACCGTAATCGCTGTTGGAGGCGATGGAACAGTTCATGAAGTTGTTAACGGACTGCTGCGTGCTTCAAGAGAAGGCGAAACGATTACTCTAGGTGTTGTACCACTCGGAAATGGTGACGATTTTGCTAAAATGATCCCACCACAAACCACAATTGGCGGCAAGGTGTTTGACTGGCAAGTAGCGATTGAAAAAATTACTGAGGGACAGACCAAACTGTTTGATGTTGGACGCATGTCAGGCAATCAATTGCCTTCAAAACAAGACAATAAACCACAGTATTTTATGAATGGTATGGATATTGGATTTGGTGCACAAGCCGCACTTAATTTTACTAAAGTGCCAAGTTTTCTTACTGGTATAGCGGCTTATCTTGCCGCGATTCTGAAGACACTGATTGATTATCGTATCCCAAACGTCAGTATCCAGATTGATGATCAAAAGGCTTTCGAGCAATCGACAACAATGACGGCGATTACCAATGGTCGCTGTTTCGGTAGTGGTTTTTGGGTTTGTCCTGAAGCTCAGGTGGATGACGGCTTGCTTGATATGATGGTAACACAGAGTGTTGGTCGACTAAAAATCTTGCGTTTGATTCCGAAAATCATGAAGGGAACGCATGTCAATGAGCCTATTCTGCAAAACTACAGAGCTCGTAGAGTAGTTATAAAGTCTCAGCAGTTTTTAGTAGTCGAAGCTGATGGTGAGATACCTTATCCTCAAACTCGATATCTTGAAGTGCAAATACTCGACAAGAAATTACGTGTGATTGTTTAGTAATCCATTTAAGATTACTAACTCTACGTAGAAAATAATTTTAATTACACCTTAATTAGCGCATGCCACGGTCCTTTTTAATGAGCTCAAAAGCGCTAATGATTTCTTGGGTTTTATCATTGGCTATTTTTATCATCTCCTCTGGCAAGCCTTTGGCAACTAATTTATCCGGATGATGCTGAGATAACAATCGGCGATAGGCTCGTTTGAGCTCCTTGTCAGTTAGACTTTTATCCACACCCAATATCACGTAAGCATCGTTAACTGTTAGTTGATTAGTATTGTTGCTAGTAGCGGAAAATTGCTGAATCAGACTCTCTAGCTCATGAATAGGAAAGTGTAGTTTTTGCGCGATATATTTAAGTGCATCATGTTCTTTATCATCAAACACACCATCAGCATAAGTAGCTTGGATTTGAATCTCTAAAAACATGCGTACTAAGTGTGTACGCCTATGACTTTCAGTACGGAACTGTTCAAGCACTTCGTCTAGGTTGAAATCTTTGTGTTTGCCTTGGTTAAACAGATCTTTTGCAACTTTTTGCATATCGTCTGATAATTGCATATGTTGCATAACTTGCTGTGCTAAGAGAATTTCAGACTTTGATACCTTGCCATCTACCTTGGCAATATAACCCATAACTGAAAATAAACTACTAAAAAATGCTGCTTGAACGCGCTGTTGATCGCCCGGATGAAAATCTTTAGCGAATCCACCAAAATTAGACTTTCCTTTAGAAAAATTACCCGCGAATGCTACTCCAAGCATCGCACCTAGAGGCCCACCAAGCATAAAACCTAGTGCGCCACCTAAAACTGTTGTCCACCAACTCATAATTATTACTCTATTTTTTGTTAAAAACCTAAGCTATATTTTGTACCAAATATACTTTGATGTGTGAGCGGTGTGTTAATTAATATATAGTCAAGAGCAATGAGCCTCCTCCGTACCTTGAAAGTCTGAATATACGTATAAGTTAGAGTGGTACAATTAAATGTAAAAAATATAGTATGAACAAGCGATGCCTAAACCCTATAACCATTTTAGTCGGGAAGAATTCTCTCAACGCCAGCAAAAAACACGCAAACATCTTCAAAATCTTGAACTAGACGGTTTACTGCTATTCAAAATCGAAGATATGTATTGGCTGACTGGTTACGAAAGTGATGGGTTTTGCATTTTCGGCAGTATGTTTATTGGTACAGACGGCGCTCTGACACACTTAGCACGACCAGCTGACTTGGGGAACCTCTCCTATTCTTCAATCTGCGAGGATGTTAGAATTTCTCCTGATACAGAAGATTCAACCCGTGCTGAGCATATCAAAGATATGCTGCGTTCACTTGGCATGGAAGGAAAAAAGATTGGTATTCAAGTAGATACAATGGGCCTGACGCCACGTCTATTTCTGGAAATTAGCGAAATATTAGATGGTTGGTGTGAGGTGACGGTTGCACCCGATTTCATTCGTATACTTCGATTGGTCAAAAGTCCGCAGGAGTTGAGCTATTTTCGTAAAGCTGGCGAAGTTATGGATATTACAATGGACAAGGTTATCGAGGCAACTTACCCTGGCGCTTTTGAGGGCGATATTTATGCCACTTTTTATGACACGCTTTTTCGGCTTGATGCGGACTTACCTGCTCATATTCCTCCCCTTGGAAGTGGCGAATCCGCCCTAAACCTTCGTTATACTACAAAACGAAAAAACGTTTCAGAGAATGATCAGGTTACACTCGAACTTGGGCTTGCATATAGGCACTATCATGTCGCCTGTATGGGTGTTATCCTTACAGGTCCTGAGATAAATAACCGGCATCTTAAAATGCATAAAACCAGTGTCACTGCACTTGACGAGGTTCAGGCGGCACTTCGACCCGGAACAACGGTCGGCGAACTATTCGATATCTATAAAGAAACACTTGAAGAGCACGGCGAACATGATGCAGTTCTGACGGTTGCTGGTTATACGATGGGCGCTATGTGGCCGCCTACCTGGATGGAAGAGCCGATGATTTTCGAGGGCAATCCATTAGTTTTGGAGGAAAACATGACTTTCTTTACCCATATGATTCTGAATGATCGTGAAACAGGTCTTTCGATGGCTGTCGGAGAGACGGCAATAGTCACAAAAGACGCGCCCGAAATTATAACTCACACTCCACGTGAACCTATTATTAAGCGGTAATATGAATGGTAGTGGCAAGTTCAAAAAAAATCGCTAAGCACTCAATAGTTGCGCTTTATGGAAGGCTTTTTTCTTGAGTCAAAGTCCAAATCTTCTCTGATATAATTTCACTATGAAAGACATACCTAATGTTGTAATTGTTTCTGTAATTGCCGTCATTGTGATAATATTTATTCAGTATTTTTTTATCTATTAGCTAACTCTTAGTCCTCATCAATAATAGCATTATCAACTTAAATTTCTTAAAATTCTCCGCAAATAGGTTTGTTATAACTTAGTTATTAGTTTTATCTTTAAGTGATAATGTGAGTTCAAATTTCGCAACAATATCCGTCGATAATGAGGGCACTGATGCCTCTATATTCAATCTATAGTTGTGTCTTTCGCCTGAGTCAGTCGCTTTTTTAACGAGCTCTCTTACAGCTATCCCGTCATTACAAATGAAATGAACATCTCCCTCTGGTCGTTTAAGGAAGTCTGCCTTAAAGTCTTTAAAGATCAGTGTAATATTACGACCACTTTCTTTAATAGGATCCATCGCCAGAAATCCCCCAGTAATATCTGCTCCAACCGCTAAAACACCAAAATACATACTACCTAGGTGGTTCCTTGTGCGACGCTTTAATGCAATTTTAATTTCTATCTTTTCATCAGTATGCTCGATTACCTTAGGACGACAATACCAAATCAATGGAACTTTCAAAATTCCAAACTGTCGAATTAATCGGTTTGTTTTAACGTTCCTTGAGGTCATTTATTTAGCCCTTAGACAGTGTAATCCTCTATTATAGAACATCTAGCACTAAGCGCTGTAGCAGTTAATTTGTCAATACCTGTTGAGGGCCAGCGAATTACATCTGCAAAATAGAAGTTGCCATAAGAATACTCAAAACTTTCACCATAGAATTGCTCACCATCATTAGTAAACTCTATAATTTCTAGTTCAATACCTCGAAAATAATTAGCATCCATACCAAACCTAATTAAATTATCTTCCAAAATTGTAAATTTAAATTTTTGAGGAATATATTGAATAAGTTTGTCCTCCTTTAACTCAATTGCCTGAGTCATTTCGCAATAATAGAGGTCTCCAACTGCAGAAAAGCTTTGAGAAGAAATGCAAGAAAATATTAAAAAGAAGAGTATTTTTTTCATCATTTTTTTTTCTACAAATATACGCCTGAATAAAACCTATTGCTAGTAGAAAAATGTGTCTGTTTTTTTATCTTATAGCACCTTAATAAATTAAAACTTAAATTGAGCTTTAATTTAATTTTTGAAATATTGATATAATGAAAATTCATATATATGATATAATATATGTCTTAATAAGCATTTATCTTTTTCGAACTAAAGGATATTGTAGATTTAAGTAACAGAATTTTAAATATTTAAAGGGAGGATGCATGATTCAATTTATTGTTCATGACGAAGATGATTCAGTTGGTGTGGTTACTGTTGAAGGATTAAAGGCAAGTGACACTTTGACTGGATGGATAATGGACCAAGATGTATTAATTGACATCAAAATTAACCAAGACATTCCGATAGGTCACAAAATTGCTATAAAAGATCTTAATAAAGACGATACCGTTATAAAGTATGGAGTAGATATTGGCCGAACAATTTCACAGATTAAAGTTGGTGACCATTTGCATGTTCACAACGTAAAAACAAAGAGGTGGTAATGATAAATTTAAACGAGAAAATTTATGGGTATCGTCGAGACAACAATCGAGTAGGGATTCGAAATTATGTTTTAATCCTTCCTGTTGATGATATTTCTAACGCAGCATGCGAAGCAGTTTCTAACAACATTAAGGGCACAATAGCACTTCCACACCCATATGGAAGATTGCAGTTTGGTGAAGACTTAGACTTGCACTTTAGAACATTGATTGGTACAGGATCTAACCCAAATGTTGCCGCAGTTATTGTTATTGGTATTGAGCCCGGCTGGACTCAAAAAATTGTTGATGGTATTGCCTCTACCGGGAAGCCAGTTCAAGGCTTCTCTATAGAGAAAAAGGGTGATATTCAAACGATCGCTGATGCCTCTAAAGCAGCTTATGATATGGTTCACTACGCTACAGGACTCCAAAGAGAGCCTTGCGATATAGGTGAACTCTGGGTTTCAACTAAGTGTGGCGAATCAGATACAACTTCAGGCTTTGGCTCAAACCCAACGGTTGGAAATGCATTTGATAAGTTATATGAAATTGATAGTACACTTCTATTTGGAGAAACATCAGAAGTCACTGGTGGTGAACACTTAATTAAACAGAGGTGCGCTAATGACGCTGTAGCTGATCAGTTTATGTTTATGTTTAATCGCTACCAAGATATGATTGAAAGATTCAAAACTGACGACTTATCTGAATCTCAACCCACCAAAGGAAACATTGAAGGCGGCTTAACCACTATTGAAGAGAAGGCATTAGGCAACATTCAAAAGATTGGTAAAAAATGTGTCGTTGACGGTGTTCTAGATAAAGCTGAAATGCCTACAAGCAAGGGGCTATGGTTTATGGACTCATCTTCTGCAGCCGCTGAAATGGTTACCCTATGTGCTGCCTCAGGTTATGTTGCTCACTTGTTCCCTACGGGTCAAGGCAACATCATTGGTAACCCTATACTCCCAGTTATTAAAATTTGTGCCAATCCAAGAACAGTAAGAACAATGTCTGAGCACATTGATGTAGATGTGACAGGTTTATTAAATCGTGATATTAATCTTGATCAAGCGGGTGACATGTTACTTGAAAGTCTAATCCATACCTCTAACGGCAGAATGACTGCTGCGGAAATATTGGGGCATCAAGAGTTTGTATTAACCCGATTATATGAAAGCGCTTAATAAATAATAATACTAAATAATTTACTATGGTCTACTTAAAAAAAGCCGATAAATCGGCAGAATCAAACGTTCTTGAGGCACAAAAAGTGGTTCATGATATGCTTACTAATATTGAAAAATATGGTGAAAAATCTGTCAGGGATTATGCTGAAAAATTGGATGGATGGTCTGGAGAGATTTTACTTTCTGAATCAGAAATTGATGAAATTACGTCTGGAGTTTCGCAAAGTGTCAGAGATGATATTGATTTTGCATGTCAACAAGTTTATAAATTTGCAAAGGCTCAGCGCGACTCTATAGAGGAATTTCATACCAAAAATAATGGCGTTGAAGCTGGACAAAGACTACTACCAGTAAACGTTGCAGGGTGCTACGTTCCAACTGGACGTTATGCCCATATTGCTTCAGCATACATGAGTATTGCTACCGCTAAAGCTGCTGGTGTACCTTGCATTATTGCTTGCTCTACTCCATACAAAGGTAAGAGTATTCATCCCTATGTCCTCTATGCAATGAAAGCTGCTGGAGCGGATCACATTATGACACTTGGCGGGGTTCAAGCTATAGCTAGTATGGCTTATGGATTATTCACAGGAAAGAAGGCTGACATTATTGTTGGTCCTGGAAATAAATTTGTAGCTGAAGCTAAAAGAACACTATTTGGAGAGGTTGGAATTGATGTTTTTGCTGGCCCTTCTGAGGTCGCTGTTATAGCTGATGAAACTGCTGATGCTGATGTCGTTGCAATTGACCTTGTAGGCCAGATGGAGCATGGACATGAGTCACCAGGCTGGTTGTTTACAACATCTAAAGAGATGGCCGAAAAAGTAATGGAATTGGTACCTCAATACATCGATAAACTTCCACCAACAGCTAAAGATGCCGCTTATTGTGCTTGGCGTGACTATGGTGAAGTTATTTTGTGCGATTCGCGTGAAGAAGTCGCTAGAATTTCAGATGAATATGCATCTGAACATCTAGAGGTTCAGTGTCAAGATCTCGACTGGTGGTTAGATAATTTAACCTGCTACGGTTCATTGTTTTTGGGTGAAGAAACAACAGTGACCTTTGGAGATAAAGCCTCTGGTCCTAACCATATTTTACCTACAAAGGCAGCTGGTCGATACTCTGGTGGACTTTCTGCTCACAAATTTCTAAAGGTTTTAACTTGGCAACGTATGGATAGAGAATCAACTCGTCTGGTTGCCCAAACATCATCGAGAATTTCAAGATTAGAAGGAATGGAGGGCCATGCAAGGGCTTCAGATGTTAGGCTTAGTAAATATTTTCCTGAAGAATCATTTGACCTAGGTGACCCTGTAGTAGAATAATTACATGAACTTATCAGACTTTTCGCTTAACACCAAGGTAGCTCTAGTTACTGGAGGGAGTAGCGGAATTGGTAAGATGATGGCGCTATCGTTAGCTCGTGCTGGTGCATATGTATGGATTGCAAGCAGCCGTGATAATGCAGATGAAACCATCAAAGAACTAAAAGCTGAAGGCTCTGAAGGGGCATTTATTCAGGTTGATGTAACCTCAACTGATGCTTTAGAAAAGATGCTTTCTCACATTTATATTGTGTCAGGGAAAATCGACATCTTGGTCAATGGAGCCGGTATAAATCTGAGAACATCTGCAGATGAGCTTACCCTTGAACAGTGGCAAAAAACCATAGATATCAATTTAACCGCGCCCTATCAATTAAGTCAATTGGCTGTTAAAAAGATGAAAGAAAGTGGCTGGGGAAGAATCATTAATATTGCATCCCTACAATCCCTTAGGGCATTTGATAATAGTATTCCTTATGGAGCTAGTAAAGGAGGAGTAATGCAGCTAACACGTGCTTTGGCTCAGGCCTACTCTAAAGATGGTGTATTAGTTAATGCAATTGCTCCAGGTTTTTTTCGTACGAATCTAACTGAATCATTATATCAAGACTCTAAAAAAATTAAGGATTTAGCTGGCAAAACAATGATGAATCGTAATGGTGAGGAGAAAGATATCTTTGGTATTAGTGTCTTTCTATGTAGTGATGCAAACTCATACATTACTGGCCAAACAATATTTTTAGATGGAGGTTTTTCAGCAGGATGATAAATAAAATGGCTGCAGTGGTTTATACAGCACCACAAGAGATGACTTATTTTTCTGAATATCAATCTACTCAAATCGATCGTGAAGATGATGTGTTGTTGCGTATAGATTCAGTGGGTATATGTGGCTCTGATATGCACGCCTTCCATGGCAAAGATCCTAGAAGAAACCCTGGACTTATATTAGGTCATGAGTTCTGTGGAGAAATTGTTGATGGTGCTAATAAAGGTCAAAAAGTTACAGGAAATCCTTTGATTACTTGTGGTAAATGTGAATATTGCCTTCAAGGAAGAGACAATCTCTGTAGTGATAGAGACATGATAGGTATGAGCAGACAGGGTGCATTTGCACAGTATATGACCATACCAAAGCAATGCCTAGTTCACGCACCTAACCAAATGAACTCAAATCATGTCGCCCTTACTGAGCCTGCTGCAACGGTCGTTCATGCGGTAAACCTTGCAAAAGAAAACTCCTTTAAACCAATCAATGAATGCCAAGTTTTAGTGATTGGCGCGGGTGCAATCGGTCTTCTAACTGCCTTATTACTAAAGTCTCATGGCGTTAAAATGCAGGTTTTAGAAACAAACCTAGCTAGACACCCCTGCGTTTCAAAGCACGTTGGCGTTAAAGCAGTGAATCCCTTGATTGAATCAGTTGATGAAAACTCATTTGATGTAGTCATAGATTGTGTAGGTAGTGAAAAAACAAACTCACTTTCTATCTCTTCAGTGAAAGCCGGAGGAACCATCGTTAATGTTGGACTTCTTAGCTGGACAAGTAAAATTGATATAAGAAAGATAACACTTCAAGAAGTAAAGTTGGTTGGTTGCTATACCTACAATATGGAAGACTTTAAATCCGCCTTGAAGTCAATAGAAAATGGAGATTTTGGAGATTTATCTTGGATAGAAGAATACCCTTTATCAGAAACTAACGTAGCCTTTCAAAACCTTCATAATGGTACAATGGCATCAGCAAAGGTAATCCTTAAGCCACATTTTTAATTATAAAAGTAGTTATAGTATGAGTATTACCGACCTTAAATTTGACATCGATAGGAACAGTAAAACTCCTATGTGGCTTCAGATTAGGAATGAGATCATCAATACCCTTTATCTCGATGAACTTAGACCTGGACAGCTGATTCCTAATGAAAAAACTCTAGTTGAGCTCTTTAATGTATCAATTGGTACCATTAGAAAAGCTATAGGCGCCCTAGAAAAAGAAGGAATACTTATTCGCAAACAAGGTTTAGGTACTTTTGTATTTCAGCATGACAAAAATAGCTTTCTTTTTGAATATTTTCATTTTGCCTTAAACGGAAGTGAAGAAAAAAAGAACCCTAATGTAGAACTTATCTCATTCACCACAAAAAAGTCCAACAAATCAGAATCCAAAGCTTTAAAAATACCTGAAGGTAGTAATATTTATCATATTTACAATAAACTAGGACTTAATAAAAAGTTCTATATTGTAGATAAAATTGTTATTTCACATGCTAAATTTCCTTCTCTAACTGAAGAGATGTTCAGAAATCGAACGAACACTATATACAATCTATATCAAAATAAATTCAATATTTTTATAACCAATTGTTCAGAGAAAATTAAAGCAATTTCTTCAAATGAAAGAATCTCTAATCTTTTGAATATAGAGTTGAATTCACCAATTTTAAAAATAGATCGAATTGGACATACTTATCATAATGAGATTATTGAACTTCGAACTTCTTACGTTCACACGAGTGATATTGAATATATTCAGTCTCAAAACAGTATGTTCGGCGAGTAGATCAATCCCTTAATAAAGTACGTATTTATCAAAACCAATATCGCCTGACCATCGCCATGCAGTAAGCACATGTTTATCAGAAGTGATTGACTTATGTTGAATCTCTGAGGCGTGAAAAACGTACGAACCACTTCCCTTTAATCTCGTTTTTTTTAGCTCGCTCCACCACTCCGCTTCCCCATTAATAATATAGAATGTCTCTTCTGCTGAATGCTTCCTTGGTCCGTAAACTACGCCCTTAGTTTGAAGCCAGAGTCCAACTCTAACTGTCTCATTAAAATACAAGCCATCAGGGCCAACCAGTTCACACATAGGCATTTGATTTGCTAAATCCTCAGGAATTCTTCCCTCTCTAAGATCAGAACCTCCCCACTTGATAAAGGGTGAAGCCTCTAAAATCAACGAATTTAAAGGGTGCTCATTAATCATTAAGGAAGAATTAACTTTTTTAGAAAATGCACTCTCAAACCTTTTAGGGTTGTCAATTAATCTAGAAGCTTCGATTAGAGCTTTGGCTGCCTGATTACCACCATAGCGCTTTTCTGCAGAAAAAACATCTGCCAAGGCTAAGAACAGTTTGATTAGAGGGTGCATAATAACCCCGCAAGCTTTTTTTAGATAGAAATTATTTAATAGTAATCTCTATACTAAACTAATTTAGTTCTGATTAGATCTAATTACCATATAAATAAGTTGGGAGCCATAAAACAATCTGCGGGAAGATAATAATCAGCGCCAATCCAACGACCTGTATTACCATAAATTGCATCATGCCTTTATAAATATCTGATAAATCCCACTCTGGAACCACACCCTTTAAGAAGTAGGCCGAAAGTGCCACAGGCGGTGACAACCAAGCAGTCTGTAGATTTACAGCCACAAGAATTCCAAACCAGGTTAAGTTAAATCCTAACTGCTCAACTAAAGGCAAAATAATTGGAATAATGATTAGTACAATTGGCACCCACTCTAATGGCCAAGCTAATAAAAAAATTAAGGCCATAATTATCAATAACAAAACTGTTGGTGGCAGATCAAGCAACATCAAATACTCTGTAATCATGGTTGGAGTCCCCAACCTTGAAAATACTGAGCCAAAAAAGTTTGATGCACAAACCAAAATCATAATTAATGTCGTAATCTCTAAGGTCTTTAATAAAGCCTCTCTAAAAGATTTAAAGGTTAGCTTTCTGTAAGCCAAAGTTAACACTATTGCTCCAACAGCGCCCATTGCAGCACCTTCTGTAGGTGTGGCCCATCCTGCTAATATACTTCCAAGTGACGAACCAACCAAGAGAACAGGAGGGACCAGTCCTTTAAAAAACTCAACCCAGACTTCTTTCATAGTTTCAGGTATAAGATCATCAGGAACAACAGGTCCCAATGATGGATTTAAGTGGCATCTAATAAGCGTGTAGCCAGTGTAGAGAACTGCCAACATCAAGCCCGGCATAATCGCTGCAGCAAACAGATCGGTTACTGGGACGTTTAAAATTGGTCCCATAACAACTAGCATAATACTTGGTGGTATCAAGATGCCCAAAGTACCTCCGGCTGTAATTGTGCCAGCAGCCAATCGAACATCATACTTCGACCTATTCATTGTCTTGGCAGACATAATTCCCAAGATTGTGACCGATGCACCTACAATACCTGTTGCAGCTCCAAAAATTGTTGCAACAAAAAGAACAGCTACAAATAAAGAGCCTTTGGTTTTAGCAAGAGCCATCTGAACAGATGTGAATAATCGCTCCATCAGGTTGGCTTTTTCCATCAATATACCCATAAAGGTAAATAGTGGTATTGCTGCAAGTGTCTGCTCCATCATACTCCCAGAAAACTGGAAGGTCATTAAGTAAAAAACAAGATCTCCGAAACCTAAATAGCCGAAGAAAACACCTAAAAAGATTAAAGTAAATGAAATTGGAAAGCCAATAAAAATGGCGAACAGCATCGTTAAAATTAACAGTATGCCTAGTACTTCTGGAGTCATGGCCATCTCCTATTTCTTATAGCATACACGCACTTGAGTGTCTCCGAAATTCCTTGAATTATAAGTAAAACAAGTCCTATAAATAAAACACTCTTGATTGGATACAAAAGAGGCATCCATGAAGTATCCATACCCCTTTCCATTATCGACCAAGACTTATAAGCATATTTGTAACATGCCCACGCAGCGCCAATCAATCCAGGAAAATAAAACAATATATATAAAGTTAAGTCTATAGTTGCTTGGGATTTAATAGACCAATTTCGATACATAAAGTCTGCTCGAATATGAACCCCTTTTGAGAGTGCATATCCAGCGCCAAGCATAAACATAGCGCCCGCAAACATTCTACTGATATCGTATGCCCAAAATGTTGGAGAAGCGAAAAAGTGCCTACCAACAACCTCAATAAACATAGCAACAAAAACAGGCACAGTGAGCCAGCATGCGAATTGACCAACTCTAAGACTAAAAAGATCAATACCAAGAATTGTTTTTGCCATGTACTTAGGCATATCGTCAGGCATGACACCGGTATATGACCTGCCTTCAGCGATCATTTCATCTGTAATATCTAATTGTCCAATATCTTCCTCTTCCGACATAATATGCGCCTAAAAAATTATCCTAAAATCTTACGACATTGTAACAAAACTCAAGGGTTAAAAAAATAATAACCCATTAATTATAGGCATTTGCTGGTTGCAGGATAAAGGAGAACCTGAACCAGCTAAGCCGCCCTACGGTTACAAAAAAAGTTGCCAACAGTAATTAACTATTGGCAACTCAATTTACAAGTCTTACGATGAATCTTTACTTCAATGTCTCAGCAAACGCTAGACCTAGCTTAGCATTAGACGCTTGAGCTCCCGACCAGAAAGGTACCGCAATCTTTGCGAAGTCTTTCTGTGATTGCCATACCTCAGCAAAAAACTCATTCTCTGCAGCGTTCTTTGCAAGAGTTGCATTCGCAGCAGCCATGTACTCAGAGAAGTAGTCATCTGGAGTATCCATTAGCTTAACACCATGGTTATTTAACAAGTCATCCAAAGCTTTACCGTTATTGTAGATACGGTGTGACAGTGAGTCAATTCTTGCAGCTCGAGCAGCAACTTCTATTGCTCTTTGATCACTAGAAGAAATTGCATCCCATTTATCACCATTGATATACATATCTGCATTCACAACATTCTGGTGTAGTCCTTGTAAGTAGTAGTACTTAAGAACTTTTTGGAAGCCAAAGTCTCTATCAGGCTCTGGGCAACACCATTCTGCTGCGTCAATAACGCCTTTTTCAAGTGCAGGCAGAATATCACCACCACCCATAGCAACAGCTGCGACACCAATATCAATGTAAGTTTGACCTGGAATTCCTGGAGGTGCACGGAATCTCAGCTTACGGAAATCATCCATACTATTAATTGGCTCTTTAAACCAACCAAGTGCCTCAGGACCAACTGGCTGCAACATTAAACCATGAACGTTCACGTCCATTTCATCCCAAAGTCGCTCGTAAAGCTCTTTACCACCAGCGGCATGGAACCAAGAAAGCCATGCGATATTATCAATACCTACACCAGCGCCAGCAATTGGAGAGCCAAACAGCATTGCTGCTGGATGCTTACCAGACCAGTAGTGCGTCCATGCAAATCCGCCATCAAGTAAACCTGCGTCCACTGCATCTATAATATCAGAGTTAGGAACAACAGAACCACCCGGAAGAACCTCTATTGTTACCCTACCATTCGTCAAGGCAGCAACATCTTCAGCAAAATCTCTAACATACCCAACCTCACTACCGGTAGAGTTTAATACAGATTGAATTTTTAAATTGACCGCCATAGCGCTTGAACTAGCAGCAAGCAATGCTATAGATGTCAAAAGAACAACTTTATTTCTAAACATAAAAATCTCCTATCTTATCTATTAAATAAAAACAATTTTGATAAAGCAATAAGAAAAAACAACTTAAAGCATTTAATCAAACTCTAGTATACATCAATTGATATATATGTTTACATCTATTTATAAAAAAATAAATTATTGAAACTACAAAAAAACCACCAATCGAAAGGCACATACTACACTGCTATGAGGATTAGAAATGTTTTAAATTAACTTAATTTGCATAATTTATGCATTTTATTAGTTTTTTTAAATAAATTATTTGATGTAATGATAATATAAATAAACTGGATAGCTTTGATCACAAAATTCTAAAAATCATAGCTCTCTCTAATAACTAACCATTCAAATAATATATATAATTTAGTTAACAAAATAAATAGATTCACCAAAATTTACTTATAATTAAAATATAATTTACATCATTTAAATTTTAAGTAATTCCATCTAGATTATTCTCAATCCATAAAATAATTTACTAAGAAATATATATGCAAGAGAAATACGATTACATTATCGTTGGAGCAGGATCTGCTGGTTGTCTTCTGGCGAATAGACTTTCAGCTAATCCAAATAATAGCGTCTTGTTAATTGAGGCCGGTCGAAAAGATAATAATCTCTGGCGTGGGATCCCCGGGTACCGAGCTCGA
>JGI24917J38488_100838_pt1 | contig 34514 bp, 27 predicted proteins | sample LinPfosmplate5_FD_38488 | JGI IMG/M metagenome (IMG submission 38488)
TGCAGGTCGACTCTAGAGGATCCCACGTGCGACGGATCTTTGGAGATTCAAGGGGTAGGGCTTAACGGTTTAACTAAGCCCGCCAGCCCGCTTGATATGGGTAACTCAGGCACAGCCATGCGGTTACTTGCTGGATTGCTTGCCGGCCAGGCCTTCCCGGTGACCCTCACAGGAGATATTTCGTTGCGTCAAAGGCCTATGGAGCGGATTATTACCCCACTTAGCCGGATGGGTGCCGACTTAGGTGCAACCGGTGGGAAGCCACCGTTGACCATCAATCCGGTTTCTCGCCTACAGGGGATCAGTTATCAACTGCCGATGGCAAGCGCCCAAGTGAAATCGAGTATTTTGCTAGCCGGCCTGTACGCTAAGGGGCGCACTCAAATTCGTGAATCGACGCCCACCCGAGATCACACCGAACGAATGATCGCCGGGTTTACCGGGCGGAGTTGGGAGCAAGGCAATCCCATTCGAGTTGACAGTGGCCTCATCTTACGCGGGCAAAAGATTACCGTGCCTGGCGATATTTCTTCGGCTGCGTTCTTTCTGGTGGCTGCTACTCTGTGCCCGGGTAGTGAGGTTACCCTTTGCGGAATTGGCATCAACCCGACGCGCGCGGCGGTGTTGGAAATCTTGAATTTAATGGGTGCGAATATTGAAATTTGTGATCAACGTCAGGAGTCAGGTGAGCCACTATGCGATCTTAGGGTGCGATCTCAGCGCCTCAAAGGGATCGACGTGCCTCGAGGTCTGGTGGCCAACGCTATCGATGAGTTTCCGGTGCTTGCAATAGCCGCGGCCGGCGCTGACGGTACTACCCGTATTCGGGGGGCTACTGAATTGCGTTTCAAGGAGTCTGACCGAATCAGCGTCGTGGTCCAAGGATTGGGAAATCTTGGAATCAACGCCATTGAGTACGAGGATGGGATGGACATCATCGGAGGGGAATTTCGCTCTGGAACGATTGATAGTCGAGGCGACCACCGAATCGCGATGGCGTTCGCGGTTGCGGGATGTTGTAGCGGTGGGTCGGTAGTCGTTGATGATTGTCGGAATATTGCAACTTCCTTCCCAGGTTTTGTTGAAACTGGCTGTTCCCTTGGGATGAACCTGGTCGAGAAGCTGTGATTCAAGATTCTGACTTAAAGGTTCCAGTGGTGGCGATCGACGGCCCGAGCGGAACCGGGAAAGGCACTGTGGCGGCCCAGGTTGCAGGACAGCTTGGCTGGCACGTTCTCGATAGCGGAGCCTTGTACCGCGCGTTTGCTTATGCGGCTCGAATAAAAGGGGTAAACCCTGATGACTTTCAAGAGGTCGTTGATATCGATGTGGATTCGCAAATCACATTTCAGAGAACTGCTGGTGAAGTTCGAATAATACTGGCTGGGGAGGATGTAACTGATGCGGTGCGTGGCGAAGAGGGAGGGCGTGCGGCGTCGATCTACGCGGCCATCCCTGCTGTCAGATCGATATTGCTGGCGAGACAAAGGGCGGCCCGAAAGGTGCCTGGCCTCGTTGCGGATGGGAGGGACATGGGCACCGTAGTCTTTTCGGACGCCGATGCTAAGATATTTCTCGACGCTTCGCCGAAAGTCAGGGCAGAAAGGCGCTATAAACAGTTGAAGGAAAAGGGTTTCGATGTTAATCTCGCGCGCCTTGAGAAAGAGATCGCTGAGCGGGATCGCAAGGATGCCACCCGCGCGGAGTCTCCATTGATGCCGGCCGAAGACGCTTTTAGAGTTGATACATCCCACAAAAGTATCGATGAGGTTGTGGAACAGGTAATGGTTTTCGTTCACTCTTGCCTGCGGAATTCAACCAGTTAAGAGCATTACCCCTGGCATCGCGACTCAGAACTAATGGGGCCAGTAGTAGACTGGCCAAAATTCACCTCAAACAAGTTGTCAGCGAGAAGTCATCGCGGCACCCTATTTAAAAATGTCTGAAAATTTCGCGGAACTCCTAGAAGAAAGCCTCAAAAACTCGGTCATGCAGATCGGTGCAGTCATCTCTGCAGAGGTTGTTGATATCAACGCCGACTATGTCGTCGTAAATGCCGGCCTTAAATCAGAGGCCGAAATACCTGCCACTGAATTCCGTGATGCGGATGGCGCCGTTTCAGTCACGATCGGGGATTATGTCGAGGTCGCGATAGAGGCTCTGGAAGATGGGTTCGGAAACACGCGACTATCGCGCGAACGGGCACGCCGGGAAAAATCCTGGGAAACTTTAAGGAACTCTTTTGAGAACGAAGTAGTCGTGAAGGGTTTCCTCACCGGAAAAGTAAAAGGCGGCTTTACGGTATCGCTAGACGAAGTGCGTGCGTTTCTCCCTGGCTCTTTGGCTGATGTACGCCCAGTTACTGATTCCACCTATCTGGAGAACCGTGAGCTCGAATTCAAGGTGATCAAACTTGATCAGGCCAGGAACAACGTTGTGGTCTCAAGGCGTGCGGTCGTTGAGCAAGAAATGCAAGAAGAGCGCAACGCCCTTTTGGAGACTTTAGAAGAGGGTCAGGTGGTGACCGGGGTAGTCAAGAACCTGACCGACTACGGGGCATTCGTCAATCTGGGCGGGCTGGATGGATTGCTACATATTACCGACATCGCCTGGAAACGCGTCAAGCACCCCTCAGAGATGCTGAGCGTGGGCGATGAACTCCAGGTTCGGGTGCTCAAGTTTGACCGTGAACGTAGCCGGGTATCGCTCGGGATGAAACAGCTTGGCGAGGATCCTTGGGCCGATATCGCAAGGCGCTACCCAGAAAAGACACGAATTTTTGGAAAAGTCACCAATATCACTGACTACGGCGCCTTTGTTGAGCTTGAGGAAGGGGTTGAAGGACTGGTTCATGTCTCAGAAATGGACTGGACCAACAAGAACGTCCATCCGAATAAGGTTTGCCATCTGGGTGATGAGGTGGAGGTAATGGTACTTGAAGTCGATTCTGAGCGGCGTCGAATTTCGCTCGGGATGAAACAGTGCTCCGGCAACCCCTGGGAGGAGTTTTCGGTAACGCATCAGCGCAACGATCGAATCACTGGCGAAATCAAATCAATTACCGATTTTGGTGTATTTATCGGCCTAGATGGGGGAATCGATGGCCTGATTCATTTGAGTGATCTATCCTGGGACCGGGAAGGCGAAGAGGCGGTGCGTGATTTTAAAAAGGGCGATCAGATTACTGCCATCGTGCTCTCGGTGGACTCCGAGCGTGAACGTATCTCATTAGGAGTTAAGCAGGCAGAAGAGGATCCTTTTAATGCCTTTGTTGGAGCCCACCCAAAAGGCACGCCTGTTAAGGGTACGATTAGAAGTGTCGATGCGAAAGGCGCCATCGTGGATCTGGGGGACGGTATTGAAGGGTACCTCCGGGCCACCGAGCTGTCACGGGATTATGTCGAAGACGCTCGATCTATATTGAATACCGACGCTGAGATCGAGGCTAAGATTACCAGCATTGATCGCAAGACTCGTCGTATCACCTTGTCGGTAAAGGCGCTGGACGCAGAAATCGAGGATCAGGCGATTCAGGAGTACAGTGGACAGGTGTCTGGCCGAACATCGCTTGGTGACAAACTTAAGGAAGAATTTGAAAAACAGGACGCCTGAGCCGATGGGCTTCGACTCACGGATTGACCAGGCGGCCGGGCAATGACATGAAGACGATGACCAAGTCGGATTTGATTGAGCGTTTAGCCCGCGAGCAGCCGCACTTGCCGTCACGTGATGTCGAATTCTCCGTCAATGCTGTACTAGAGCATATGCGCCGCTCTCTGGTGGCGGGCGATCGCATTGAGATCAGAGGCTTTGGCAGCATTGGCCTGAGATTTCGACTGCCCAGGACAGGGCGCAACCCGAAAACCGGCGAAGCGGTGAACGTACCAGGCAAGTTTGTAGCGCACTTCAAGCCTGGCCGATTGCTTCGTGAGCGGGTCAATCGAAGCGCTGCCACTGCCCAAGCCCAATTTGACGAGCTCGACTGAGCTTACCGGCTGGGTAGATTCGCATCCGCCCAGTGTGCATCCGGCATCAGGCTCGAGCCCCTCGGCTTGGCTAGCCCGGGCGGCTCTAATTTGGGAAGGCCGCCCCGAAGGTTAAACGACTATGCTGAAAAAAGTGACCCTGTTTGTCGTGCTACTTGGGATAGGCATTTTCGGCGTGACAGTCGCAGTAAAAAATCCGATCAAGGTGCCACTTCGCTATTATTTTGATTTGGCCTGGGAAGGACCACTGGTAATCGCGTTGTTGGCCGCGCTCGTGATCGGGTTTGTGCTGGGGCTATTAACGGGGCTTTTTCGCATATTGGCGTTGCGCCGAGAATTGAGGCGACATCGAGTCGAGCAAACGGTTTCGCGAGACATCGGAGTGCCACCACCCGGGAGCTCCTAGTTACGATGGACCCCATCTGGCTAGTGCTCTTGCTACCCGTTGCGGCCGGGTCAGGGTGGCTCGCGGCCCGCTATCGCAACGTCGCTCGGGGAAAAGATACCTCTGGGCTGCCTGCCACCACTGCCTATTTCAAGAGCCTTAATTTCCTTCTTACAGAGCAGCACGACAAAGCCTTAGACGTGTTGGTGCAGGCTCTGGAGGAGCAAGACGAGGATCTTGAGATCCAGTTGGCTTTAGGTGGCTTGTTCAGGCGGCGGGGTGAAATCGAACGAGCAACCCAGCTTCACCAGGCGCTGATTGCCCGAGCTGGTTTGAGCCCCGAACACAAAGGCCAGGTGTTATTTGAGCTTGCAAACGACTATTACAAGGCGGGATTATTGGATCGATCCGAAAATCTCTTATTAGAGGCCGCGGGGAGAAAAGAATTACTTGAACCCTCACTCCATCTTCTGGTTCAGATATACGAAAGCGAGAAAGAGTGGAAAAGTGCGATTGGGGTCGCTGGTCGCTTAGATAAACTCACCGGGGGAGATCTTCGAGTAGTGATTGCGCAATATCACTGCGAACTGGCGGAAAGGGAGGTGAGCGCTGGCAACTACCCACTTGCACAGGCCGAGGTCGCTGAAGCGCTGGTGCTCGACCCGAGTTGCGCTCGTGCAAGAATTCTCGAAGGACGCTTGCAGGCTCTTTCTGGCAATCATCTTGATGCGGTCGGTTCCTGGAACGGCCTTGTGGGTGACCACCCAGAAATGCTCTGTGAGGTGGTTCACCTGGTCAAATCGAGCTCCAGCGCTTTGGGGAGCCTTTCGTTGTTTCGAGGTTTTCTTGATCGGGCAATCGCCGCTACAGGGGATGAGCGATTAAAACTCATCCTGGTAGACCACCTGGCTGCCACTGGTTCAGAGCAAGAAGCCGAAAAGGTGCTACTAAAGTTAGTCAATGAGGCGGCATCACTTCCAGCGCTTCATCGCCTCTTGAAGTTTCGAGAGCTTGATACCGCTGATAGTCAGATTAGTGCAGATTATCGATTGCTGCGCCACGTAACCGGCAAGTCGCTTTCGGATCGTACAGGATACGAGTGTCGTTTCTGCGGCTTCCAGGGTAGGTCTCTGCATTGGCAGTGCCCGGGCTGCAGGAGCTGGAATACGACCTCGGCTCGTCCGTTTAGTGCAATCCTAAATTAGCAAGGACTTCTGTGAACTAATTCCATTGTCAACTACTTTGATGAAATCAATAATCCTAACAGCCGCAAGGATTGCGGCAGCGTTTAATCAACATCTAATTACAAGGAGAGTAAAAAATGGTTTCATCGACGATAAATACATTAGCCACGTTGGTTCTGACTGGAGCAATGCTGACTTCCCAAGTGCTGCGAGCCGAACCTGTCGACATCAATATTGCCGATGCACAAAGCTTGTCCGAAAATATCACAGGGGTCGGTCCAGTTTTGGCAGAGGCGATAGTAGCCTACCGTTTGGAAAATGGACCGTTTATGTCCGCCCAGGACCTGCTGGCGGTACATGGGATAGGGCAAAAGATTGTTCTCGGAAACCCAGGCACTATACTGGTGGATGGAAAAACTTCCGAAAACTGATAAAATCGAGCTTCGATTTTAAAGGAGGGTGCCCGGCCGGCGCCCTTCTTTTTTGCTGCCAAAAAATCCGGTCCCAAGAGTCATTGCCCGTATGAACGTTGCGATTATTGGAAGTGGTTATGTAGGCCTGGTTTCGGGCGCTTGTCTGGCCGACGTCGGCAATCAAGTGCTATGCATGGATGTCGACAAAGACAAGGTCAAGCAATTACGAAATGGTGCAATACCCATTTTTGAACCTGGCCTTGAGGAATTGGTTCGAAGCAACACGACAGTTGGCCGTTTGCGCTTTACGGCAAGCCTCAGCGACGCGGTCAAATTTGCTGACATTCTGTTTATCGCGGTAGGTACACCACCGGGGGAAAATGGCTCGGCTGATTTGGCATATGTGCTTGGGGCAGCAAAGGGCATTGGTGAGCTTCTTTCGGATCCGTTGGTGATAGTGAACAAGTCGACGGTACCTGTAGGTACGGCTGCACGAGTGGAGGAGACTATTCAGGCCGAGCTAGACAAACGTAGTATTGTTGTCGATTTCTCGGTAGTCTCAAACCCGGAATTTCTAAAAGAAGGCGCGGCAATCGAGGATTTTTTAAAGCCCGACCGCATCGTCATCGGGACAGCCAATGAAGGGTCGCGCGCGCGGATGCGCGAGCTTTATGCTCCATTTAATCGCAGTCATGATCGATTGCTATTCATGGACGTGGCGTCAGCCGAATTGACCAAGTACGCTGCGAATGCGATGCTTGCGACTAAGATTTCTTTTATGAATGAATTAGCCAATATCGCGGAACGGGTCGGCGCCGACATCGAGACCGTGCGAGTCGGGATTGGATCTGACCCGCGGATCGGTTACGACTTTATTTATCCAGGGTGCGGCTATGGCGGATCTTGCTTTCCCAAAGACGTGAAGGCGCTCGCACAAACGGCGGCGCTGGCCGGTTACCAAACGCGAATCCTCAATGCCGTAGACGAAGTCAACAAGTCGCAAAAACTGTCGCTGGTTGACAAGATCGTTTCGCGTTATGGTGACGACCTGAGCGGAAAAAGGTTTTCTATGTGGGGTTTGGCATTTAAGCCGAATACTGACGATCTGCGAGAAGCGGCCAGCTTAGACGTTATCGAAGGTCTGAACCGGCGTGGAGCGGCGGTGTCAGCTTACGATCCGGTGGCAATACCAGAAGCGAAGAAAATATTCCGTGACAACAAACAAGTCACCTTTAGCACGGGACTCTATGATGGACTTAATAACTCGGACGGATTGATCGTGGTCACAGAATGGAAACAGTTTCGTAACCCAGATTATGGTCAGATCCGGACACTGCTGCGTGAGCCGGTAATCTTTGATGGCCGCAACGTATTCGATCCCAGCATAGTTTGCCGGCATGGCCTTGATTATTACAGTGTCGGACGAGCACCTTTGGTCGTTCCGAGTTCAAGCTGAGCAAAATGGAAAGCCTTCTACCAATCGATCGAATAGCCGGTGTTCGTGTGCTGGTTGTCGGTGATACGATGCTTGACCGCTACTGGACAGGAACCGTGGATCGGATTTCTCCGGAGGCTCCTGTGCCAGTGGTTAAGGTCGAGCAGGTTCAAGAACGGGCGGGCGGCGCGGGCAACGTGGCTGCGAATATTGCATCATTGGGTGCTCGCTCACAGCTTTTATCCTTTGTAGGCGACGACGATGCTGGGCGCCGGGTAAATTCGATTCTGGAGTTGGCTGGCGTGGACCGTCACTTGCATATCGACCCAAGCTCGCGGACGACGGAAAAGCTGCGCATAGTCTCGAGGAATCAACAGCTATTGCGTGCGGATTTTGAGGATCGGCCGGACTCAGACCTGCTCGCGAGAAGTGTAACGGACTTCAGAGAACTCCTTAGCGGCGCAGATGTGGTGGTTATCTCTGACTACGGCAAAGGCGGGTTGGCCAACGTTGTGGAAATGATCGGTGCGGCGAAAGAGCGTGGCGTCCCGGTGGTGGTTGATCCCAAGGGTGGGGATTTCACGCGCTATTTTGGTGCAACCATGGTTACCCCGAACCGTCAGGAATTCGAAAGCATCACTGGCGTTCCGGCTAGTGCTCCACAATTCGCCCAGGCCGCAGCCGAGTTGGGGGAAAGGGCAGGGCTTGAAGGGCTTCTGGTTACCCTGGGCCCGGATGGAATGGTACTTTTTCTTGCTAACGGAGAGGTTATTAGGCAAGAAGCTCGGGCTCGAGAAGTCTATGACGTCAGTGGGGCTGGGGATACGGTTGTGGCCGTTATCGCGGTGGCGATTGGGCTCAAACTGGACTGGACCCTAAGCCTTGAATTGGCGACCCGCGGTGCCAGCGCAGTGGTTGGCCGTTTTGGAACTAGCGTCGTCAGTTTGTCAGATTTACAAGACTATGAGGTCGGGCGAATCTAATGCTGGTTGTCACTGGTGGTGCCGGATTCGTGGGTTCCAATTTGATCGAGGCGCTCAATCAATCTGGACGGGAGAAGATTCTTCTGGTAGACGATCTGACGAATGCCAGCAAGATCGCTAATCTCACAGATCTGACAATTTCTGATTATGCGGATAAAGATGAATTTCTAAACGACATTGAGAGACGTGGAATACCTGAATCTGTGACGGGAGTGTTCCACCAGGGGGCATGCTCGGACACGATGGCAACGGATGGCCAGGATGTGATGTCGACCAACTATGTCTATTCTAAAAAACTCTTTTCAGCCTGTGCGAGGGCGGGGGTTTCTTTCATCTACGCCTCCTCAGCATCGGTTTATGGGCGAGAAGGGCCTTTTCGTGAGTCCGGGGAAGGCGAGAAGCCATTAAACGCCTATGCCTACTCTAAATTTTTGTTTGACCGTTATGTCAATGCCGAAAGAGCTAACATCAGCAATCAAGTGGTTGGATTGAGGTATTTTAACGTCTACGGTCCACGAGAGGATCATAAAAGTCGGATGGCGTCGGTGGCGTGGCATATCGTTGCGCAGTACCACGAGGGCGGCGCTGTTCGGTTGTTTGATGGAAGTGGCGGCTATGGTCCCGGTGAGCAGCGCCGCGATTTTGTTCATGTCCAAGATGTCGCTCGGGTGAATCTGTTTTTCCTTGATAATCCCTCCATTAGCGGAATCTTCAATGTCGGCACCGGTGTCAGCCGAAGTTTCAACGACGTTGCCTTGGTGGCGATCAATGCGTGCCGCGATGTTGATGGAGACGCGCCGCTTAGCCTGTCTGATGCGCAAAGCCAGAAGGTGCTAAGTTATTTTCCAATGCCGGAAGCGTTGGCTGGCAAATACCAGAGTTTTACCGAGGCCTCTATTGATCAGTTGAAATCGGTCGGCTATTCGACACCCTGGACGAGCTTGGAAGACGGGGTGGCGGGCTACGCCCGCCAACGCTACCAGGCTTTGAAGGCTAACTAAAGCCCCGATCGTTGAGTTAATTTTTGATCTTACAAACCCCAAATCTTTCGCCGAAAAACACCTGTGTCATGGTCACGGGCGGGGCTGGGTTTATCGGGTCAGCTGTTATTCGACGCCTGGTTGCAGATGGTTATGGCAAAATCGTGAATGTTGATCTTCTTACTTATGCAGGCAATCTTGAGTCATTGATTGAGGAGTCGAAATACCCAGGATATGTGTTCGAGAAAGCGGATATCCGTGACAGCGTTTTGATGGATGAGTTGATCACGCGATATGAGCCAAATGCGATTATGCATCTGGCGGCAGAATCGCATGTGGATCGTTCGATCGATGGTCCGGGCGCTTTCGTCAGCACCAACATTTCGGGAACCTACAATCTACTCGAGGCGGTTCGCGCTTATAACCAAAAAACCCGCGAGGGGGTTAAAACTTCGATCCGTTTTCATCATATTTCGACCGACGAAGTGTACGGCAGCCTTGAACAGCAAGGCCTTTTCACCGAGGATTCACCTTATCAGCCCAACTCCCCGTATTCGGCGACTAAGGCTGCCGCTGACCATCTCGTTCGAGCGTGGGGTGAAACATTCGGGCTCGATTTTGTACTGTCCAATTGCTCGAACAATTATGGCCCATACCAATATCCCGAGAAGCTGATTCCCGTCATTATTCAACGAGCACTTAGCGAAGATGCGATACCTGTCTATGGCAGGGGCGAGAATGTACGGGACTGGTTATTTGTTGATGATCACGCAAGGGCGCTGGTCCTTATTATGAGTCAGGGCGAGTCGGGGCGAACCTACAATGTTGGTGGCGATTCTGAGCGAACCAATATCGCAGTGGTTGAGGAGCTTTGCCGGGTTCTTGACGAGATCTGCCCAAGGGAGTCCAAGAAGCCCTATGCGGATCTAATCGAGTTCACCTCTGACCGGCCCGGTCATGATTTTCGCTATGCCATTGATGCGTCACGGATTCGTAGGGAACTTGGTTGGCGCCCGCAACAGAGCTTTGAAACGGGTCTTCGCCAAACAGTCAAATGGTATCTCGCAAACCCAGATTGGGTAAGCGCTGTTGGCGGCTTCCGCGCCGCCGGCGAACGACGCGGACTAGGAGCAAAAAAATGAGAGGACTGATCCTGGCAGGCGGTGCGGGTACACGCCTTTCTCCGGTAACAAAAGTGATATCCAAGCAGCTTTTGCCTGTATATGACAAGCCCATGATTTATTACCCTTTAAGCGTCCTTATGTTAGCTGGGATCCGGGAAATCATGCTGATTTCCACACCCCAGGATACGCCTCGGTTTCAGGATCTCTTGGGAGATGGCTCTGGGTGGGGGCTAAACTTATCCTACGCGGTGCAGCCGTCTCCTGATGGGCTTGCCCAGGCTTTTATTCTTGGCTCGGAGTTTATTGGGAACAACCCATCAGCCCTTGTTCTTGGAGATAACATATTTTACGGGCACCAACTCTCTGATTCTCTTCAGCGAGCCGCTGCACTTACGAGCGGCGCGAGGGTCTTCGCGTATCCGGTGCGCGACCCTGAGCGATACGGAGTGGTCAGTTTTGACTCCGAAGGTCGAGCAGAAACACTGGAGGAAAAGCCCGTAAACCCTCGTTCACGTTATGCCGTTACCGGGCTCTACTTTTATGACGAGCGCGCACCGGAGTACGCACGAAGCCTCAAACCATCAACAAGGGGCGAGCTTGAGATTACCGATCTGAATCGACGATATCTCGAGGATGGGTCCCTGAATGTCGAATTGTTAGGCCGGGGCACGGCCTGGCTTGATACCGGAACTCACGAGTCGTTACTTCAGGCGTCGGTTTTTATTGAAACACTCGAGGCCCGACAAGGTATGAAAATTTGCTGCCCCGAGGAAATTGCCTACCGTATGGGATATATTGGAATTGAAGAACTGGCAAAACTCGCTGACGAACTTGGAAAAAGCAGTTATGGGGCATATCTGCAGGAGTTAACGCAAGAGTAGTGATCCTAAGAGGATGACTATGTCTGGTATAAGATGAGAAAAAGAACCCCCCAGTCGGAGATGCAGGCTCGGCGCTCTGATCCCGCCTACATATTCGCAAGCCTGGTTGAGCATCGATTTGTGGTAGCGCAGCTTTCCCGTCGTGCAATCCTGGGTCGCTACCGGGGCACAATGCTGGGGCTGGTTTGGTCTCTTTTCACACCGTTGCTTCTGTTAGCTGTGTATACCTTTGTTTTTGGGACAGTGCTTCAGATCCGCTGGGTCGATCAGGGAGGGGGTAACCTGGAATTTGCAGCGATCCTATTCTCAGGAATGCTGATTCATGGAATTCTTGCAGAATGCCTCACTCAGGCGTCATCCCTGATTTCGGCGAATCCACAGTATGTCAAGAAGGTTGTATTCCCCCTGGAGGCGCTCGCTTGGGTGACCGTGATCGGCGCGTTTTTCCAGGGTCTGGTTAGCACCTGCGTACTCGGAATCTACCTTTTATTTGTTAATGGTACCGTACCGTTGACCATCCTATTTTTGCCTTTACCGCTTTTTTCGTTGGGCCTCGTTTGTCTCGGCATCACGTGGTTAGTGGCTGCTACTGCGGTGTTCCTAAAAGATATTGCTCAAGTTGCCGGGATTCTCACCACAATTCTATTTTTCATGGCTCCCATTCTTTACCCGAAGACTGCACTCCCGGAACAATTCCAGATCTTTCTTTATCTGAACCCAATAACTTTTGTCATTGAGCAGTTTCGCGACCTCGCTCTTTGGGGCCGGCCGCCGAACTGGGCCGGACTCGGTATTTATACTGCTGCGGCGTTCGTTTTTGCCTGGGGTTCTTTGGCGTGGTTTCAAAAGACGCGTCGGGGTTTTGCTGATGTCCTCTGAATGCGTTATTAAAGTAAGCCAGCTAGGGAAGAATTATCGGATTTACGCTCGTCCGGTTGATCGGGTGCGTGAAATGTTTTCGCCACGGGGGCGCAAGTATCACTCCGAATTTGCTGCAATTGAGAATCTTAGTTTTTCGGTAGATAAAGGGGAGACAGTTGGGATCATCGGTCCTAACGGCTCGGGAAAGTCTACCTTACTCGAGATGATCTGCGGCACATTGACTCCAACGAGTGGTGATGTGTCGGTTAAGGGGCGGGTCGCTGCTTTGTTAGAACTTGGCGCGGGATTTAATCCGGCATTTTCCGGCAAAGAAAATGTCTACCTCAATGCTGCATTGCTAGGTGTTTCTAGAGCTGAAATAGATGAACGATTCGATGAGATCGTTGAGTTTTCAAACATAGGGGAGTTTATCAATTACCCGGTCAGTACCTACTCAAGCGGCATGTATGTCCGCTTGGCGTTCGCGACCGCAATAAACACAGACCCCGATATTCTGATCGTCGATGAGGCCCTTGCGGTTGGCGACATCAGGTTTCAACGCAAGTGTTTTCGGCGTTTTCAGGAGATGCAGGAGGCAGGCAAGACCATCCTCTTCGTCACTCATGCGGTTGACCTCGTTCAAGCTCATTGCTCCCGAGCAATCTACCTTAGGTCGGGGAGGATCGCTTCGGTTGGGGAACCGAAGGCCGTTATTCAGGACTATCTGGAGGATCTTTTTGGGGCTGCCGGAGAGTCATCGATCCAGTCGATTGAAGATTCCGCTGGGAAACGTCTATCGGATATCGAGGACAACGGCAAAGAGCCTGGGAAATCGACTGATCGATCACCGCCGGATGCCGGAATTACAAGCATGCTAGTGCATGATCGCGAATTAACGACCGTTGCGGTTCAAATGGCTCCCAACGATTGCTGTACAGCCCAGCCCACCTACAACCCTAATGAGTATCGTTGGGGGGATCAGCGAGCCGTGATCTTTGATTACCAATTGACCAATATGGCAGGCCAAAAGAAAGTAGTTTTCGATCGCCAAGAAAAAGTACGACTTTGCGTGCACATGTTTTTTGCCGAGGCGCTTGCCGATCTTATCTATGGGTTTACCTTGAAAACAGTAGATGGTCGAACGGTCTTTGGCGCCAATACACGAGAGCGTCATATCGGGGCCCAAGATCGGGTAGCCGGGGAATCAACTACCGTGGTCTTTGAGTTTACTTGCGCCGTCGTTCCTGGACAATATTTCATCTCGTTAGGGATCGCCCTGGATGATGCTGCTCGAGATAACGTAGCTGTAGATCGACGATACGACTTGATTCATCTTCCGGTCATTGGCGAGCTCGGTGATTTTGGCGTGGCAGATCTGGATTTGACGATTGCGGAGGGGGGTTGTGACTAGCGATTCGATGCAGAATCGAGGACTTGCCGGCGACCCTCCCTTATTTTGGCCAGCTCTGGTGGACGTGCTGCGGCTATATCCCAGTTATTCGGACTACTCGGCAGTGCTAGCTTTCGGAAACACTTCTCCAAAAGTCCAAAGAATCCTATCCCCGGAACACATCGGACTATTCGGCCTCTTTCGGCTAAGGGAAAGCTCTCGAGCACTGGTAGCGCAATGGCCAGATGCTGTCGTACCCTGTTTTCTTGCCCAAGCGGGCCATGATGTCCACCTGGCCAGTTCAAGCCTTGACGTTAACTATGCCGCAGAGTTGCTTTGCGAGGGTTTGGCTAATTTTTCGGTCTCGGATGATCTTCCAAGCCAGGCCGCGGCCAATGATTCTGTTACCACCCAGTTTGACGTGATACTGATTGGATGTTCCGGTAAATGTAGCGAACTTCAAAACGCCGTGCTGAATAAGTTGATAACGGAATGCCTCATGCGAGGCGGGTTTGTTGTCATCGCTGATCCTTCAAACTCGGAGGAGGAAAGTCTTGGTTGGGAATGCGATATCAAGAAAAGCCCGCCTCGACATGTGACGAACGAGAAGGTACTGGTGTTCCCTTCACTGGCTTCACCCCAATTTCTAATTCGAGAGGCCTTTCTCCAAGAGCAAAAAGGCGCCTGGCGCCACATTGCCAAATATATCGATGAGTCCGGACGGCCTCGGGCTGCTGGCCTGGCGCCTGAAGAGCGAATTTGGCAGACCTTTGAGAGACACCAAGATCTTCCGCTTTCGAACATTGATCGCTATCAAATCTTTTATGAAACGTCTCAACGTGACGAACCTCCTTTGACTGCAGATTTCCTTCACTCGTCGATTGGCGCCCGTAGACAACAGTTTTGGACTCAGACTGTAAAGCCCCGCGGTGAGGGATTTGTTCGCAGGCGCAAAGCCCCGCTGAATTTGGGAGGCAGTTCTGGGCTAAATGTTGAGAGCGATCTTGGGTTCGCTCATATTTGTGAAAGCGAGGCCTATCGTCCTGGTGAGACCTTGTCCGAACGGATGCTGAAGGCTTTGCAAAGTGGTTCGAAACCTGGCAGCGCTTTTGGGTTATTAGCAAAGCAATACTACTTGTTTCTCTCCGAACAGCTTGATGGGCGCTCATTCAAATTGGTCGACCTTTTGCCTGATAATATCGTTGTTGATGGTCAAGACGCCTTAGATACAATTGACCAGGAGTGGACTACCACTGACCCAGAATTTGACGCTGATGTCGCGTTCATTCGTGGTCTAGTCTATTTTCTCTCGCGAAACACACTAGCCCTAGATAGGTTAGTACAAGCCCGATACTTTGGACCGACTCATGGAGACTTCTTGTGGGGAGTCGTTAAAGACATCACAGGGTCGCCGGATAAGTTGACCCATCTGTTAGTTGAATTTGAGGATCGCTTTCGAAAGACAACCTTGGACTGCTTTGGCGTTGTAGGGATCCCCACAATGTTGAATCGCCGTTTCGGCGATCACGAAACTGTAAAGGTCGACGTTCGCCTCAGTTTTGGACCGAATAGTGGGGATCACGAAATCTCGATTCCGTTCAGTGCAAGCTCCGCTGGTTATCGCGCAGATTGTCAGTTAGTGATCCCAGTTACCGACTTGCCACCCACTGAGTTGACAATCCTGTTCGATCCTCCGGTTGGCGAAGTTCGACTGCATTCTCTTCGATTGCATTTCACCGATGGGTTAAATGGAGTTGATCTTCTCGACTTATCGGGCCATAGACAAGTATCTGAATCGGCTAGCCGTATCGAGAACGCTGGCGACGGATTCATCGACGTACCAACAGAGCCTTTAGTGACCAAGTTGATGTGTTTTGCCCTGCCGGAAGGCCGGGTTTTATCTGGGCGACTTGGGAAGGTGGTATTGGATCTCGTGTTTTCCTGGCCCGAGTTAGGATTTCGGGTTGGTGACCGTCTGGCTCGCATGGGCCGCCTTTGGCAGAGGGAGGCAGCGCTGGCCCAGGTTGAGGCTCAGCTTCAGGTGACGAGACAAGAATTAGCGCGACGAACCACAGAACTGGAGCTCCTTAAATCCTCAAAAGCATGGCGGCTCGCCGAGATCTTTCGTCGGATTGTCTACAACGGGGTTCTCCTGCGTGTTGTCCGTAAGCCCGAGCCCAAAGCGACAATTGAGATGCTTCAGACTGAATCGGCGACTCCTACCGAACGTCTTTCAAGCCTTGTCGCTCAATCGGCCACTATTCCAAGTGTTACGAAGACTAAAGCCGCGAACGAACCTGTGATCAGCGTAATTCTGCCAGTTCATAACACACCAAAATCGTGGCTCGCTGATGCGGTTGGTTCCGTTCGAAACCAAAGCTATCCTCATTGGCAGTTAGTTATCGTCAATGATGGATCGAAATTATTGGAAACAAGGGAATTTCTCGACAAGCTTGACGACCCGAAGATCACAGTGGTCCCATTAACGCGGAACATCGGAATCTCCGGTGCCACCTGTGTAGGTATCGAATCTGCGCACGGGGAATTTATCGCTTTTCTAGACCACGACGATATGCTAGCGCCAGAGGCATTAGAAAGCGTTGTAGACGTTATTCAGCGAGACAGCCCCGACATTTTGTACACCGACGAAACTGCATTCCAGGATTCGACCGACAAAAAGATTCAAGGTTATTTCGGGACGCCGCATTTAAAGCCCGACTTCTCTCCGGACCTGCTGTTGTCGCATAATTATATTACCCATCTGATTGTGGCTCGAAAAAGCCTGATTGACAGTGTAGGGGGCCCTCGACCGTCACTCGATGGCGCGCAAGACTACGACTTTATTCTTCGTTTGAGTGAGCAGACCGACAAGATCGCACACATTGCCGAACCTTTGTACCACTGGCGACAATCACACCAGTCGACAAGTCTCGATACAGGTGTAAAACCTGAGGCTCACGCAAGAGGAGCAAAGGCCCTACGTGAAACGTTACAACGTAGAGGAATCAATGGGGAGGTTCTTACGGCCAATGCGCCCCACTTCTTCCGAGTTCGTCGTGAGATTGAAAAAGATCCACTAGTGAGTGTGATCATTCCTTTTCGGGACCAACCTAGGCTTCTGCAACAATCAATTGGCGCGATACTTGAGAGGACTCGTTATTCGAATTTCCATATACTCGGGGTCGACAACGGAAGCGTCGACGAGTTGACGCTTGAAATTAAAGACACTCTGGAAACGATGTCCAATCGCGTTTCATTCGTTTCGTTTGATAAGCCGTTTAATTTTCCTGAATTGGTGAATTTTGGGGTCTCCCAAGCACGCGGATCGCACGTTGTATTGATGAATAATGATATTGAGGTAATCAATGGAGACTGGCTTAGTTGCATGCTGGAACACTCACAACGAGCAGAGATTGGTGCGGTTGGCGGTAAATTGTATTATCCAGACGATACTATTCAACACGCTGGCATTGTCGTTGGTATCGGGGGTTACGCGGGACACAGTCATAAACACAAGCCTGGTGGAGACCGCGGGTACCTTAACCGGCTGAATATCATTCAGAACGTCTCAGCGGTCACAGGCGCGCTGTTAATGTGCAAAAAACCTGTGTTTGAAAAGATTGGCGGCTTTGACGCAGTCAATTTTGGGATTGCCTGTAACGATGTGGATTTTTGTTTGCGACTGATAGAGTGTGGCTATCGGAATTTATTTACCCCATATGCACTAGCCTACCACTTCGAGTCTGTAAGCCGTGGTTACGAGGATACCCCAGAAAAAAAAGCGCGCTTTAAACGAGAGGTGGATGCCTTCCGGGCGCGTCACGCCGAGATACTGAAAAATGGTGATCCATACTACAATCCTAATCTTCGGTTGGATGTAGAGGACTTCTCGATTCGCCCGCTTGATAATGATTAGTATTCCTAACTGTTTAGCTAGAGTTTGATATGGCCCAGATTGAATTATCGGTGGTGGTACCAGTCTATAACGAGGTTGGCAATCTTGAAGCTCTGCATCAAGATATCGTAGAGGTACTTGAGGCGTCTGGACGTTCCTACGAGGTGCTATTTGTTGACGATGGCAGTACTGACCACTCGTTGGAGATTCTTCAGGGTCTTCAAATGGACAATCCTTGTGTCCGAGTCATCGAGTTTCGCAAAAATTTTGGCCAAACCGCAGCAATCGCAGCGGGTCTTCGATACTCTAACGGCGCTGTCGTGATTACGCTGGATGCTGATCGCCAAAACGATCCTCGCGATATCCCCTTGCTGCTTAGTGAAATCGACAAAGGCATGGACCTGGTATGTGGGTGGCGGCATCAAAGGCGAGATGGACTCTGGCTCCGACTACTGCCGTCCCGAATAGCGAACTCTCTAATATCGATGACTACCGACGTTAAGTTGCACGACTACGGTTGCACGTTAAAAGCGATGCGTCAAGACGTGGCTAAAAACCTACGCCTATATGGCGAAATGCATCGTTTTATCCCCGCAATTGCAAGTTGGTATGGCGTCAGAATGACAGAAGTTAAAGTGCGACATCATCCACGGGTATCAGGTGTCTCCAAATATGGCCTGTCTCGGACCTTTCGGGTTTTGTTAGATCTTTTAACGGTTAAATTTCTAATGGGCTATTCAAGTCGGCCGATCCATTTCTTTGGCGGTATTGGCCTCGCAAGCAGTGCTGCTGGCGGTACCATTCTTTGCTGGTTGTTCGTTGAACGGGTTTTCTTCGGGATCGCGCTTGCAGACCGCCCGGCGCTGCTTGCCGGAATACTGCTCACTTTGCTCGGCTTTCAGTTCATTACCGTTGGACTCCTAGCAGAACTGCAGACGCGGACTTACCACGAATCCCAGGACAAACCGACCTATGAAGTCCGGCACACTTACGGGGGCAGCCAGTAAATCGAATGCCGGAGTTTATCGGGAACTAGCATTGCTAGTTCTTTGAAGATTCCCAAGTTGCTGCACTCATTGCCGTGGAGAAAGTCTCAGTAATTTTTGTTAACTACAATTCTGGCCGATTTTTGGCTGAATCTGTCCTTAATCTTAAAAGCCTTTCGGACGAACCTGAGATAATCGTCATCGATAACGGATCGAGTGATAAGAGCGCAGATTATCTTCGTGCCGATAGTAATGTGAACCTGATCTGTGTCGGTGAAAACGTTGGCTTTGGGTCTGCGGCCAACATTGGGGCCCGAATAGCGGCCGGCAAGTACCTGCTTTTTCTCAATCCTGATGCTTTTCCCTTGCCTGGCACCGTCGCCAAGATGGCAAGCCATCTTGATCTAGCCCCTGGCTGTGGCGCTTGTGGGGCTTTCATAGTCGACTTCCAAGGGCGGGAGCAAAACGGCGGCCGCCGCTGTGACCCTAATCTTGTGCGAAGCCTGGGGAAAGTGGCTTCTTCGACCTTCTCGAGCCTAAGGCTTCCTACCTTTGATTTAACCCTAGACCCTCTGCCCACTTTACCAACCCCGGTCGATGCAGTATCTGGCTCGTGTATGATGGTCAGAGCCAAGGTTCATCATCAGATCGGCGGATTTGACGAAGCGTTTTTTTTGCATTTTGAGGATCTGGACTACTGCCGTCGGACCCGTGATGCCGGTTGGGTAGTCGATTTTCTACCAACGGCTCCCACGTTTCACTACCAGGGTGGATCAGTTGGTATCTCGAGAGCGATCATGGCAATACACAAACAAACAAGCCTGAGACGGTATCTAAGAAAATTCAGTCGATCGACTCCGATAGTTTTGAACCTGCAAATGTCGATTCTTTGGATTTTCGAACGGGTAGGGTTGCTGATGTTTCGGATTGGCCAAAGAATGGGATCAGAAACTGATGGCGTAACCTCTGGGATAGCTCAGTTTCGGCGACTAATTTGCGGAGACCAGCCGGTTGTCTTAATCATGGGCGGCCGAAGCGAAATTGGCGCATCCCTTTGCGGCCGGCTAAATGCCGCCGGCCTTGCTGTTGTGTCTGTTTCGCGTTGTAAGACGCGAGGAGTGGATTTTCCAAGGACATCAGTGGTTCACCCGGACTTGTTTAAACGTAATCTGGTAGCGAATCGGCTTAACATAATTGGCATTGTAAGCCTGTGTCCTATTTGGGAATTGCAGGCATATGAACAATCATTTGCCACACTTGGTTGCGATCGAATTCCTTGGATTGTTTTTAGTTCTACGAGCATACTAACTCGAGAGTCGGAAATTTCTGGCGATTCGAGCGGGACTGTCGCACGACTGAAGTTTGGCGAAGAATGGCTCATGGGCCAACGACGCTTGAGTGGATCACGGACCCTGTTGGTGCGGCCGACGGTTATCTATGGAGGAAAATATAATAACAATATCAATTTAATCAAGCAAATAGGTAGATATACTCGACTGAGTCCGCGGCTCAATTTCGCACTTGGCTCACGCTGTCCGGTCCATGCCGACGACCTCGCGGAATGGATCGTGGCACTCCTTCAAATATATACCGGTGACCGGAACGCTGGCATGACGACCGCCGAGGTCCAAGGTGGTGAAGTCCTGACCTTTAGGGAGATGGTCTCTCGCACTAGTCGCTCTAGTGGGTTGACTACCCGGGCGATGAGTTTGAGTCGCAATATATTCCCAATTGCTCTGTTCCTGGTCGGCCTTATTCCATTTTTGCCAAAGTTACCGCCAAAGTTGGTCGAACGCCTCGAACGTGACTTTGTTTTTGATAACCGCGAAGCTCAGGCGCAGGCGCCAATGTCGATGCGTTGCTTTCACCCCTGAATGGCTGGCGCCGCCAGACAGCCGCTGTTTGCTCAAACTCGCTGATATGGTTGCCTTTCTTTTCGGGTTTATTTGTTCGGCTGGGGCATTATGGGTGTTATTGAAGCAGCCGACCCCATTACTGGTGTTAGATGCACCAACGGCGAGGGGCCTTCATCAAATCAGCGTGCCTCGAGGTGGTGGGATTGTAATAACCGCCACAGTTTTGTTTTTTGCAATCTGGATTGCTCTTCGAACTGGGTTCGACTGGGCTGGAGTCATTTCGGGGATTGGATTGGTTGGTGTATCGGCGCTCGGCTATTTGGATGACCGCTGCCACCTGTCAGTTAAAACCCGTTTGGCCGCGCAGTTCCTATTAATGGGTCTGGTTGTCCTAGTTACGCTGGATTCGGCGGTATGGCGATTCTTTGGTTACGAGGTTAACTTACCGACCTATATAGTATTCGTACCTGCGCTTGTGATCCTGGTCTGGATGGTCAATCTTTTCAATTTCATGGATGGCGCAGATGGGCTTGCGGGGGTGCAATCGTTAGTGGCAGCGCTTACTTTAGGCTACTGGTTTGGCAGCGCTGGGATCACGGAGCTCGCAATCCTGAACTTCTCGTTGGCTGGTAGTGTTGCGGCATTCTTGTGGTTTAATTGGACCCCCGCGAGGATATTTTTGGGCGATTCGGGGAGTCTGGCGCTTGGCGCTTGGTTTGGGTGTATGGGCGTCATCGGAGTGACGCAAATAGGGTTGCCTTTTGAAGCATTCCTCGTGCTGTTCGGTTTCTTTGCATTTGACGCCAGCCTCACTCTAGCGCGCAGGCTTTTCCAAGGGAAGCCTTTATCCGAACCGCACCGGGATCACCTCTACCAGAGGCTTATCCTGGCTGGTTGGAGCCACCCGCGGGTAGCGCTCTTGACTGGATTCATTGGCTTGTTGATGGCTATTTTCGCCAGTCTCATTGTAAAGACACCCAATTGGGGCTTATGGTGTGTTGTGGCTGCAGGTAGCGTACTGGTATTGTTCGCGATGTGGGCATCAGCGATTGCTAAGACCCCTAACTGATAAAGAAATTGACACAGACTGTTTTTGAGAAAATTCTAGCAGGTTGGCGTTACTTGCTTGGTCGCTGGCCTGTGTTGGTCCACGATGGACTCGCTGTCCCCGTAGCGTGGCTGGGCGCTTATTGGTTCCGTTTTAATCTGGACCGGGTTCCGGATATCTTTCTTGAGCAGGCTATAGCTATGTTGCCGATCGTACTGGCTTGGCACTTGGCGTTTTTCGTAATTTTCGGTGTCCACCGCGGCGCGTGGCGGTTTACGTCTACTCATGATCTGTCAGTGATTCTTAAGTCTGTGCTTGTCGGCACTAGCGTCGTCGCTGCGACAATCTTTTTTATCACGGGCCTGGTGGCGGTTCCGCGATCGGTTTTTCCGCTTCACGGGCTGTTTCTAATCGGGCTTCTGATCGGCACGAGAATTGTTTACCGACTATTCCGGGATAACCAGGTGAGGCGGGGCACAGGAAAGCGAATTTTGATAGTAGGGGCCGGTGCTGCTGGGGATATGTTGCTTAAAGATATTCGCCGAAACCGAGAATTAGACTACGATATTGTTGGTTTTATAGATGATGATCCCACGAAGAAAGGGCGAGAAATCCAGGGAGTACGTGTGCTTGATCGCTGTGCGTCGTTAGGGTCGCTGGCACGCCTCTTGCAAATTCAGTTGGTGTTGATAGCTATCCCGAGCGCAAGCGCTGAACAAATGCGCTCGGTTGTGGAATCCTGCCAAAAGGCCGCTGTCGCCTTCAGGACGTTGCCCAAAGTTCAGGATATTCTCGATGGAACAGCACGTAGCACGGATTTGCGATCGGTCGAACTTGGTGACCTACTTGGCCGTGACCCAGTGGCGTTGGACTGGAGCTCAATGGGGAGGATGATTCACGATTCGAAGGTGCTTATCACCGGTGGAGGCGGGTCGATTGGCAGTGAATTGTGCCGCCAGGTCGCTCGCCTGAGTCCAAAAGAAATTATTCTGGTTGAACAAAATGAGTTTAACCTGTATTCGATAGGTCTCGAGGTCGAGGAAAAATTCCCCTCGGTATGTGTTACGAAGCTTCTGGGTGATGTGTGCGACAGAGCGGCCATCAGGTTTATCTTCGACAGGCACAAGCCTGAAATAGTCTTCCATGCAGCGGCATACAAACATGTGCCGATGCTCCAGGGACAGATCCGCGAGACTGTTCGAAATAATACAGTTGGGACAATGATTGTGTCGGAAGCGGCAATCGAAAATAGCGCCCGAACGATGGTGTTGATATCTACCGACAAAGCGGTCAATCCCACCAGCATGATGGGGGTTAGCAAGAGATTGTCTGAGATGGTTGTGCAGTTGAAAAACCTCGAAAACCGGACCTCTTTTATTACTGTCCGGTTTGGAAATGTGCTTGGGTCAGCTGGGAGCGTCGTGCCTTTGTTCGAGCGTCAGATTCAAGCCGGTGGGCCGGTGACCGTTACCGACCGAGAGATGACCCGCTATTTCATGACAATATCGGAGGCTTGCCAGTTGATCTTGCAGGCTTGCGTGCTTGGTAGCGGCGGCGAGATCTTCGTTCTAAATATGGGTGAGCCGGTTAACATAGATTATTTAGCCCGGCAGATGATTCGTTTCTCGGGAAAGATCCCTGAAGAAGAGATTGCAATTGAATACACGGGATTGCGCGCCGGAGAGAAACTGACAGAAGAACTCTTTCATGCCGACGAAAACCTGGCCGAAACTGCATACGAGAAGATACTTCTTGCTGCCAGCCGATCAATTGAGGCAGACCGATTACGTCAAGGCCTTGTGGAGATAGAATCCGCGTGCAGTCAATACGACTATGAACAGGTTCGCACAATTGCCACCAGCCTGGTTCCCGAATCTTTGGGATCCGCTCACGAGCGGTAAACTAAATCCCCACCCCAGGCCGCTTAACTGCAACTGCATTAGGTCTTGGGCGTTAAAACAATCAACACCCCAAACGACGGGTGATCGAGGTAATGCACTTCCTTGAATCTGATACGCCGGGTTCCCTGAATTGCCAGGCTCTGGCCCGCCTGTAAATTTGATGATAAATCGGATAACCCAGCTGCAGGTGAGATTTTCAATCCAGGGCGATAAAGTATCGAAGACTGCAGGAAAAAAGGCCCGGTTGTGTAAAGGCGAAAATAGGCTGTCAATCGAGATTTAAATTCCGGCAGTGTACTCAATATCCCATATTGTGTTGTTCCAAAAGGGGACGATGGGGTTCTGATTATGCGGCTATGCGCCAGAATGTGATAGCCGGCACGAGCTTCGATAACCTTACGGGCGGTGGCTAATCGCCCCGCACCTCGGGGAAGGATTTGTGGATCTTTAGAAGATAGGCTACGTCGATACATCCTGGATTCAGCGAGAAGCACAGGTACTTCCCCGGGGAGCGCTGTTTCTATGCCTGGTGAGGTGTCAACGGCAAAAACGAGAAGCTCCAGTTCATAACTGTCTGTTGCAAGGGCGGGTAACCCGAATATTAAAAAAGCCAATACGAAACCTGGATTGATCAGCCAAGTCGGCGCCGAGGCGATGCGAACCCAGCCAGCACGAGATCCGCAATCGCAGGATAAAGAGGTCATTTCATTCGAACAAAGGTAGGGGCTTCAGCGGCTGTGCCGAGTCCAGTGTGTGAGTTAGCCACTCGCAGAAGACAACACGATGCTCGGGCCGATCTAAGGTCACTGTAAATCCAAGTTCCAACGGGGAAATCATGCTGAACACCCCAGCCTCGCGCGTTAGCAGATGAGCAATTCTTTTTGGATCGACGGAGGCAGCTTGCAAAAAAGCTATCCGACCCCGGGACTTTCCGGCCTGGATCACCCGAATACCCAGTGCCGCGCCGTTTAGCTGAAGAGCCGCAAGACGAAAGACCATACTGCCTTCTGCCGGAATGAGCCCGAAGCGGTCTATGACCTCCAGCTGCAATTCATGCAACGACTGGTGATCATCGCACGTCGAGATCCTCTGATAAAGCATCAAGCGTAAATGCACATCCGGGAGGAACGCCTCGGGGAAGAATGCGGCAACGGATAGATTGATCTCAGGCCGGTTTGTGAGTAACGTTTGCGGAACTGCGGTACTTGAGCCTGGAGAGAGATCCCGAATAGCCCGGTTTAGGTATTCGGAATACATAGAAAACCCGATTTCCTCGATCACCCCACTTTGACCCTCGCCGAGTAGTTCGCCCGCGCCTCGGATCTCAAGGTCATGATTGGCGAGCTCAAAGCCAACACCAAGTTCGGTCAACTGCTCTATGGCGGCGAGTCTGCGCTGCGCAGCTGAGCCCAAAACCGCCTCAGGCGGAGTGAGCAGAAACGCGTAGGCCTGGTGCCTTGAACGCCCAACACGCCCGCGCAGCTGATGCAACTGAGCAAGCCCAAACCGGTCAGCCCGGTTAATAATGATAGTGTTGGCGCTGGGTACGTCTATGCCGCTTTCGATGATGGTGCTACACACCAGCACGTTGAATCTCTGGTGGTAAAAATCACGCATTACTGAATCGAGATCTAACTCTCGCATTTGCCCATGGGCCACCCGGACTTGGGCGCTCGGGACGAGTTCGCGCAGGTTGTCGGCAGCACGCTCTATCGATCGGACGTCGTTATGAAGATAGTACACCTGCCCCCCACGATGTATCTCCCGAAGGCAGGCCTCACGAATGAGGCTATTTGAAAACGGCCGAACCGTAGTATCGATGGCTACCCGTCCGGCGGGGGGTGATCCAATGAGGGATATAGAACGGATTCCGGATAGAGCAATATTGAGAGTTCGCGGAATAGGTGTCGCTGTTAGAGTGAGCACATCAACGCTTTCGCGAAGTTTCTTCAGGCTCTCTTTCTGTCGCACACCGAAACGATGTTCCTCATCGATAATTACAAGTCCTAGCCGGGCGAACTCGAGGTCTCCTTGCAGTAATCTGTGTGTTCCGACTACGATATCGACTGTCCCGGCCCGCAGGGCCTCGACAGTATTTTCATTTTGCGCCTTGCTTTGAAAACGCGACAGACATGCAATGCGTACCGCATGACCCGAAAAACGTTCTTGAAATGATTCGAGGTGTTGTTTAGTAAGTAAAGTTGTCGGCGCGAGGATCGCGACTTGGCGACTATTGCTGACAACTACAAACGCTGCTCTTAACGCTACCTCGGTTTTACCAAAGCCGACATCGCCACAAACAAGCCGATCCATGGGTAGGGGGATCGCCAGATCACCAAGAACCTCTTTAATCGCCGTCTCCTGGCCGGCAGTCTCATCGTAAGGAAAGCCACTACAAAAGGCTGTGTAGTCATCATCTGGGACCGCAAAAGCCTCACCCTCACGAATTTGCCGCAGCGCCTGGGTTCTGAGAAGCTCGGCTGCCGCATCTCGTGCGCGCTTCGTGGCACGCTCTCGGGCTTTATCCCACTGTTCGCCTCCGAGCCGATGCAGCGGCGCTGTCTCCGCATCCCCACCAATGTAGCGCGATAAAACGCCAACGTTCAAGACGGGAACGTAGAGTCTTCCTTCATCTCGATACTGAACGATAAGAAATTCGGCTTCTTCATCCGCCACCCCGATATGAGTCAAACCCCGGAAGCGGCCGACACCATGATCCCGGTGGACCACTGGGTCTCCCGAATGGAGCTCCGCGATAGATCGAATGATCTTATGAGCATCCACCGACTGCGCTTGGCGCCGTCGCTGGTGAACTCGTTCGCCGTACAGTTGTGACTCGACGATAATCTCCACCCCGGAATCCGAAATACACAGCCCTCGGTCCAGGGCTGACACGGTAATGCCGGTGGCGAGAAAGTCCGAGTTAAGAAAAGAATCCCAACTGGGATACTCCAAGGTGGCAATCTGTTGGTGTGCAAGTAGTTCAGCAAGCGTTTGAGCGCGGCCGGTCGTCTCCACGTTAAGTAAAACCCGTGGGGCCGCGGGATGAGTCAGCCGTTTGATCAGGCCCGCAAATGGCTGTTCAGCCTTGTGATTGACCGGGTATTGCGGTAACTCTTTAGCGACAGAGGGGGTGGGTTTAGCGGTGCCGGCATCACCCGAGGCGTTGAATTGTATCTGCCGGAAAGCCGTCAAGTGTTCTACGGCCTGGTCGGGTGTCAGTGCGATCGAAGCTGGTGGCATGGGCCGACGTTCAGGATCAATTCCGGCCTGAGAATAGCGATCGTCGAGCGTAGCCCATTCGCCAGCCATAAGTGCAGAAAGGTTGGAAGGAGCGACAAAGCATGTATGCGCCGGAAGGTAATCGAAAAAAGTTCCTGGCGAATTAAAGAAAAGCGGTAGATAGAACTCAATGCCAGCAGGGAAATTCCCCTGACTGACCTCGCGATAAATAAGTGAACCCTGGGGATCGCCAGAAAATTGTTTGCGAAAGTTTGCCCGAAATGTCTCGATTGCTGTTGAATCGGTCGGAAACTCCCGAGCCGGAAGAATGGAGAGCTTTTCGGTCAGCTGAGTTGATTTTTGGGTTAACGGGTCAAAATATCGGATATTTTCCAGCTCGTCCCCAAATAGATCCAGGCGAAACGGCCATTCATGACCCATCGGAAAGACATCAATGAGTCCTCCGCGCACCGCGAACTCCCCCTGGGTTAAGACCCGAGACACCGAAAGGTAGCCGGAGTCGGCCAGACGGTCTCGGAAAGTTGTCAGATTGATCCTTGCGCCTCGAGATAAGTCGAAGCTGCAACCTGAGATATAGTGCGTCGGCGGAATTCGGTATATCAGTTGGTCCAGCGTGAGCAACACGATAAACGGTTGCCCACTGGTGAGTCGGGTCAGCGTCTTTAGGCGCTCGGAGGTGATTTCGGGGTGCGGGGAGTAGTGATCGTAGGGCAGACACTCCCAACCAGGCAAGATGCAGACATCGTTATTATTGTCCGAGAGAAAAAAGCGGATTTCGTCACTGAGTAGCTGAAGTTGCCGCGCAGACTCGGTAACCACCACGAGGTGTCGTTGCTGACGGCTGACCTGGCGAATGGCAAGGGCGAGCGCAGCCCCGGGCAACCGACCCCAGGTGGTCACTGAGTTCCCGTCGATAGGCGATTGGATTGGGAAAGAAAATGAGGGCAACGACGGGGCGCGAGACAGAAATGGGTGATCTATTTTATCGTAAACTTGGGAGCCGAGGGATTGCCAACTTGGATATACAGTAATTGAATACCGCCGAATTCAACATCTGGGCGCTGGTTCCGTGTGCCGGGCGTGGCCGACGATTTGGACAAACCCAGCCTAAGCAGTACCAGCACTTAAACGGGGTTCCACTCGTGTTTCATTGTTTGCAACGTCTGTCAGAGATTGATGTCATTCGTGGGATCAGCGTTGGCCTTGCTGAAGGGGATAGCCACTGGGCTACCTTGAAGGGCGGAATACCGGGATCTCCGCAGACTTACGTTGGGGGCGAAACACGTGCCCGAACCGTGCGCCTTGGGCTTGACGAACTAGTGAACTGCGGGGAAGCTCAATCGTGGGTATTAGTTCATGATGCAGCGAGACCCTGCGTGGCAGGCGCGGACATACAACGATTGATTCGGGAAGTTAACTTTCATCCAGCAGGAGGATTGCTTGCAACCCCGGCGGTTGATACTCTGAAATCAGGGGACTCGGATAGTCGTGTTTCTGGGACGGTTTCACGCAGCGGATTGTGGCATGCCCAAACGCCCCAGCTTTTCCCGGTAAGAACCCTAATGGAGGCAATTGACCACTGCCACGACCGCGGCGAGCCTTGCACTGACGAAGCCCAGGCTATCGAAGCTTTAGGGTTAAAGCCGAAATTGGTTACTTGCGGGAACTATAATTTTAAGGTGACACACCCATCTGACATGGTCATTGCCAGCGCAGTTCTTAAGGAACAAGAAGCAGCCTCATGTACCGAATAGGTCAAGGCTATGATGCCCATCGTTTGGTTGTCGGACGACCGCTTTGGATAGGGGGCGTGGAGATTCCATTTTCACGAGGGCTTGCAGGCCATAGCGATGCCGATGTTCTAATTCACGCACTAGCTGACGCCCTGCTAGGGGCGGCCGGTAAGGGAGATATCGGCGTGCATTTTCCTGATAGCGATGCGGCCCACGCCGGTCGTGCGAGCAGAGAGTTTCTGATTGAAATCCGACAATTGCTCGATGCTTCACAATTTGGGGTAGTCAACGTCGACGCCACGATCATTGCCCAAAAACCTAAATTAGCCGACTACATTCCCGAGATGCGAGAAAACCTGGCTAGCGACCTTCAGATTCAAGTAGGGAATGTCAATATCAAGGCTACGACCACAGACGGCCTTGGGTTTACCGGCGCACAAGAGGGGATTGCTGCACAGGCAATTGTGTTACTCACCGACTTGGCCGGCCGATAAGCACATAAAAAGCGCCGCTGCCGCCGTCATCGGCCTGAGCGCAGGTGTAGGCTTGAACTGCCGACAATTGTCGTAATAAGGCCAAAGCTTCTTCACGAACTGGGGAGTACCCATCGGGCGAATGTGATCCACGCCCGGTAATAACGAGAAGGCACCGCTCGTATAAGTCTGCACTTCGCTCCACAAAGTGGGCCAATTCCCGCTTGGCTTCGGCCCTAGTATGACCGTGCAGGTCGATTACCGGCCCCGGACGTATACGCCCCTTACGTAAATCATTAAGTGATCGACGGGAAACCCCGGGCCGGTAAAAAAGATCTCCATCCAGTTTTTCAATGCCCTCAAGGCTGTGGATCACCGGAGCAGTTGTGTGGCTTTTTTTTTGCGCCCGAGCGTCCCCAGCGCGCTCTTCGAAGCTAAGCGGCTCTACCTGCGAGACCGAGTTACGAAAAAGCTGCGCCTCGGCAGACGATACTGAAGCGTCGGCATTTGGTGGTTTTTTTGCCATAGTTGGCGATTATCCAGAGTCCAGATACCGCTTGGCGTCCAGGGCCGCCATACAGCCGCTCCCAGCGGAGGTTACTGCTTGTCGGTATACGTGATCCATGACATCTCCTGCGCCAAAAACGCCAGGTATGCTGGTTGCAGTTGCGTTGCCGTCGATCCCGGAGTTTACCCGGATATAACCATTGGAAATATCCAATTGGCCCTCGAAGAGGCTGGTATTAGGGGTGTGGCCAATTGCGATAAAGACCCCGTGGACCGCCAAGTCTTTCGCGTCCCCGTCACTCGTCGATTTCAGCCGGACCCCGGTAACACCAGAATCATCACCCAATACTTCATCGAGATTGTGGTTCCACTCAATCTCAATATTGCCCGATGCGCCGGTTCGTGCCAGTAGTTGATCTTGCAGGATTGCCTCCGCCCGAAGTTTATCGCGGCGGTGGACCAGTGTTACTTGAGAGCAGATATCAGACAGATACAACGCCTCTTCCACGGCAGTATTCCCTCCTCCGATGACAGCCACTGGCTTGTCTTTGTAGAAAAAACCGTCGCAGGTCGCACACGCAGACACGCCCTTACCCTTAAACGCATCCTCAGAAGGAAGGCCGAGGTATTGTGCCGACGCACCTGTTGCGATGATCAGCGCATCACAGGTATATGAATTGCTATCGCCATCCAGTCGAAAAGGTGAACTGCCTAATGTTGCTGTATGAATATGGTCAAAAACCACTTCGGTACGAAACCGTTCAGCATGGGCGAGCATTCTTGCCATGAGGGCTGGGCCGGTGAGGCCGTGAGGGTCTCCGGGCCAGTTGTCGACATCAGTGGTCGTCACCAGTTGGCCACCTTGCTCTATTCCAGTGACAAGCACCGGGTTAAGGCTTGCACGAGCCGCATAAATTGCCGCGGTGTAGCCGGCGGGCCCAGAGCCAAGAATCAATAGTCGGCTATGGCGGGTGGCTGTCATTAAAAACTCCGTCTTGAATTATTCAGCGGTATTTTCCCAAGAATTCGCCATTAAATCTATCGAAGAAGTCCAGATTAATGGATCAATTGCGAGGTAAAAGGCGCGTTTCGATATAATCCCGGTGCGATTGGGCAAAAAATTTACGCAAAGGTGATTGTCATTTGACGCAGGCGCGAAAGAAAAACACACGTAACACGAATAATACCGGTATATCGCCGCGCCTGGTTCGGCTAGGTCGAGAGGTTCTGGTGATCGGGCTGGTTGCTCTAACAGGTTATCTGCTGGCTTGCCTGGTGTCTTTCTCTGCCTTTGATCCGGGATGGACCTCTACCGGCGCGGGAGGGCCGATCCGGAATCTGGGGGGGCGCTTTGGGGCTTGGTTCGCGGACCTTTTTCTTCATGCCTTTGGTTATTCGGCCTATCTTTTTCCTCTGATTTTCGCTCTATTGAGCGCCCGTATTTTGAGGCGTTCAATAGAGGTTAACAGTCGCCATGTCCGCATCATGCACGGGCTCGGCTTCACCCTAACGGTGGTCTCAGCTTGCGGTATCGAATTTCTCCATTTTGGCTCTGGACTCGATCACGGCCCGGGCGCCGGCGGCGGGTGGCTTGGCATTGTCATTGGAAGCTGGTTGCTGGATGCTTTCGGTTCAGTTGGAGCGACTGTCGCACTGGTTGTCTCTCTAGTCGCTGGATTGTCCTGGGCGCTTGACGTGTCGTGGTTTACCATCATGGACCGTGTCGGGGCATGGTCCTGCCAGCTGGCGGATAAAGGTTGGTCCCTAGTCACCAGCTGGGCAGACAGAGTCCAGGGCGCCCGTTCCCGGCGTCAACGTCAGGAGAGTGTTGCGGAATTACGCCGCGAGATGGATCAGAAAGAGCCGCCTCGGATAGAGCCAAAAATTGCGCCAAGTAGGGAAGGCGCCCGGATTCACAAAGAAAAACAAGCTTCGATTCCACTATTTATTGAAGGCAAGGGGCCTCAAGGCGATCTTCCAGCACTGAAGTTACTTGATCGGCCGGGTGAACAGGCCGGAGGGTACAGTAAAGAGGCGTTGGAAATGATGTCGCGCCTGGTAGAGAAAAAACTGCGCGATTTCAATGTGGAGGTCACAGTAGTTTCGGTACAGCCGGGCCCTGTGATTACCCGCTTCGAGATCGATCCGGCAGCAGGCATTAAAGCGAGTCAGATTGTAGGTTTGGCCAGAGATCTCGCCCGCGCATTGTCAGTAGTGAGCGTTCGTGTGGTGGAAAACATTCCCGGCAAAACCTACATTGGCTTGGAGATACCTAATGAAAGCCGAGAGACTGTTTTTCTGCTGGAAGGGTTGGCATCAGAAGTGTACGAGAGCAGCAAGAGCCCGCTGACCCTTATCCTTGGCAAGGATATCGCAGGCGAGACCATCGTCTCGGATTTGTGCAAGATGCCGCACTTACTTATCGCTGGCACTACTGGCGCAGGAAAATCAGTTTGTATCAATGCAATAATTTTGAGCATCATCTATAAGTCTACCCCTGAAGATGTCCGTATGATTATGATCGATCCAAAAATGCTTGAGCTTTCGGTATATGAAGGAATTCCACATCTGCTGACGCCGGTGGTTACGGATATGAAAAAGGCGGCTAACGCGCTGCGCTGGTGCATTGTGGAAATGGATCGGCGATTTCGCCTTATGGCGGCCTTGGGGGTGCGAAATATTGTGGGCTACAACCGCAAGGTGAAGGCTGCAATTGATGCGGGCAAACCCTTGGATGACCCGTTGTTCATCCCGCTGCCGGGAGAGGACGTAGATCCACCTCAACTCGAGACGATTCCCTATGTGGTAGTTATCGTCGACGAGTTTGCCGATCTGTTAATGGTGGTCGGGAAAAAGATTGAGGAACTCATCACCCGAATCGCCCAGCGGGCCCGAGCGGCTGGCATCCACCTGGTTCTGGCAACTCAGAGACCTTCAGTCGATGTGGTTACAGGATTGATCAAGGCAAATATTCCGACCAGAGTCGCATTTCAGGTGTCGTCGCGTGCCGATTCACGCACAGTGCTCGATCAAATGGGGGCTGAACAACTACTGGGTCACGGCGATATGTTATTTTTGCCGCCGGGCACGGGGTTTCCCATTCGGGTCCATGGCTCATTTGTCTCGGATCAGGAGGTTCACCGAGTGGCAGACGAGTTGCGAAGCAGCGGCGAGCCGGAGTACCTGGAAGCGGTGGTTGATAACACCGCGCTCGGAGATTCTGTATCGGTCGAGGGTTTGGGAGGCAGCGACAGCGGAGAAGATGACCCACTTTATGATAAAGCTTTATCTTTTGTCACCGAGACTCGCCGAGCCTCAATATCATCGGTTCAGCGCCATCTACGGGTCGGCTACAACCGCGCAGCCAGAATGGTAGAAACAATGGAAGCGGCCGGTGCTGTAGGGCCCCTCGAAAACGGCAAGCGGGAGGTACTGGCTCCGCCCCCACCACAATGAAACAGAATTTAGTGTCAACGATCAATAGAGCCTGGTGTCGGTTTCTTATGTTTGGACTGGCCGGTACGGTGCTGGGCTTTGTCCCAATGCCAGCGGCTTTGGCTGATGAGGATTTACTGGAAGATTTTTTTGTTAAGGTTCGCACACTGCAGGCTGATTTTCATCAGGTTGTTCTGGACGAAGATCTTGCGCCATTGCAGGAGACTTCCGGGCGCATGTGGCTTGCCCGACCAGGCCGATTTCGGTGGAGTTATGGGCAACCGGTAGAGCAAGAGGTGTTGGCAGATGGCGCACGTCTTTGGGTCTATGACGTTGGGCTTGAACAGGTGATCGTTCGAAATCAGTCAAAAACCCTGGGCAATACCCCAGCGGCGTTGCTCGCCGGTGAAGATAAGCCCGGTGATTCCTATTTGATAGAGTATCTCGGCAAACAGGGTGCAATCTCGTGGATTACTCTTTTTCCCAAAGATTCCTCCGCACCCTTTTCTCAGGTTCAGCTCGGGTTTGAAAATGGCGAGTTGCGTCTGGTGCAGATGCTGGATCAGTTAGATCAGATTACCCGGCTCCGGTTTGATAACGTTATCGTCAACGATCAATTGCCGCAAGATCTTTTCAGACTGAACCTGCCCGCAGGGGTTGACGTAATCCAAGAGGAGCTTTGACAAGGTGCTTCATTATCTTGTGATTGGTGCCGGCGGCGCATTAGGCGCGATGCTGCGATTTTTCGCCCACACCCGGATTTCGGCCTTAACAGGGCCTGGATTCCCCTGGGGCACCTTGCTGATTAATATCAGTGGCTCGTTTCTTCTGGGCGCCCTGGTGGTTATTCTTAGCGCGCGAGGGCCGGCCGTAGATCTTCTACGCAGCGGCTTATGTATTGGACTATTGGGTGGGTTTACTACATTTTCTGCCTTTTCGGTCGAAACCTTGACCCTGCTTGAGGCCGAGCAATGGCAAAGAGCCCTGGTGAATATCGTATCCAGTGTATTGTTGTGCCTGCTTGGTGCCGCCGCTGGCGTTGCGGCCGCTCGTCAATTTTAAACAACAATAAATAAGGAAGGAAATGCTCGACCCACAACTTTTGCGCAATGATCCCGAAGGGGTAGCTGGCTCTCTGACACCGCGAGGTTACGCTCTCGACGTACAGGAATTTGTCGAACTCGAAAACCGAAGAAAGTCTCTTCAGACGCGCCATCAGGAGTTTCAGGCTGAGCGCAATCGTTCGGCTAAGGAGGTTGGGCAGGTGAAAGCCTCCGGCGGTGATGCCGCCGAACTTATCGCACAGACGGCCGGGCTTGGAGAGGAGATCGCCAGTGTTGAGTCGAGCCTTGAGGAGGTGCGCCGTTCGCTGGATCAGATTGTTCGAGAGATCCCGAATATCCCACATGGCAGTGTTCCGGCTGGCGACAGCGAAGCGGATAACATTGAGCAAAGGCGTTGGGGCACGCCGCCGGCTTTAGCCTTTGAGCCGCTGGACCACGTCAGTTTGGGTACCGGCCTTGGGATGATGGATTTTGAATCTGCGACGCGCTTGACCGGAAGTCGATTCGTGGTCCTAACAAATAGTATCGCTCGAATGCACCGCGCGCTTATTCAGTTCATGTTCGATGTGCACACCCTCGAGCACGGGTATGAGGAGACCTACGTTCCTTACCTGGTGAATGCCGAATCGCTTTTCGGTACAGGACAACTGCCCAAATTTGCCGCTGATCAATTTATGACGACGGGAGATCCACCTTACTACTTGATCCCTACCGCTGAAGTGCCGGTGGGATCCCCGGGTACCGAGCTCGA
>JGI24917J38488_100839_pt1 | contig 33760 bp, 33 predicted proteins | sample LinPfosmplate5_FD_38488 | JGI IMG/M metagenome (IMG submission 38488)
TGCAGGTCGACTCTAGAGGATCCCACCCAGAGTGACATGCGTGTCCGTCACATCTTGGACAAATATGGTCTCGGGTTGACCATCCGAGCCTGGTACTTCGAATTGGCTTCCTTTGACAAAGCTCATATCTTTGGAGAACTTTGACCGCTCAATGGTTTCCACGAGTTCATCGCTTCGCTCCCCAAAAGCTTCGTCTGGAGACAACTTCAGTTTGACTAATGCGCCGACCTCTTTGTCTACCAAAGCACCTTCGATCGCAGGCATCAACTGACCATGACCAAAGAGAAAGCCGGTCGGACTGGTATCTCGAGCATCCTCGAGCGTTTCATTCTCTCCGTTTTTCATCAGGTAGTTGATGAACACGACCTTGTCTTTCTCAATCTTCATTTCCGTAGCGTAACTTTTAGGAAAAGGTAAGCAATTGATAAAAGCACTATGAAAGGAGTTTTCCTAGAATGCGGGGCAGGGGAGACTCGGCGTAAAACTTAATGGAGGTGCCTTGATGCTTGAAATCAAGCTCGATGGATGTCGCGTGAAGGCATAGGCGTTCGACTCGTGAAGCTCGGCCGATCTTTCGATTCAAGGCAAAGTCGCCATAGATTCGGTCGCCGACGATCGGGAATCCTCGCGTGGATGCTTGAACTCGCAATTGGTGCGTACGACCAGTGACGGGCTCTAGACGAACTAATGACAACCCGAGACGTCCCACTCGCCTGCGTTCGAAAGTTGCCTTGGCGAGAGCTTCATGCCCACGGCCGGCCTTTACTCTAAGGTTTCCACCTTCGCGAATTTCCTCCAGTCGATCCTTCCAGTGGCCGTCCCTCGCTTTCCCTTTTTCTCGAACTATGGCGTAGTAAGTTTTGCGAGTCTCGCGTTCAGCGAAGCTTTTCCTCAAGGAGACGGCGAGCTCGTTGGAAAAGGTGGCCAGCAAGACTCCCGAGGTGGGCGAGTCTAGACGATGAACGAGATGGAGGGAGCGCTCGACTCCGATGTCGTCCATCCAAACATAGCGTTCCTCTGCAAAATCGTAGTCTGCCCGAAGAAGCGTTCGGGCCTTCTTTTCGTTCTTGCGATTCGGATGAGTCAGGACGCCAACCGGTTTGTCTATGGCAATGAGTCCAGACGGGTGGTGGTCAAGAATCTTGGCATCTCGATCAAGTGGCAGATCCTCTGAGTCGGGTAAGGATTTCGTCATCTGTAGAGAAAATTAATGGTCACCTCATCCGAGGTTCCAAAGTCCTCTATCATTTTTGCGCTCCATTTTCCAAATGGTTGTCTCGAGACGATGGCTTGTCGACAAATCTCCACAGGAACCGATTCACCATTCCCGTGGAGTCGATGCAGTTTGTGAATCCGACCGTCTGCATCCAAGGTGAAACGCAAGGTGACCTTTGGCGGCAGCCTGTCTCTTCTAAGGAATTGGCGAGAACCACGGGCTAACTGAGCCCATTGATCCTCGATCGCCTGAAGCATTTCTTGAACATAGGCACCGTAAGGATGGAGACGGCACTCGATGGCGACCTTGCCGAGGCGGGGTGCATTGGCAACCGTGCTCATGATCGGTCCTCGAATCAGGTCTGTCGAGATTCGTGGTCTGGGGCGCGGAGTAGGTTGAGGCTTAGGACGAAAAGTGGGTTGTTCGACTACGGCGATCGACGTCTTGTCGGGAATGTCCGTGAGTACAAGTTGTCGGCGACTGTCGGTGTCATTCTCTTTGGCTTCCACTTTCTTGACTGTCGTTCCTTCGTCTTTATCCACTTTTTCCAGCTCCAATGGAGCTTCAGGCGGATTGGCGGTGTCCTCATCCTTGCCAACGGGAGACCCTCTTTCGAAATCTTTGGCTATTTCGGGATCGACTGCAACCGATGGGAGAGGCTCGGCAGGTGCGACGGGATCACCGTCAGGCACGATTTTCTGGGAGTTCGGTTTATCTCCTTCGATTTTCGGCGTTTCAGAAGCACTTTCAGAGGCGACCTCGTCGGCTTGAGCGGCTTGTTGATCGCGAAAAGAGAAATTATCTGTTTCGTCAGGTGGGTTTTCAGGCGCATCGGGATTGGCTTCCACGAAATGAGGCTTTAGTGAGCGAGGGAGAGATACAGGTTCCCAAGTCACTTCCACCTCTCCGGGTACTTCGCGATCAGCGGTCACCCATCGAGCCTTGCTTGGCAACAATCGGGCCAGCAATTCGGGGGCGATCAAGCACGCGACCAAGGCTGCAGACAAGCCTGCGGAGAAGGCTAGGGGGTCGCCCGACCGGGGAACGATACGCAGTTTATTCTTCTTCACGAAGAATCCAAGGATACCCGAAAGACCATCCGAAGCAATGCCTTTAGACGTCGCAGACTTCGGCCGCGTGACGCAGGGCAAGTGACTTGTCTTTCCAAGTGGGAATGAACTCCTGGGCGACGTAGCCCTCGAAACCCGTTTCGACTATGGCGCGCATTACGGCCGGATAGTTGATTTCCTGAGTGTCGTCCAGTTCGGCTCTGCCGGGGTTACCTGCGGTGTGGTAATGGCCTATGATGTCCTTGTATTGGCGAATGCGTCTAATGACGTCACCATTCATAATCTGCACGTGATAGACGTCGAAGAGTAGCTTGAAACTGGGCGAGTCGACTGTTTTAATCATCTTTGCGCAATGGTCGACGTCATCGCCGAAATAGCCGGGATGCCCCTTCATGGGATGTGTGTCGTCGCGAGAATTCAGATGCTCCAAGCAGAGTGTGATCTTTTTCTTTTCGGCCAGCGGTAATACTTTTTTCCAGAGTTTGATGCAGTTTTTCTCGGCTTGAGTATCATCGATTCCTTCCGCCTTCATGCCGGTAAAAGTAATGACACGCTTGTAACCTGCATCTGCGCAAAACTCGATCGCGTCGGTAAGCTTTTTTACGCACTCCTCGTGATTGCTCGGATCTACGGGTCCCTTTTTGAATGAGTGACTACCGACCAAGGAAATGTCCATGCCGAGTTCGCGTACCAGCGGGTAGTGATTTCGTGAGACACCTTCCATCGCCACTAATCCGACGTCCTTGCAAAGCTTTGCCAGTTCGGGGGTAGGCATCGGGTTGAAGGTCCATCCCATAATGGACTGCTTGATCCTGCCATTCTTTATACGATACTTGGGATTAGCTTTCTTCTTGGCCATTTGGGCCTGAGAAGTGGCGGGAGCGATACTAATTCCCGCAGCAGTCGCGGCGGCAGTCTTCAGAGCGGAACGGCGTGTGAGTTTCATTTGAACAGTTTGTCGTAGGTTTGATAAGCTCCGACTAATAAAAAGCCGGCGAAGGAAAGCCAAAGAAAGAAATCCCAAGTTTTACTTGGCTCGAGACGTTTGTCACAACGTTTGTAACGAAAATAGAGAACTGCAAATCCGATCATCGGCAGCATGATGGCTTGCATTGTTCCGGAAATGAGCACTAGAACTACAGGTTTAGGGAAAAAGACATAGCAAAGTACGCTCAGGATAGGCAGTAAGACGCCCATCAACTTTAATCCTCGTTGCCGAGCGGATTCGTCCAGATTCAGAATTCCCGACACTTTTGTCACGTCCACCGCAAGACGACCTTGGGCGGCGATCGCGACGTAAAAGGTGGAGAAGAGCACGGCGAAGGCTCCAAACAGAAACAAGTTCTGGGCGATATCACCGAAAACCGGCTGGTACATTGCGGAGAGGGTTTGAATCATTTCCGAACCTTCGGGAATGAGGTTGGAGCGCCCAAGTACGGCCGCCCCCAGCAAATAAAAAGCGATTGTACAAAAGGTGTAGACGATCATGGCTCCCCAAGAGTCCCAGTGCATGACTTTCATCCAACCCTTTGCCCGTTTGGCCCAAGCATCGGAGTCCTCTCGTTTACCGACGTATTTCCCATAGCCTTTCTCCAAGCACCAGTAAGGGTAGGCCAGCAGTTCGGCCGCACCTACTCCGATTATGCCGAAGGTGGCAAGGGCAGTAACCAAGGGATTGGCTCCATCTTTGCCGACGTCGGGAAACCCGAAAGAGAGACCACGCCGAAACTCCTCTGCAGTCACCGCCCATTTGTCATAGCTCTGAAGAGCGAATAGGTTTGCGATCGTGATTAAAGTGAAACTGGCCACTAAAAATACCGAGAATCTTTCAATGAAGCTAAACTTACCCCAAACAAGAAGGAAAATTGCTGCCAGCGTAAGGATTAAGGACCAGTAAACATCGTCGTTAGCTTTGGGAAATTCACCTGCTGAGTCCATTTCGTTTGTGGCAACTGCAATCTCGGATTGGAGTTTATCGCGTTCCTCTGGTTCGCCAGAAAGCGAAAGATTTCTCAGTTCCGCTTTTCTTACGTCGAGTTGAATCCTCTTGGCGATGTTTTCGTTGTAAGCGCGACCTTCCTCGGTCAAGGGGACACTTATCGCCATGGCTTGCCCAACTCCTCCCACAATCCCGCCTTGTTGCCCCAGAATCGCCAACATCATGACAAACCAATAGAACAAGATCCAATTAGCATTGGCTTGACGCTTACCGATGGTAAACTTCAATCTGGGGCCGGGCACTTCGTTAAGCGCGGCCAAGGTGGTCTTCCCATTCGTTATTGCGTAACGGCCAAGTTCGATTTGGGCGAAGACCTTGATGATGCAACCGATTATTATCAGCCAAAGAAAGTCGAAATGGGCTTCGGCTCCGGTTCTCGTCGTGGCGATCAATTCACCCGAGCCCACGATGGAACCGGCCAGAATCAAACCCGGACCGACGTTGCGCAGGATTCCTATTGTCGTAGTCGGAGCATCCCGAACTTCGGATTTCTCAGCTGCATCAGTATCGTTCATCATTTGCCTTTCGTTCCAGGTTCTTGGATGCCTCAGTAGTCGATCAACGCCAATCGTCCGCCCATTTAGAGGTCTTGTAATGACTTCGGATACGCCATTCCCTAAGGTTGTTCAACAAGCTTTCCTTGGTATCCGAATGATTGGGGTCATCCCATAGGTTGACGTACTCCTCAGGATCATTAACCAGATCGAAAAGTTGACCGAACGGTTCATCCATGAAGTGAACGAGCTTCCAGTCCTTGCTCCGAATCATGGTCATGAATTCGGAGTCGGTGAATATCAGGTCCTTGGCTTGTTCGGCATATAGGTAATCACGACCTTGCCAGCTTGGATCTTCTTCAAGGGCCGGTAGAATGCTCCTGGCTTCGATGGTTTCCGGCAAAGTCGCGCCTGCTAGTTCAAGAATAGCCGGCCCGAGATCCATAAGCTGTACGAGATCCTCGACTTTGCGACCGCCCTTGAAACGACTCGGAGCATAAACGAGCAAGGGAACTCGAGTAATCTGCTCGTACATCGTCCACTTCTGGCTGTGTCCGTGATCCGTTAGGTTGTCGCCATGATCACTGGCAAACACGATCACGGTATTTTCCAGTTCCCCTTTTTCCTCCAACGCCTTCATGATTTCGCCGACTTTCTCGTCTATCATGGTCACGTTTGCCAAGTAGTGAGCTCGTTGCCTGCGACGCTGCTCCTCGGTCGGGTTAAGCATGTGGACGACGGAGTCGTGATCAATCTCCGCGTTGTGTACGCGCATAGCCTTGAAAGGAGGCGGTTGACCATCAAGATCTTCTGGCGTTACGGGGGCCAGAGGAATGTCCGCCTCCTCGTAGAGATCAAGAAAGCGGGGAACAGGGTCGTACGGTGGGTGTGGCCCCGGAAAACCGACCTCGAGAAAGAAAGGCTTTTCACCTTCGTATTCCTGCAGCCATTGGAGGGTACGGTCGGCCACGAAGAAATCCGAATGAGTTTCCTCGGGGAGTTCCCAAAGAAAGGCGCCAAGGCTCTCTCGGTAGTCTTCTCGTTTGCGATAAGTGATTCGCTTTTGTTTTTCAAAACCACGTTCCTCGACGTATTTTTCCCAATCGTCCTTGAATTCCGCGCCCTCTAAAAAACGATCCTTGTTTTCCACCACGATTCTCTCATGGAAACCGCAAGGAGTCGTAAAGGGCCACGTGTGCATCTTTCCTACATTGGTGCAGTGATAGCCGGCATCCGCCAAGTTCTCCACCCAACTGCGGGTCCAGTTGTCGGCATTTTTCAAGATTCCCGTAACATGAGGATATTGTCCTGTGAACAAGCTGGCGCGAGAAGGGGCGCAGGAAGCCGCCGTCACGTGGCATTGGGTAAAGGCAACACCCTCGTTGACTAGACGGTCCAGATTCGGAGAGATTACATGCGGGTGACCCAAGGCGGCAATCGTGTCGTGCCGTTGTTGGTCGGTGAATAAGAAAACAATGTTGGGTTGCTGGGACATGAAAGGTCGAATTTTAGAAAACGCTGGTTTAGATCTATCCGAAATATTTCCTGTAGGAGTCGATTGTTTGCTTGGCTGCTGCTTCAGGGTCGGGCCAAGCGAAAGCTTCGGCGGAAATGCAACCCTCGTAGCCGAGGCTTTTCAGGGTTTCCGCAATAGGGTTCATCTCGGTGTGACCGCACCCGACGGGACGGCGGTTGCTGTCGGCGAAATGAACGTGCCCGAGATGGCGAACTCCTTCTCGTAAGGTAGCTGAAATATCAGCCTCCTCTATGTTCATGTGAAACAAGTCGGCCAAGAGGGTGACTCCCTTGGTGGAAAGATCATCTAGAAAGTCTGCCGCTTCAGTGAAACGATTGAACAGGTTTGTTTCATACCGATTGAGGGGTTCGTAAATCAACTTTACACCGGCTGCCGCCGAGGTGTCACCCAAGTCCTCTAGTGCCTCTGCAAGCCAACCAAGGGCCTCTTCGCGAGAAACATCGCCACCATGAGAACCCTGCATCGAACCTATGATTGCAGGAGCTCCGAATCGTGCCCCGAAAACGATCATCTCACCGATGAAAGCCCGAGCTTGATCTCGGATATCTTTACTTGGGTCGGTCAAGGAAAGCCCCCGCAATACCTTACCGGCTCCGGTTCCCACTGCTCCCAGAGTCAAGTTGGTTTCCTTTAACAGCGACTCCAGTTCCCCCGGATTTCCCGCATCGGGTCCCTCTGTAAAGAGCTCCACGGAATCGTATCCAAGCGACGCAGCGCTCTGAATGCTTTTACTCAAATCGTCCCAAAGAATCCACGGGCCACCCCGCAACGCCGAGACTAAAGAAATAGTTACGCAAGATTTCATAGAAGACAACAACTCTAGGCAGAAGCAGTACCTGCCTACGAGAAAAATACTTCGGGAAGGGTAGAAGTCAGGTAACTGAAACCAGAAGATACTGAGGGGTAAAAGCCAATCCGGGACCTGCTCCGATTCCTCGGGCTGGCTGGGCTGCTCCCGGTGCCGGAGCGGGGGCGGGAACAGGCCGTTGCAATTCTCGAATTTGCCGTTCTTGCTCCAAGCGTTGTTGCTGTCGGTCGAGAAACTGCCTGCGAAGACGATCTTGATCTGCAGGAGCAAGTTCCGGTGACAAAGGATTGATCTTTTTGCCGGTTTGACCGGCGGGATCGTTAGCAAAGGGATCATTCGGGTCAGTTGCGGGTCCTGGGAGTACTTGAGGAGCCAACGGCAACGGTCCGGGTTGTTGGCTCGGGGCTTGAGGGGCAACCTGAGGCGCTAACCCCGGAGCCACTTGACCTGGGGCTCCTATGCCGGGAGCAAATGGTGAATTCTCAAGTCCAGGTGCACCGGGAGGGAGCAGAAAAGGACCACCTGGTACGGCATTGGGGTTGACCGCACCGGGGTTGACCCCAGCTCCGGGAAGTGGCGAAAACCTTGGAGTCAATGGATTCGCAACACCTTCGAAAGGATCTCTAAAAGAGGGTTTTCTAGGTGTCATGCCAATTGGCAAAAGATCTCCGGAAGCACCTGTAACCAAGGGAGCCATGTAGTAGAATTTTCGGTGTGGCTTATATCTCTTGTCTTTTAGGTTTGGGACGAAAACGTTCGGATTCGAGGGAGAGGGAACGTAACCTTGGGCTAGCAATTTTTCGATGGTGCCTCCTCGAGGAAGTACTGATCGTCCATTTATTTGTATGGCAGTGGGTAAGCGACTGACGTCCATGTAGCCTGTTTGTCCTCCTCCGATTGCAGGAGGCAGACGGGGCGTCTGCTTGCTCGAACGGTTGGCGGCGACCAAAATAGCACAAGAGGTGGCGTACAACGCGAATGCAAAGAGAGACTTCATGTAAATAAACTAAGAACACTTTGGGCCATTCGTCAAACAATACGTGAGTTTTTTTTAATACCCTCTAAAAACAAAGAAAGCCAAGTTGCATTTAACTCTTGTTTTAACGGTGTTTTAACGCCAATCAGAGTCTGTACAAAATGTTTCATTCACTCCCTATCAATCAAGATTCCATGAAATTCATAACCTATACCTTGATTCCGGCATTAGCCTTTTTCATTAACCTACATGCAGCTTCCTCAAAGGAGGATGCAGCCGATCCCTCTAAAGTAGATGCCGACTACGCGATCCAAGGTGAATACACTGGAACCGTCAAGGGGGAGGAGGGCGACAAAAAGCTTGGGTGCCAAGTAGTGGCTTTGGGTGACGGTCAGTTTACCTCCAGAGGGTTCGTCGGTGGGTTGCCCGGAGACGGGTGGAACCTCAACAAGGAGGAAATGGTGAAAGGCTCCAAAGCGGCGGATGGTTCGGTTACTTTCGCCAACGACAAGCACAAAGGCATTATTCGGGATGGGGTGATGACCGTGGAAACTCTCGACGGTAAGAAGATTGGCGAACTCAAACGCGTCGTCCGCAAGAGTCCCACGCTGGGAGCCAAGCCACCCAAGGGTGCAGTCGTCCTCTTCGACGGCAAGAAGCATGGGGCAGACCTGTGGAAGGGTGGGCGGCAAACCGAGGACGGTCTTCTCATGCAGGGCTGCACAAGCAAGCAAACCTTCAGTGATTTCAAGATTCACATCGAGTTTCGCACGCCTTACAAGCCCAAGGCTCGTGGACAAGGCCGCGGGAACAGCGGTTTCTATGCTCACGGGCGCTACGAGGTGCAAGTGCTCGATTCCTTTGGCCTCGAAGGGCGCCACAACGAGTGCGGCGGCATATACTCGACCAAGGCTCCACTTCTCAATATGTGCTACCCGCCGCTCACATGGCAGACCTATGACGTCGATTTCACTGCAGCCAAGTTTAGGGATGGCAAGAAGACCGCAAACGCTATCATGACCGTTCATCACAACGGCGTGCTGATCCACGACAAGACCGTCTGCGACCACGCCACTACTGCTTCCCCGATGAGAGAAGGCCCGGAACCGGGTCCCGTTTTCTTCCAGAATCATGGTAACCCCGTACGTTATCGCAACGTATGGGTGGAGAAGAAGTGACTTTTCTAAATCTAACAAACCGCTGCCTTGGCGCTCTGGCTCTTATTTCGGTCGCAGGGTGCGGAAAAAAAGAAGCGGACGAGACTTCGACCACACCAAGCGAGATATCGGCTGCACAGGCTCCCATTAACGAGGCGCCTCCTGATGCATCCGGTAAAATGCCGGTCCCGCCTGCTCCTCCCAATTTCACTCCTCCTCCGCCGCCTACGGGCGCCCCGCCCGGCTTGGTTGGGCCCTCCAGTCCCAAGGTTGCGGAATTGCAATCCATTCTTCGAAAAGCCAATCCCGCTTACCAAGGCCAAGGAAAGTTTCATGAGGAAAACGGAGAAATCGTCGCTGCAGAACTTCCGAACTGCAACTTGAGCGATCTTTCGCCCCTTAAAGGCTTGAGCCTGTTCGGCATGGATCTCAGCGGAAACCCCGTTCGGGAAATTCGACACCTCAAGGGGATGCCCCTCCGAAACCTGTTCATGGAAAACACACTGGTGACCGACCTTTCACCACTGAAAGGGGCCCCGATCGTAGAGCTTCGCTTGAACGGATCGCCTCTTCAATCGCTAAAAGGCCTGGAAGGCATGCCTTTGGAAAATTTGTATATGCTCGGAACGAAAGTGACCGACGTCTCGGCCTTGGCGGGCTCCAAGTTAAGGCAGCTCTGGCTGAACGAGACGCCTGTTTCCGACTTGGCTCCTCTGGCGGGTGCCCCGATCGTCAGCCTAACGCTGCATCGCACGCAGGTTTCCGATCTTTCCTTTGTCCGCAACTTACCCGTCATTCAGCGCCTGCACATTGCCGAGACTCCCGTGACTGACCTCACACCACTCAAGGGCGTGCCCTTGACGCGTCTGGTCTTTACTCCGGGAAACATCGAGAAAGGGCTTCAAGCGGCCCGCCAACTATTCGGACTGCGCGAGATCGGCACCCGTTTCGACGATCAAAGTCGCGACCTCATGCCTCCCGATCAGTTTTGGAGCCGATTCGATAACGGCGAGTTTCGCTAAGGCTTATTTCCTAATCCCTAGCCCCGTATCCTTAAATGGGTGTAAGGGAGAAGTTCTACGATTTCTCCACCCCGAACATCTTAGCGAGCTTCCCTACGAATTCTTTGTCTCGGGCAAGCTTGCAGGCTCTTCTCCAATCCGCCAGATAGATCGAGAAACTTCGGGAAGCCTTTGTCTTGTGGACATTCAGGAAAGCGACGGCGCCCCAGTTTCCCGGTCGCTGTTCGAAGAAGGGTAGCAGTTTTGTGGCAATCGTTGTGTTTTTTTCTCGATCGGTCGGGTTCTCCTTTAGCTTCTCCTTGTTGCGATCATACCACTCGGCGACGGTGAGTGAATCGGGCCAGGCGTGCGAATCCAGGCGCTCCTGCGCATATTTTTCCAGAGCCGGAGCATAGCTTTTCCAGTTGGGGTAGGGCGGTTTCTCTTCCCATTCCTTACGCATCCTTCTCATGGCAAACAAGGATGCCGTTTCGCATAAGCTCTCCTCGAACCACTGGTTGCTTTGATCCCCCGCCTTGTATCCGCAAATAATGTGGCAAAATTCGTGGGAAAACTGAAAGGCGTACTGGCTCCAAAAAGTCTTGTGGGTATCTAGCCTCACGATGTACTGCCCCTCGTTCCCCCTGCGAAACAACACGATGGGACCCGTACGGGAACGATCAACTATGATGGGCTTGAGCTCTTCCTGCGAAGCATGGGGCCACAGTTGCCTTGCCGATGAGTTCAGTACCTTCCCGATGTCACGCAGGGAAGCCCCGCCCCAATCGGCCTTGGTCACTCTGATTTCCGGAAAGCTTTTCTTTTCTTTTACCGCTGCCTTCGGCTCAATGGAGGGTCCCGGGTTTGACAGTTTTCGAGCCAGAGCCTGCGAGTCCGGTTTGAGGTCTGAAAGTTTAACGTCGAAGTTCCGCCCCTTCATGAAAAGCGTAACTGTATCCGCATCCGCTCGGATGAACTTTGCCTTTATGGTCGTGCCACTGACTTTCGTCCATTCAAGAAGGTCCGCTTGCCCGAATGCCAGATGCGTGGCAAAGAGAAGAAATACATAAAAAATCTTGGTGGCTTTCATTGTTGATTGGATTTTGTTTGGAATCGAGGGGAGGCTTTAGATGCTTGTGCACAAAGGGAACGGCTTGAGAGGCATTGAGGCAATCGTAGTAAGGGGAGCGGTGCTCGTTGCCCATCTAAGGCGTCATTGCGAGGGAGCCCGTAGGACTGACGCGGCAATCCAGTCAAGCGTTTCAGTTTCTCACGATGCCGACTGGATTGCCGTGTCGCGTGGCTCCTCGCAAGGACAAGAAAAGGCACCATCAGCCTTGGTTAGAGCTGTACGCTTTTGACGAAACCAGTAGGGTCACGGGACCTTTATCTTCGGCTTGCCCTTCAACCAGCCTAGAGAGATAAAGAACTTGTCCATTTCCAAAACCGTTTTCTCGTAATAATTTCCCTTTTTCCCCTTGTTGAAGAATCCGTGTGGTTGGCCGGCGTAGACGTGCAGGTCCGATCGGCTCCCCGCTTTCTCCATCAGGGCCTTGTATTTCTCCGCCGTGGAGACGGGGATCAAGCTGTCTCTGTCGCCGAGGAAGACGATGGCCGGCGGCGTACCCTTGCGGATGTTGTGGATGGGGGAAATCTCCTTGTAGCGCTCAGCCACACGGGAGTGGCCATAGCCCTTGGGACCGTTGTCGTACACGGGATTGAAAAGAGCCAATGCGTCCGGCTTGGACGACACCGAAAGGTCTTCGCCCTCCTCCTCCAGACCGGACACCGTACCGGTGGCCGCTGCCACATGCCCGCCGGCGGAACCTCCGCCCGCAGCCAAGCGCTCTGGATCGATCCCCAGCTTCTTCGCGTTTTGGCGAATCCAGCGAACGGCCGACTTTCCGTCTTTCACGCACTCGAAGGGTGGGGTGCCTTGCCGAGATTTCACCCGATAGTCGGCGCTCATGGCGACCATGCCGCGAGAGGCGAGATATTCGCAATGCGGCGCGAACTGGGCGGGGGTGCCGCCACTCCAGCCTCCGCCGAAGAAGAATACGATTGCGGGCCGCTTGTCCTTCTTCGCATCATGCCCCTCGGGATAAAAAACGTTCAGGATCAACTTCGATCCACTCGCTTCCTTGTAAACAAGGTGTTCGGCACCTTGAATTGGGGGACCGACTTTACCTTCCTTGGCCGAAATGGAGCAAAGGAACAGGCTGCATGAAAGAAGGGTAAGGAAAAGTGAGTATTTCATGCCATTCAATTTGAAAACCTAACGCCAAAAGAGCGAGAGCAAAGACCATGCAAAGTCATAATACCTTTTTGCGACCGGGAGGAGCCAAATCATGGTGGACGATGGCGTTCCTTAATCTGTTCGATCTCTGCGATCGTGGTTGAGAGTAATCCGAAATCTGATTTCCGCCACTTCTCGGAAAAATTAATCCTCCGAAAGAAATCATCCATGTCGAGTTCTCGGCGCTTGCTACTTCCTTGGGTTTTACGCTAATTAGTATAAGTTCTTTGCTATGAATCCTCTTCCTCACATGTTATTTTTGACTTTCGCCAAAAGATTTTTAGTCGCTGCCGTGGCTTTTTCGTTCATGCAATCCGGACTTCGGGCCGAGTCGCTCGAGATGTGGATCAGTTCCCATCAGGATCAGGTCTATTACGAAAAGATGGCGGAACTCTACCGCAAGAAGACCAAGAAGGACCTGACGATTTCGGTGAGCGCCTACGGCTTTCGGGAAATGCCGGATAAGCTGGGCGTAGCCTTCCGGACGGGCAAGGGCATACCCGACCTCGTGCAACTGGACGAAACTTTCTTTGGAGTGTTCCTCGGGGCAAAGTCTCCCTTCGTCGACCTGACCAAACAGGTAAAGAAGTCGGGCTTGGACAAGACCCTACATTCTAGGCGACTGGAAGTGTTCACCTACAAGGGGCAGGTATTGGGCATTCCCCAATCCTTAAGTGCCATGGTGCTCTATTACCGCAAGGACTTGTTCAAGGATCTCGGGGTGAACCCGGACGATATGGCGACTTGGGAGGGAGTTGAGAAAGTGGGGGAGAATCTCCAAAAAAAGCATGGCCAGCGGCTCATGGCGATAGACGGCACACTTTTCGATGTGTTGCTGCGACAGCGTGGAAGCGACCTTTTCGACGCCAAGGGCAAACTGCTTCCGGATTTCGAGCTGGCGGTGGAATTGCTGGAAAAATTCTCGGACCTCTCGGAGAGGCAGATCACGGTATTGCCCGACCGAGGTACCATTTTCGACCCTGTCTTTTTCAGTGGCGACCTGGAGACGGGCGAGGTGCTCTGCGTGCCCGGGGCCGACTGGTACGGGCTCGACCTGTTTCAGCAGTTCGCCCCCGATATGAAGGGAATGTGGGGCATGCTCCCACTTCCCGCATGGAAGGACAAGAAAGGCAAGTTGGGTCCCCGAACCGCGACTTTCGCTGGTCAAGGCCTCATGATTTGCAAGGGCAGCAAAAAACAGGAGGCGGCTTGGGATTTTATCGATTTCGTAATGAAGGATCCCGACGCCAACGCCGAACGTTTCCTGCAGGGGAACAGCTTTCCCGCCTACAAGCCGGCTTGGAAGGACAAGCGCCTCCTGAAGAAGCACGAGTACTTCGACCAGTCCATGGGCAAACTGCTGATCGAGCTGGAAAAGGAAATTCCTCCCGTGAACGTAACGCCCAAGCGTCCGCAGGCGATCTTCCTGATGCAGGAAAACTACTTCGGGGCCATCATGTTCCAAGCTCTCGATGCCCGCAAGGCGCTGGAGGAGTACAGGGACGCCATCGAGTCGAAGGACGACAACCGGAGGTAAGCGGCCTCGATTTCCCGGTATTTTGCCAACGCATCGTACAGGGCTTAGCTCTCTTCTACTGTTCATCGGACCGTTCTTCGGTCTCTTGCTTTTGTTCTGGGCGGTGCCTCTGGGTCTGAGCGTCGACCTGGCCCTGCAAAACCCGGATTACGTTCCCGAGTACCGCGAGGATGCTGGCCCCGGAGGTAAGGAGGGGGCCGGTTCGGTAACTTCGGGCACAGTGGATTGGCTTAACGTTTCTTGGGAACCAGAAGAGCAAGTCGCGAATGAACCTTTGGAAAAGTACGTCGGATTCGGAAATTTTTCCTACGTCCTCGGCGACCCGAAGTTTCACAAGGCATTGAAAAATACGGCCCTTTACGTCTTGGCCACGATTACCATAGCACTTCCCCTTGCTTTCTTTCTAGCTCACTTTCTGCGGCAGGTGCCGGGTCGGATTCGGCCTGTCCTGAGCTTTCTTCTACTGCTTCCGGGGTTTTGCCTGTCGGGGGTGCTGGCCACGCTCTTTCAGCTGTTTTTTCATGGTAGAGAGGGCGCTCTCAACCAGTGGCTTGTCGTGCCCATGGGATTCGATCCGATCAATTGGCTGCTGGATCCTTCTTTCGTGTTGCCCGCGCTCGTGCTACAGGCGGTTTGGCGGTGGACGGGGTTTATCGTTCTTTTCTTCCTTTGCGGCATGGAAGCCATACCCAAGTCCTATTACGAGGCGGCCAAGGTGGAGGGAGCCGGCGCATGGCGAGTAATGAGGAGCATAACCTTCCCCGCCATTCGTCATGTGGCGGTATTCGCTGCCGTTTTTCTTATGATCGACGGCTTCGCCTCTTTTTCGGGTGCCTACAACCTGCTTGGGGGATCGGGCGGAATTCTTGACTCAGGCCTCCTGCTTGTCACCTACTTGTATCAAGTTGCCTTCCCGGGAGGTTCCGGTCAGTTCGATTTTCCCGCCGCCGCCGCCATGAGCTTGCTGGTGGTGCCCCTTACGGCACTGATGCTGTTCCTCGTCTTGTTCGGACGCAATCGACTATCCAAGGCATGAGGACGACTTCTGCAAGATACCTTTCTCCCTCCGTGCTCGTTTCTTTGCTGGCGGGTCTGGTCTTCTCCTACCCCTTTCTTTGGATGTTTCTATCCGCGTTCAAGACCAACAAGGAAATCTACCAACCCTTGCTCCTGTTTCCCGCCGACTACGAATGGGATGCCTTTGCCGCCCTGTTTTCGGAGAAGTACCTTGATTTTTCCCGTTTCTTCATGAACTCCGTTTTCATTTCCTGCCTACAAGCCCTGTTTGCCACTGCCGTGACAGCCTGCGCCGGATTCGCGTTCGCCAAACTGAACTTCCGTTTCAAGGGAGCCTTGTTCCTCTTGGCCGTATTGGTCATTCTGGTCCCGAAACAGGCCTTGGCCATCCCGCTTTTCGAGTGGTTGACTTGGCTGGAACTGAACGGAAGCCGATGGGCGGTGATCTTGCCCGGCATTGCCAGTGGGCTGGGCATCGTGTTCTTCACCCAGATCTTTAGCCGGATTCCGAACGAATTGATCGATCTGGCAAGGGTGGAGGGAGCATCGCTGCCCCGAACCTTTCTCGCCATCCTCCCGCTTGTGGCACCGGCCCTTGTCACCTATGGGTTGATCCACTTCATTCTGGCTTGGCAGGAACACTTGTTTCCCTTGCTCTTGCTTTCCGACGCCAACCAAACCTTGCCTCTGGGACTTGCCAAGTTGCGCGACTCCAGTCACCGAATTCCCGAAGCAGTCGCTATGGCGGCCGCGACCTTTACTTTGGTTCCTGTGGTCGTTTTATTCGCCGTCTTTTACGGAAAGATGCGAACGGCCTTGGCCGAACTTACCCTACACTGAGAGGTTTTTCCCGGTATCCGAGTCGAACAGGTGACACCGTTCGGAATCCACGGTCAGGCTGACCTTGGAACCGACTTCCACTTCCGGTCGTTCCGACACCTTTGCCACTATTAGGCTGTCCGCGACCCGAACGTGAAGCAATCGAGCCTCACCGACGTCCTCCAGCACTTCGAGCGTTCCTTCCAACAAATCATCGCGGAAATCTCCACCTTCGCTCGTAGCTAAGCTAATATCTTCGGGCCTTGCTCCAAGTATGGCTTTACCAGAGGGAGCGTTCTTCAACTGTTGCCTAAGGGGTAGAACGAAATCACCTGTGGCGAAGCTAGTATCGCCGGCTTCATCCTTTTTTTCGCCCTCCAGAAAATTCATTGATGGCGAGCCCAGAAATTCGCCGACAAAACGGTCGACCGGATGATCGTAGATTTCCTTCGGGGTGCCGATTTGTCGTATCACGCCTTCATTCATAACGCAGACGCGGTCGCCAAGGGTCATGGCTTCCACTTGATCGTGGGTGACGTAGATCGTGGTGGCGCCCAGTTCACGGTGGAGCATGGCAAGTTCTCGTCGCATGGTGACCCGGAGAAGGGCATCGAGGTTGCTTAACGGTTCGTCCAAGAGAAACACGGCGGGCCTTCGGGCAATGGCTCTTCCAAAGGCCACTCTTTGGCGTTGCCCACCCGAAAGTGCTCCCGGCTTGCGGTCGAGTAATTCCTCCAATCCTAGTTTTCCCGCGACTTCCGACACTCGCGCTTTGACTTCAGGTTCGGGAGTCTTTCTCGCTCGCAGGCCAAAGGCCATGTTGTCGAAGACCTTCATGTGGGGGTACAAGGCGTAGTTCTGGAATACCATGGCGACGTCCCGGTCCTTTGGTTCCAAGGCGTTGGCCAATTTCCCTCCGATTCGGAGTGAACCGGAGGTGATCTCCTCCAATCCGGCGATCATTCGAAGAGTCGTTGTCTTTCCGCAACCAGAGGGACCAACCAAAACCAAGAACTCACCATCCGATGCGGTCAGGCTTACGTTGTCCACGGCCTTCACGTCCTTGGAGTAGACTTTGCTTACGGAATCTAATTCGACTTCAGCCATTGCTCGTGAATCTTTTACACATCGGGAGCGTAGAGTGAAGAAGAAAGGGGATCATTCACGCTTGTCGGAAACGAACAGAGGACTAGATTGTGGGGCGTGAAGAAAATCTTCGACTGCAAACTTGGGCTTTGGGGCATCGCCTTTTGTGTGGTCTTTTGGGTGGCACTCACGGGATGCCAAACGGACTCTTGGGAAAGTCCCACCTCGGATAGCTCGCGGCGACCGGAAGCAATCGTGGCCGAGTGCACCCTATGCCATAGCACGCAGGAAGCCCAGCGGGGGCCGATTCTTCACGGCATGGACAACTGGTACTTGCTGGACCAAATACAGAAATTCCATTCGGGTGTACGCGGGCGAAATTCCGACAACCGCTCGGAATACCTAATGGGTACGGCAGTGAAGAAAATTCGCAACGATTATGAAATGGCCTTGGCCGCGAATTGGTTTTCCAAACAGGAACCTCTCCCGGCGATTCGCACAGTGAAGGGTGACTTGGAAGCCGGGGCGGAGCTATACGCTTCCCGATGCGCATCCTGTCACGGCGAAGAGGCCGAGGGGAAACGGGAGACCCTATCACCTTCGCTGACCCGTCTGGAGGGCTGGTACTTTATCGATCAAATGAAGAAGTTTCGCTCCGGCGCTCGCGGAAGCAACCTCGCCGACTTGGGCGGAAAGTCGATGTCCGCCGCCGTCAACGGCATGAGCAACCAACAATTCAAGGACGTGGTCGCTTACGTCGTCGAAACCTTCGGCCCGCCCCGAGCGCTCTCTCTCAAGGAAAAAATGCTAAAACGGATTTCCGAAGGCAAGGACGCCAACGCTACTCCCTAGCCAACGCTCGCCCGGATGGCCTCCAGTCGCTCGGGCGTGCCTACGTCGTCCCAATTGCCCGAGTGGAGGACACCACCTACGCGGTCGCCTGATATCGCTGCCTTGAGACGGGGGACGATCGAGAACTTTTCCACTTTCGCTCCATCCAAGATTCGAGGATGATACAGGGCAAGACCGGCGTAGAGAAGTTGCGGGTTCTCGTCTTCGACCACTCGACCTTCAGCGGTTAGGGAAAAATCGCCTCGCTCTCGCCATTCAGGCCTCGGTACGAGATACAGCATGGCATCGTCATCGGGAGGAAGTTCCTTGGGGATTGAGGCGAAGTCCATATCGCACCAGACGTCGCCATTAACCACGAGGAAGGTGTCGTCTCCCAAGAGCGGAAGGGCCTTGGCTAAACCGCCCCCAGTTTCGAGGGGGTCGGGACCTTCGTCGGAATAGGCTATGCTCATGCCCCATGATGTTCCGTCTCCCAAGGCATCGGGGATTTTTGCACCGAGGTGACCGAGGTTTATTACTGCTTCGGTAAAGCCCGCAGTGCTCAACTTTTCCAGGTGGTGGACAATCATCGGCTTGCCCCCGATCTCTACAAGTGGCTTGGGAGTGTGGTCGGTTAGCGGTCGAAGACGTTTGCCGTAACCTGCGGCGAGAATCATTACTTTCATGGATTGGAATTAGGCGAGAATTTGAGCTTGGTCGACGATTGAGCGGAGAGGTTCGAGTTCCGGCCAACGAGAGAGCACAGTCTTGGCATAGCGCAGGACTCTGGGCACGTCGGCGAGGTAACTTCCTTTGCCGTCTCTTAACTTTAGGCGATGAAAGATGCCGATGCACTTCAAGTGTCGTTGCAAACCAGTGAAATCGAACCAGCGCAGGAAAGCTTCATCGCTCAGCTCGTTCGGCAATATGCCGGACCCAACGAGTCTCGATTTGTGGGCTAGGACCTTTGAGGCGATCCAATCCTCGTCGTTTTCGACGTAACAGTCGCGGAGTAACGACACCGGGTCATAGGTGAGCGGACCGTGAAGAGCGCCTTGAAAGTCGATGACTCCGGGAGTGCCGTCGGGCAATACAAGCAAATTGCGACAATGGAAATCGCGGTGAACGAAAACGCGTGGTTGCTCGAGGAACGTCTCGACTAGGAGGGTAGTGACTTTTTCGTATTCGTCTTGGGGAAATTCGTGCAGGCACCATTCCCGAAAGATTTCCAGTTCCATTCGAACCCACCCCTTGTCGTAATCGTCCAAGGTTTTGGCTTCTTCCCGAAGTCCAGTCTGGAGTTTCAGGATTTGCTCGAGGGCCAGGTCGTAAAGGCTATCCCGACCTTTGCCCTCAATGGCTTCCTGATAGTGGAGATCGCCAAAATCGGAAAGGACCAAAAAACCGCGATTCAAATCTTGAGCGAGGATTTCGGGTACGCGTACTCCCGCCTTAAGCAGTAATTCTGCAATTTTCACGAAAGGCTCGCAGGGTTCCTTGTCGGGCGGGGCATCCATGACGACATAGGTTTTGCCATCGAGCGTCCACCGGAAGTAACGACGAAAACTGGCGTCGGCGGAGGCAACCGCCATTTCGCCACCGGCAAATTTGGGCATGCCTTCTAGCCAAGCTAGAATCTCGTCACGTCTGGAATCCACCACAACTTCCATAAGCAAACTCTTGGTTTGCGTGAACTAGGGCGTTCGTCAACGAAGAACGCCAAAAAGTAAGAATATTAGGCCTCGATATTCGCCCAAACATGGACATGAGGCTTGCCTCTGAAGTACCAGACCATCTTGGGACCTTCTACTTGCCAAACGTCCCATACTTCGTCCTCTCCAATGTTTTCCTTCTTGTAGTAAGAGAGGTGGAGTTTGTCTATGTCGTTGGCTTCGATGAGTTTCATGGCTTCGGTTGAATCTTGCTGGCGAAACGGGGCCAAAAGGTCGGCCAAGACTTTGCGAAAAAGATCTTTTTGGTCACCCGAGAAATCAGAGGCAGGGATACCTTCTAGGCCTTTGACGGTTCCCTTCGTCTCGATTGTTTTGTTTCCTCGTTCACCGCGACTGCGCTTGTCGAGGAGGGCGATCTTGCGTTGCTTGCCGTCGAGTGCCTGAAACAGTTCGTTCGCTCGTTTGGCTTGAAACCAGTAGGCGTTGCCCGGGTGCTCAGGTTTCTCATAAAAACCTTTTGCGGCATGCCCATAGAAAATAGGTCCGCCAAAGGCAGCTCCCTCTACGGAATCGCCATCGCAACGGCGAGTGCAGTGACGTCCGGTAAATACGAATTCGAACTTGCCTGAACCGGGTTTTCCGAAAAGAGCGAAGGAACCCTTTCCAAAGCCGCTGTCTCCGTCTACTTGGTCGAATACCTTTTGGGCGTATTCGGGGCTGTGCAACTTAAGAAATATTTCCCTGACCATTGCCTGTTGATCATCCGAGAATTGGTTGAGCCGGGTTTTGTTGATATGCCAATTATTATTAACCTTGGAACGCAGAGGATGATCGAAGGGAAGGCAAATGGCTTCTCGCTGTTTGTCATTCAAGCTTTTGTATAAAGATTGTACCAAAGTTTCAGCTGTGGTGTTCTTGTCGCTTTGCGGTTTTCCCTGCAACGAGCTTGAAGCGAGGGCAATGGCGCTGGCGGATGCGGTCGTTGCTACGAATTTCCGACGGGAGAGGAGGTTTATGGCTTCTTCGGTCATGGCTTTGATGTTTTTGGCTTTTTAGGTTTTAAGTTCAAGCAAGGATGTCCTTTACGACCTTGGCTCCCTCTACACCGGTGAGTCTTTGATCGAGCCCAAGATAACGATGAGTGAATCGTTCATGATCAATGCCAAGACATTGAAGAACGGTAGCGTTCAAGTCGTTCACATGAACAGGGTTTTCCAAGATGTTGTAGGCGAAATCGTCCGTTTTGCCATATTCCAGGCCGGCTTTTATTCCACCACCGGCCATCCACATGCTGAACGCCCGTCCGTGGTGGTCGCGACCGTGGTTGTTCTTGGTGAGCTTTCCCTGAGAATAAATGGTGCGACCGAATTCGCCTCCGCATACGACCAAGGTGTCATCCAGTAAACCCCGTTGCTTGAGGTCGCGAACGAGTGCGGCGGCGGGTTGGTCGATGTCCTCGCACTGTTGGCGAATTTTCGAGGGAAGGGAACCGTGTTGATCCCAGCCACGATGAAAGAGCTGAACATAGGGCACGCCACGTTCGGCTAAGCGACGGGCGACGATACAATTGTGGGCGAAACTTCCTTTCTTTTTTGCATCCTTTCCATAAAGGTCGAGCACATGATCCGGCTCGTCCTTCATGTCTACTAGTTCGGGCACGCTGGACTGCATGCGAAACGCCATTTCATACTGCGCTATGCGGGCGTCGATTTCGGGGTCGCCCGTTTCCTCCTTCTTGGCTTGGTTTATTTTGGCGATACCATCCAGCATGGAGCGACGAACGTCACGGGTGACACCCGGGGGATTAGAGAGATAGAGGACGGGGTCGCCCGCACTGCGGAACTTCACTCCTTGGTGCTTGGAGGGGAGGAAACCACTTCCCCAGAGGCGATCATAAAGGGCTTGGGATTGACCACGCCCCTTGGAAATCATGACGACGTAACCAGGCAGGTTGCGATTGGGACTTCCCAGACCCCAGCTGAGCCAAGCTCCCATAGATGGCTTCCCGGGTTGCTGAACGCCGGTGTTGATGGCAGTAATGGCTGGGTCATGGTTAATTGCCTCCGTGTGAACGGATTTAATGAGGGTAATCTCATCGGCAATGCTGGCGATGTTGGGAACAATTTCGCTGAACCAACTGCCGTTTTGGCCATGGCGCGAGAATTCGAACATGGGGGCCACGCAGGGAAAGGATTTCTGGCCCGAAGTCATACCCGTTATCCGCTGACCTTGTCGAATGGATTCGGGAAGCTCGATGCCGTGAATATCCCTCATTGCGGGGTGGTAGTCGTACATGTCGATATGCGACGGACCACCAGAGAAAAATAAATAAATTACCCGCTTTGCCTTGGGTCGGAAATGAATGCCTCCAAGGGTACCTCCGAGCCCATCGTCTGCAGTTGCTGCAGTCAGAGCTGGATTAAGAAGGTTGGCGGCTCCAAGCGCTCCCAAGCCGCGTGCACCTAGGTTGAGAAGTTTGCGGCGAGTTAACACCTGATTTATTTCGTGTGGATTCATGGCAATGGATTGATCGAAAGCTTTATTCTCGGTTGAGAGTTTCGTCGAGGTTCAGGATCATGGATGCAAGCAATGTCCATGTCGCATGTTCGGCTGAATTAAGAGATTCATCGGGCTTGGAGTCTCCAAACGAAAGAAGCTGTTTGGCTCTTTCCGGCTCTTTTGTGAAAAGGGCATGTTGCTCGTCGTAAGTCGATTTCAGGACATTGCGACGTAAGTCATCAGACGGTCTTGAGGTGGCCAGTTCAAAGGCGTAGTCAAGACGATCCTTGAAGTCGGAGCGACCACTTTTCAAAATACGCTTTGCGAATACCCGGCTTGCTTCCACGAACTGCTCGTCGTTAAGGGTGATCAGAGCCTGCATAGGTGTATTCGTGCGCTGCCTCTTGAGAACGCATTTTTCACGAGTAGGCGTGTCGAAAGCCATGAGAGCAGGTTGTGGTGCCGAACGTTTCCAGTAAGTGTAGAGGCTGCGTCGGTAGAGCTTTTCCCCCTTGTCCGCGACGAACCGACGACCTCCGCTCAAGGAGACCTCCACCCAGAGTCCGGGCGGCTGATAAGGTTTTACTCCGGAACCTCCGAACTGATGAAGCAGGAGACCGCTGACCGCCAAGGCGTTGTCGCGTACGAATTCCCCCATCAACCGGAATCTCGGCGCTCTAGCATGCAATCTATTGAGTGGGTCGACCTCCAGATGCTTGGATGAGGTCTTGGAAGTTTGGCGATAAGTGGCGGACATAACCATTTGTTTGATCGCTCGTTTGACGTTCCATCCGTTGTCTCGAAGGTCAGCTGCTAGCCAGTCGAGCATATCTGGGTGCGTAGGCCAACTACCTTGCGAACCGAAGTCACTTGGAGTGTCAACGACACCTTCTGAGAAAATGGTTTGCCAATGGCGATTCGCGGTAACTCGAGCCGTGAGAGGGTGTTCGGGATTCATGAGCCATTTGGCCATGCCCAAGCGGGTCTTTGGAAGATTCTCGGGCATTGGCGGGAGGAAGGCAGGAGTCTCGGCGGTAATTTCGGCAGATTTGTCGGGACTGGAGTAGTTTCCCCGCATGAGAAGGAAGGTTTTGCGCATTTTGTTTTGCGGGTTGTCAGCCATGACCATGGTGTTGATTTTCGAGTTGCCGCTGAGGGAAGCAAGTTGCCCATCTATTTTTCGCCTTTGGTCGATCAAGGCCTTGTAAGGCTTGTCTAGAGAGTTGAGGTAATGCTCGAAAAGAACCTTGGTTTGCTCGGGATTGCGGTCGGAGGGGGCGAGCGCAAGAAGTGGCCCGATGGGGTCGGAACCCGACAAGGCCTTTACCTCGGCGTCGCTCAATTCACGATCATAGAACCGGATGTCGTCCATCTCAAGACCATTGGCAAATGAGGAATTAAAACGTCTGCCGAGTCGCAGGGGTTTCTTTGTGACAATGGATGCGTTGAGGCCATCCGCTTCCACCTTTTTCTGTAGTGGTTCACCGTTGAGATAAATTTTTGTACCCGCAGCCGAACCCGAGCCATCGTAAGTCGTGAAAATATGCTGCCATTGTTTTCCCGCGACCTTTTTCGTTCCAACCACTTTTACCGCGTTTTCTTGCCATTTGCTGACAATGTGAGCTCCGGGCAAACCACCTTGCAACCATAGGTCGTAACCACGAAAGCTGTTGCCTTCGTCCATCTTTCCGAACACGCAACCGCTGTAATTTCCATTAGGGGCCTTGACCCAGCAACCGTAACTAAATGGCTTGTTCCACTCAAAGTCTCCAAAGCCTTTTACTTCCACAAAACCATTGCCCTCTATCTTTAGGCCGCCACCAAACTTACCTGCCCCGATGGCTTTTGCCTTTCCATGCAACTTGTTTTCGCCTTCCTTGCGGACAAGGTCCTTAGTCAGGGTTTTCTCGAACGAATCCAGTGGCAGGTGGGCTACTATTCCGCCGGGTTCAATGGGCTTGGATTCACCCTTTTCTGCAACTTCCAAGAATTGTTCCTCGGCCCATTGCTCAAAGGCTTTCTTGGCTTGGCCTTTTCGGGCATCCAGTTTCTTGGCCAGTTCTTTGCCCTGTATCTCGATTTCAGCTTTCTTCTTATCGTCATCAGGGTTGCTGACGTTCACCACCGGAGCCTGATTTCCTCTTCGGGTCTGCATTCCGGGGTCGGCGTTATTATTGTAGAAGGCATAGAACTGGTAGTATTCCTTTTGCGAAATGGGGTCGTATTTGTGGGAGTGGCACTGAGCGCATTCCATGGTCAATCCCATCCAGACGTTACCAGTGGTCTTTACCCGGTCTACTACGTATTCCACACGAAACTCCTCCGCGATGACGCCTCCTTCGTCGGTCGTGGCATGGTTGCGATTAAACCCTGATGCTATCTTTTGCTGCGTGGTAGCTTCAGGCAGGAGGTCGCCGGCCAATTGCTCAATGGTGAACTGGTCGAAAGGCATGTTGTCTCGGTAAGCCCGAAGGACCCAATCTCTCCACGGCCACATGGTTCTCGGACCGTCGTCGTGAAATACAGAAGTGTCTCCATAGCGGGCGGCATCCATCCAGACAAGGGACATTCTTTCGGCGTATGCCTCCGAATCAAGTAGGCGATCCACAAGAGCCTCATAGGCATGCTCGGACTTGTTCTTCAAAAACGCCTGCACCTCCTCGGGGTTGGGTGGGAGTCCGGTGAGATCGAAGCTGAGTCTTCGAATCAAAGTTCTGCGGTCAGCCTCAGCGGAGGGTTGCAGATCATTTCTCTCCAGAGTGGCGAGAATGAAATGATCTATAGGGTTGATGGGCCAATCGATGTTTTTCACTTTGGGCAGTTCAGGCTTCTTCAAGGAAACAAACGACCAATGCCCCTCCCACTTGGCTCCTTGTTCAATCCACTTCTTTAATATGGCGATTTCATGCTCGTTTAGGTCTTTCTTGCTTTCAGGTGGAGGCATTACTTCGTCGGGGTCCTTGGATAGTACCCGATGCCAAAGCTCGCTTTTCTCCAAATCTCCCGCCACAATGGCCCGGATTCCGTCTCGTTCGGCAAAGGCGGAATCCTCTACGTCTAATCGCAGTTTGGCTTTCCTTGATTTTTCCGACGGACCGTGACAATGGAAGCATTTGCCGGACAGAATGGGCTGTACGTCGCGATTGAACTTTATCACTTCCGGAATTTTTCCGGACAATCCCAAATCAAGAGAGATCGTTAGAATACCGAGAAGGCAGAACTTTTTCATTCCATTTGTTGTTTTTGATAAAAGAGAAAACATTATTTCCATTCAGGACTGAGTGTTCGGTTCGGCTGCCGTCAAATAATCAATTTAGTTGAACCGCCCACATGCGCGCAAGAAGTTTGTCCCGGCCTACTCATCATTTTTCATGGAAGGTTTTCTTTAGGAATCTTTGCCTGGCGCAGCGTCTTTCCTCAATGGACTCACGAATTCGGGTAGCCAGTCATCGGGGGGAGAGGAGACAAAAGGCTCATTTAGTTCCGCCAGCATTTCACGGAAGCTTTTCCCTGTAACGGGGTGACAAAGGTCGGGAGCAAGGTCAATCAAGGGCTTAAGCACGAAATCGCGACCGGGAATGCCGGGGTGAGGGATAGTTAGACCCTCGACATCGACCACCTGATTGCCGTGCAGTAGCAGATCCAGATCGATCACTCTAGGACCGTTTGCTCGGATCACCTTTTTGCCTAAGGCATTCTCGGCACCGCGCAATTCGCGAAGGAAGTCGGGAGGAGAAAGTTCGGTAAGGGTTTTGGCTACTGCATTCACAAAGTCGGGTTGGTCCTGAAAACCGAAAGGCGACGAACGATAAAGGCGAGAAACAGCAATTACATCTCCAAATGCGGAAACCAAATCCAAAGCCTTCTCGAAAGTCTTTCGAGGATTCCCTAGGTTCGCCCCCAAACCAACAAAAACTTCAGATTTCAACTTTCACCCGGATTTTACTAAGACCTAGCTTACCTGTGTATCGAGGTTTTTCAACATTGACGCCAACCTTGCATACAGGAAAGTCACCCTTTAAGCTTTCTGCGAGCACTTGAGCGAATCGTTCCAGCATCTTCCCGTCGTAGGCAGTGGCAAACTTCTTTACGCAAGCAATGACTTCGCGATAGTCGATGCCGTCCGATAATTCGTCGCTTTTACATACCTTCTCGAAATCGTACTCAAGGTCGACCGTGACGAGGAGATCCTGCGGAGCAAGCAGTTCCTCCTCTAGCAAACCAATTCGAGCCATTACCTCGATTCCTTCCAAATGAATACTGCCCATATCTTGTAGCTAAAAGACTAATCGATGAAGGGGAAGGCAAAAGGTGCTTCCATCAAATTGCTCAGCTGAACTGTTCCATGACCTCTAATGCCTGTACGGTTTCGCGGACGTCGTGAGCTCTTATGATTTCGGCGCCTTGACGAATAGCTTCTATGGCAGCGGTGAGGGAACCACCCAAGCGATGCTCGAGGTTAGGAGCACCGCAGAGATGGTCGATCCATGACTTTCGGGAGGCTCCGAGAAGAATACCCCAGCGATCGTCGCGGAGATCCCCGAGATTTTGCATCAGGGCGAGGTTGTGCTCGAGGCTCTTACCAAAGCCGATTCCAGGATCCATCCATAACTTGGGTAGGTTTCTTTCGGCGAGACGTTTCGCTTGCTCGTCGAAGAAGGCAAAAACCTCGCTCACCACGTCGTCGTAGGCGGGAGCCTCCTGCATGGTCTTTGGTGAACCTTGTGCGTGCATCAGGACATATCCTGCTTGGTGACGTTCCGCGAGGTCGAAGAGGGTGGAGTCGGTTCCACCCGAGACATCGTTGACGACATGGGCGCCGGCCTCGAGGGCAGCTTGGGCGACGGCCGCTTTGGTCGTATCTACCGAGATGACACACTCGTCCGAGGGCAGGGCTTCGATCACGGGCAGGATGCGACGGAGTTCCTCGTCCGCGGATACCGGATCACTACCCGGTCGGGTACTTTCACCGCCAACGTCGATGAACTGGGCGCCTTCCTCCAACATTTGCCCGACACGATCGACTGCCTCGCCGACCTCTAGGTGCAGACCTCCGTCACTAAAGGAATCCGGCGTGACGTTCAGGATTCCCATGACGGCGGGATACCGCAGGCGGAAGGCTTGGCCGTTTAAATTATGTTCGGTCATGCTTGAGTTTTAACTGTTTCGTAGTTTTTTCGGAGTTTCAAAAAGGTTTTTTCGGAAGAGCGTTGCCAACCGATTTCGGGGATGGTGGCGAGAGAGGCGACCTCACGACCGGAACCGCAAAGAATGATTTCGGCGAAGGCACTCAATTCGTCGAGGCGCGGCGAACGGCGATCGATCTCGAAACCGTTCATGCTTGCAAGTAGTTTATTCAGAACAATACCCGAAAGAATATCCTCTTTGGGGATGACGAGATTGTCGCCTTGGGCGAAGATGAGATTGCAGGTGGCACTCTCCAAGACTCGACCGTCAGCGGGATGAACGATGAGGAAATCTTCTAGGCCAAGGTCGAGTTCACCGAGGCGTCCGTACAATTCATTGTCGAAGGTCGACTTTGCCTCGGGCACGGGACGGAGGTGACGGAGGATTTTCGCGGAGAGTTCAGGGCCGGTCGGGTGGGCGGGTCGAGCATAGAGTGCAAGGCGATTCTCAAGGAGGCAAGCGCGAATCAGGAAGGGGGTAGGGATTTGTGTCGAGGAAAGAAAGATCGTTATCCGTTCGCGAATTTGTGGTTGGGACACGATGGGCACGACCTCGAGTAGGCGAGCGGATTTCTCCAAACGATCGAGGTGAGCATTGAGAAAGAGAGGGTAGGGGGTGACGCCTTCCACTCGAATGGTAGTGAAGGCACCCTTGCAACCCCATGGCTCAGGAGCAGGGACAGAAGCGCCCTCCCTATCCCATGCAATAGCGGATGACGTTGGCGAGGATGGCGTGACCATGACTAGTGAGAAAAGATTCGGGATGATATTGGATGCCGAAAAGTCGCTTTTCGCAATCTTCGAAGGAGAGCGGTACGTTGCGGATGCGATCGCGAGCGGTGGTGCGAATTCCTGTGGGCAAGCTTGACAGGCTTGAGGGTTCAACTTGGAGAGAGTGGTAGCGGCCGACCTTTACGGGGGGCTCGATACCATTATAGGTGATGGATTCGGGATCAGTCTCGATTTCGGTTTCCACTCCATGGAGGACTTGCGTTTGTCGAACGATGGTGGCTCCTTCCTCTTCGAGCATTAGCTGAAACCCCAGACAGACTCCGAGGATTGGTTTCTTGCCACGCAGTTGTTGATAGAGTGCCTGAGTTTCCGGATAGTCCGCCGGCTTCCCGGGACCAGGTGAAAAGACGACCATCCTGGATTTTTCTGAATTTGCGGCTTCGACAGCTTCAAGACGATCGAGTACCACGACTTCCTCAAACTCTGAAAGAAGGTGTTCGAGGTTTCTGGTGAAGGAGTCCTTGTGGTCAACGAGGAGGATCATCGTAAGAGGTCGAGCAAGGCGCGGGCCTTTACTCCGTTTTCGTTGTATTCGTATTCGGGAGATGAATCTACGACTATGCCGCCGCCCGCTTGAGCGAAGCAACGGTCTTTGAAAATCAGGAGGGCGCGAATGATGAGATTGAGACGGATAGAGCCATCGTCACCGATCGTGCCGAAGCTTCCTGTATAGGGTCCGCGAAAGCATGGTTCGAGCGAATCGATGATCTCGATGGTGCGAATCTTTGGGCAACCAGTCACGGTGCCGCCCGGAAGCATGGAGCGTAGAATGTCTGCAAGATCACAATCGGAACGAAGCCGTCCCTCGATCGTAGACACAAGATGGAAGAGGTGGGCATAGGTCTCCACTTCTCGAAAGCGAGCAATCCGAACGCTTCCCGATTCACAAACGGCGGAAAGGTCGTTTCGTTCGAGGTCGACCAGCATGTTGTGCTCGGCCACCTCCTTGGGGTCGCCAAGAAAACGGGCGATGGCGACCCCTTCGTCAATCTCGGAGTGCCGTTCGTGAGTTCCGCCAATGGGGCGAGTTACGATTTTGTGGCTCCTTTTATCGATTGCCGTTTCCGGGGAACAACTGACGATGGCGAAGTCGGGGTGGCGAATCAGGAAAGCTTCAGGAGATGGATTGGCTGCATGGAGACGGCGAAAGGCGTCAATGGGATCGATCGAGATTCGGGCTTCGTGACGCTGGGAGATTTTTATCTGGTAGGTATGTCCGTCGAGAATGGCTTCTCGAGCAGTGGTGAATATCTTCTCATAATCGTCAAAGGAAAGGTTGCAAATGATCTCCACGGTATTCGCCAAAGGTTTCGGGCTCCCGACAGGACCCGCCAAACAAGCGGCGAGTTCCTCTTCGCGATTCGGGAGAGTTGATTCGATGGATAGGCGACTTTCACTTAATCGTAGGATCGTTTGCGGACGGCCAAAAAAACCTTCCGGAACCGAAATGTCACGGTGAGCCCCAAGCTGAATACCAGCGTGACTGGCTAGGAATTCGTAACCGAAGAATCCCACCCAACCGGAAAAGGAAAGTTCCGAGGGCGAAACTGCTTTAGCCAACTTGCCGATCTGCTCGGAGCTATCGGTCGAATCTAGAGTCAAGGTTTCTGCGAAGTCAAGATAGGCGACATGCCCTCCTCCTCGATCGGTGCCTACCATCAACGCCCCATCCAGATGGGATAAGCTAGCCAGCGCGTCAGACACCTCAATCTTCTTCATGGCAAAAGATCCAGAAGTTCGCGAAAGCGTTCGATGCGCGAAACATCATCGGGCAATTTACATTCCTTTTCAGAGTAAAGCGATGTTCGCCACCCTGCCGACAAGGCTCCTTGCACGTCTCGTGAATAGCTGTCTCCGAGATGAAGCATATCCTTGGCAGTTGTCCCTAGCACTCGCTCCACCTCTTGGAAAATTTCCGGAGAAGGTTTTTCAAAACCAATCTCAGAGGAAATGAAAAGTTCCTCAAACAGGTCGCTTACACCGAGATCACAAAGAACGGGACGAAGACGGGAGTCGTTGTTCGAAAGCACAGCCAGGCGATAGCCACGCGCCCCGAGCACTTGCAGGGTGTCGACAGCTCCTTCGGCAAGTCGCCAGCATTTTCCTTCGGCAAAGGTTTCCCAGAGTTCCTCGAACAGGGAATCGTGAGTTTCCTTTGGACAAAACCCTTCGAATGTGCGCCCCACGATCATCCGCCAGAAACCCCGCTCGTCTCCCTCGAACATGCTCTTGGCGGACTGCGTCCCGGAAAAAACGCGATAGAATCGCTCGTTTATTTCCCTGTCTTGGGCTGCATATCCTCGACCTCGAGCGGCCGCCGCATAAACGCTCCCGACGGAAGGCCAAGGTCGCATGAGCGTGCCTGCAGCATCAAAAGTTATGGCTCGTACAGTCGACATTAATAAGGTGATTGAGAATGGAAATCCTTTTCGCGATTGGTAGAAACGCAGAATTGCGCAACAAAGGGGATGGCATCAAAAACAGGAAATCGTCAAATCATGCGAGTCTTTCCTAAAGGACAAGGTTTTACTTTCGGGCTTCTAGGAGCCTTGGCTATGGCTTGGTACTGGCCGGAAGGGGGAGTGCCGAATGGCCCGTTGAAGCCCGAAATTACGACAAAGGGAACCGTGGCGCTAATTTTCCTTTTGCAAGGACTGAATTTGCCATTGGATAAATTGCGGCAAGGATTACGCGACTGGCGACTCCATCTTTTCGTACAGTTTTTTTGCTTCATCTTGTTTCCTCTGGCGACCTTGGGGTTAGTCGTCTCGGGGATGATTCCCGTTCCATGGGCTCCCGGTTTCCTATTCCTCGCCATTCTTCCGACAACCATTTCGACCGCCATTGTCTATACCTCGGCCTCGGGTGGGGATTCGGTCGCCGCTACATTCAACGCTACGCTTTCTAATCTTCTGGGCATACTTGCGGTGCCCTTGTGGTGCGCTTTTTTTGTTTTTCCTATGGAGGGCGTTGCCATGACGGAAGCATCACCCGATGGTTTTTTTAGCGAATTCCTCGCGAAGTTGCTGTGGCTCATCGTGACCCCACTTTGCGTAGGTCTGTGGTTCCGACGATTCCTTAGCAAAGAAGACTCTGCTCGTCGCAAGCGGTTTCTTCGTAACATCTCCTATGGTTGCGTGCTCTTCATCGCCTATGCGGGTTTCTGCCAAGGTTTTCTTGGATCAGGCAAGAATACGGGGACAATTTGGTGGGAAGCGTTGTTGTTGGCGTCTATATTACTTGTCTTGGTCAAGTGTCTGGCATGGGGATTGGGAGGGTTATTGGGATTTGAACGAAACAGGCGATTACCCGCCTTCTTTTGCGCGTCGCAAAAATCCTTGGCCGTGGGCTTGCCCATGGGGCAGTTGCTGTTTGGGCTCGAGCACCCAAAACTGTTTGTCCTGCTTTTGCCGTTAATCCTCTATCACATGTTGCAGCTCTTGGTTGGAGCGATACTTTTGGGCCGTTGGCAGAACAATGAATCCGCAATGTTTCGAGTGGAGGATTCCCTTTAGTATTGCTCGGTTCTGTTTTTACCGTGTTTTAACCAATCCCGTGATCTGCAAAACTTTTAAGCAAAAGGAAAAAATGCGCCAAGCCGGTCGGGCTGCGGCCACCGTGTTGCACAAATTGTGCGCTATGGTGGAAGCGGGGATTTCTACTTTGGACTTGGATGAAGCTGGAGGGAAGCTGATGGAGGAGGCGGGCGTCACCAGTGCCTGCAGGGGCTACCGCGCCGGCTCCAAGGTTTTTCCTTGTTACACCTGCCTGTCCGTAAACGAGGAAATTGTTCATGGTATTGGCTTGCCCGAAAGAAAGCTGGTGTCGGGGGACATTATCTCCGTTGACGTGTGCATCTCTTGTGACGGTTACATAGGTGACAATTGTCGTACAGTGCCCGTTGGCAACGTTTCGCCCGAGGTGGAACGTTTACTGCAAGTCACCGAGGAGTCCCTTTTCTTAGGGATCGACCAAGCCGTTCACAAAAACAGGGTGGGGGACGTTTCCAAGGCAGTCCAAAGCCATGTCGAAAGCGCTGGTTTTGCGGTCATTACGAATTTCGTTGGCCACGGGGTCGGAAAGACACTCCACGAAGACCCGCAAATTCCAAACTATGGCCAAGCCGGTTCCGGCCCCAGGTTGAAAAAGGGCATGGCGGTCTGCATCGAGCCCATGGTGAACACCAAAAGCTCAAAGGTGAAGATGGCTGAGGACGGCTGGACCGCTTTGGCGGTTGACGGCATGCCCTCTGCTCACTTCGAACACACTTTGCTCGTCGATGAAGAAAGGGCGGAAATTATTACGATTCCGGAAGGGTTCGAGAAGGCAGAACCTTTTTTCGGTGCCGTAGCGGCTACAGTATAACAAAGTTCGAAAGGACAATAATCCCATGCTTAAAAATATCGCCAACTCGGTTTTCTCCTTCGATGTTGAATGGATTCCCGACCCCAAGGCGGGCGAAATCCTTCACGAGGCCGCTCCTGCCGATGGTCCCGGGGAGGATGCAAGAGCGGCCTGCGAAACACTTTGGGCAGCAGCCAGGGATAGGGCGGGCAGTAAGGATCCGGACTCACAACCGTATTTGAAGACCATTCTTTGCCGGATCGTGTCCTTGGCAGGAGTTCTACGAGAAAGCCCGCCGGGTGGAGAGCCGACCTTGAAATTGGTTTCCCTGCCTGTGGATTGCTCGGATCCAAGCAAGGTCGAGGAGAAATCCATTCTCATTGCCTTCATGAAGTCAGTAGGTCGAAGAAAGCCCCAATTGGTTGGCTATAACTCGGCCCAAGCGGACGTCCCCATCATTGTTCAGCGCGCCATCGTCAACGGCTTGCCCGGATTTGGCTTTTCGGATCGCCCTGCCAAGCCTTGGGAAGGAGTGGACTACTTTGACGCAAGAAACAGTACCTACAGCGTCGATTTGGCAGACTCTCTCGGGCAATATCGTGATCGTCCCTCACTGCATCAAGCTGCTACTCTCAGCGGGATTCCAGGTAAAATCGACGTCAGTGGCGGATCCGTTGCCGACATGTGGCTTGAGGGACGTTTGCCCGAAATCGTCGAGTATAACGAGTTCGACGCCTTCACCACTCACTTGCTTTGGGCGAGGGTGGCTCACTTCTCCGGATTGCTTTCGAGCGATGCCTACCTACGCGAACAAAACCTCGTTCGAGAACTTCTTGAGGAGGAAATCGCCGGAGGCAAAGCCCATCTTGAGCGATTCGTAGGCGACTGGGATCGCCTCCTAGCAATCACGGGGCAAAGCTATTAAGTAGAATCCCCTGCTATTTTAGGTTTGTAGCTTCCGGGGAATTCCGGCGCAAAGGCTTATCTAATTCTTTAACCTGAAAACTATTCTGTAGTTTTGTATAAATGACAGATTCAGCAACTGCCGAAACCGCACTTAAACGCCTGAAGGAAACGCACCAGCGACTCCTTGATGAAATTCACAAGGTGATCGTCGGGCAAGACGACGTCATCGAGCAACTCCTCGTGAGCCTTTTGGCTCGGGGGCACTGCCTCTTGACGGGCATTCCCGGACTGGGAAAGACATTACTGGTCAAGACAGTGGCCAATGCTCTAGATCTTTCCTTCAAGCGAATTCAATTCACGCCCGACCTCATGCCCGCCGACGTCGTGGGATCCGAGATCGTGGACGAGGATCCCGAAACCGGAAAAAAAGCCTTTCGTTTTTCTCTGGGTCCCATTTTCGCCAACGTGGTGCTGGCCGACGAAATAAACCGTGGGATCCCCGGGTACCGAGCTCGA
>JGI24917J38488_100564_pt1 | contig 33164 bp, 39 predicted proteins | sample LinPfosmplate5_FD_38488 | JGI IMG/M metagenome (IMG submission 38488)
TCGAGCTCGGTACCCGGGGATCCCACATCGGAAAATGGTCTCGAAGACTTAATCTATAGAATGCAATGCCAAGATCTCGAGTATATCACACATGTCGAAATGGAAGATGAGGATATCGTTCGTCACCCAGCGGTTAAAGAAGTGCTCGGTATTTTGAAGAGATGAAAGTCATCCTCGCTCTTCCTGGTCGTACGTTTTCTGGTACGTTTCTCATGAACTGGTCACAAACACTCATGACCCTCACGAAGAAGGGGTACGATTTCATGGTCACGAATGAGTATTCTAGTTTTGTCACGTTTTCACGTATGAAAACTCTAGGACTCGATGTCCTTCGGGGTGCTGATCAAAAACCATTCGGTGGTCAGGTTGAGTATGATGTTTGGCTCACAATCGATTCCGACATTGTGTTTACACCCGAACAGGTTGTGGAGTTACTCGAAGATACCAAAACGTACCCGGTCGTTTCGGGTCTTTATCGTATGCAGGATATGAAACATATGGCATGTGTGAAGGAATGGAACACAGACTATTTCAAAAAAACTGGATCATTCGAGTTCATGAAAGCAGATGAACTCGAAAGGGAGGATAAATACATCTCCGTGGCGTATAATGGTATGGGATTTTTCGCGTGTCGAAGAGAAGTGCTCGAAAAGATGAAGTATCCCTACTTTAGCTACCCTCTCATCGAATTTGATGGATTGAAAGATATGTGCTCCGAAGATGTTGCATTCTGTAAGAATCTCAAGGATATTGGTTTTGATGTAACTGTGAATACGACCCTCCGTGTCGGGCACGAGAAAACTCTCGTAATTTGACACGTTGGATGTCATTGTTAAGAAATTTGGTGTTTTTGTCCAACTCTTTTAGGCGTTCTTCCATCTGTTTCTTCTCTCGTTTTATTTTTTTGTACCATTCTAACATCTCATACACTTCCCGGTCGATATTTACAAATCGTTCGGCAAGTTTATAATCAGTTGGAAGATCTTTGATATCTACGGCCATCTCTTCGAGTCGAACTTCGAGACCCTGGCATGCATCTTTGAACTCTTCCATGTTACTACTGTTAAAGATTTTATTGTTTATATTAGTAATGATTCCAAAAGTCATACATAAAGTGCTCATCGTCGACGACGGAAAACTTCCTGTGTTGCCCGATGGTATGAAAAAGGCACTCGAGACGTGGTATCGCATGAATCCCGGATACAAAGTCAAGATGTATTCGGGTGATGATTGTGTCGCGTACATCAAAGAACATTTTGACGATAAAGTCCTCGAAACATACGAGTCACTTCAACCATATGCATATAAATGCGACCTCATGCGTCAGCTTATCATGTACAATGAAGGTGGGTGGTACTCTGATATTAGACAAGTATGTCTAGAACCCGTTGAAACACTCGAAAAGATTGACAAAGAGTATTATGTATGCACCGATTGCCCACCAAATCAGATATGTATGTATAATGCATTCATCGGATCTATTCCGAAACACCCCATATCTAAAAAAATGATCAATCTTATTATTTGGAATGTGAAGCATAAACATTATGGTCTCGATTGTTTGTATCCCACGGGACCTGGTGCGTTTATGAACGCCGCTATAGACTATGTTCGAGCATACCCGGAAAAGTGTATGATCGGACAACATACATCGGAAGAGTTTGTGGAATTTGGTGGCGTCAAATTCGTCAAGTGTAAGTATAATAACGCACGGGGAGCGGATAATACCGATATGAAAGGCACGAATGACTATGGTGATATGTGGAGAAAACGTTTAGTTTATAAATTGTGCCAATAGTCGAGACGTAAATCTGGGCGAGTTATATCAGTCGCGTAATCAAGTCCAGTAATTGGGAATGTCCCAGGTTCAATCTCCATCGTTTCGACGAGATCTTTTCTAATGAACGAACATTCAAATACTCTTGGAAAATTACCATCCAACCAAGGTTGTAAGGGGGCATTCGTTCCATGGATGTGAACACACACAAAATTTTCACTCAATTTTTCAAAAACCTGATCGATAATTTCTTCGAACTGAACGATGTTAAAAAATAAATGAAATTCGATGATAAGTTGTGAAAAGTTATTCATGTATTTCAAATCTTTAAACAGAGTCCATTCATGCCCTTCGATGTCTATTTGTCCCATCAAGTTTTTACTATCGATGTGACCATTTCTCTCGATGTGATGGTCGATCGTATCCATGTTATGTGTCTTCGTGTCACTCACACCTTCTTTGAAAAAGTGAATATAATCCGGTTTATCTGTGATTCCATCTATAGTATGATCGTATACGTAACATTCAGTTCCATACATTTGATTGAAGTGTCGTTCGAATCCAGTCTGATCATTAGATCCGTAACTGTATAGAGCGTCATATCCAGGTAGTTCTGCTACTACATATCCACCGTCGCATTTGTCACCGATTCTAATCTTTTTTAAATTCGTTTTATATGGAATTGTAAATCTCTTAAGTTTTTCACATACTCGTAGGTAACTTTTCTCAAACTCTGTCATATATAACGTTTTAATGTAACACCTTTAACTACATTAACATATCGTATAAACTTCCCTTAGGTGTTTTAAAATCTCCATCTTTGGTCCACCGACTTTCCTGTTTTTCGATCGATTTGATGTGCCAGAGAGCAAGTTTCGGGTCGGCTTGAATACCGACGATTTTATCGGTTCCTGTGAGTTTCGTATGCAGTTCATTCGTCCACCTGATGTGATCGCATCTTTTATAGATCCGCATCTGAAAATCTGGCCAGTTGATAAATCCAACATCATTCACGTTAAATTTCGACTTTTCGATAAACTCTTGTGTCGCACCCGGGTGAATATTGATACGCGGTACAGCGATAATTTCCGCACCAGAGTCTTTGATTATTTTTTTGATGTTTTTAATTAGAATTTCTTGGGGCATTTCGTCCGCATCAACACCAAAAATGTAGTCGCCGGTCGCCTTTTCGATATGAAAATGTGCGTTAGTGTGAAATTCATCAAAGGGTCTTTTAAAAACGTTGATACGTTCCTTGAAATGATCGAGGACGTGTTCAACTTTATCTGTCACGTTATTTGAATCAGCGACGACGTTGATCTCATCTTCTTCATCGATTGTTTTACTGAGAAAGTTCAAAAGTGAAAACAGTTCTCTCGATTCATTACACACTTGGATGGTATAGGTAAGCTTCATTCTACTGATTTAAAGATGGCATCCTTTAATCCAGTAAATGAAAGTATCAGACTTTATCACAAACTTTCTAGTCGAGAAGAGTGTGACGAAATGTTTTTCAGTGACTGGTGGTTTCGCGATGCACTTTAACGATTCGTTCGGTGAAAAAATGGATGTTACTTATACTCATGGAGAACAACCCGCCGGGTATGCGGCACTCGGGTGGTCATCCTATGAACACAATCCAAGTGTATGTTGTGTAACATCTGGATGTGGTGCGACGAATGCGATCACTCCATGTCTCATCGCGTACCAGGATAGCGTTCCAGTCTTTTTCATCAGTGGTCAAGTACACCGGGATGATAACATTCGTTCAAGGGGTGGTAAAATTAGGGGCTACTTCGGTTCAGATTGTGACATCATAGAGTCTGTGAAAGGTATGACGAAATGTGCCATCGAACTCACCGATCCCAAAGATACCCTGAAAGTACTCCAAGAGTGTTACCACAATTTAACAAATGGTCGTCTGGGACCCGTATGGCTTTCTGTACCAGTTGATGTGCAGTCGATGGAAGTTCCAGAGACACCCGAAGAATGGAAGGTTCCACAAGAAGTCTCGATGACTTCGCTCCCACAAGAATTTATCGATGTTTGGTCGGTGGCAGAACGACCAATCATTTTGGCTGGTAATGGTATCCACCTCTCGAAGACGAAAGAAAAGTTTAAAACGTTTTTGGAACATCACAAACTCCCATACGTTGTTAGTTTTTTTGGGAGTGATCTAGGTGATGATTACACAGGAAAGGTTGGTCTCATCGGGAATCGTGCAGGTAACTTTGCCATCCAGAACGCAGACCTTGTGTTGTGTCTTGGTTCTAGAATGTGTAAGAGTATCACGGGTTATAAGCGTGAACTCTTTGCGAGAGAAGCTAAGATTGTTTACCTCGACATAGATAAATCAGAATTTATTGAAGATAAGAAACTTGATATCAAACTTCAAATGAATCTCAAAACTTTTTTTGATTTGGAATTACCTTTACAACTACATATCCATCCAGAGTGGATGAAGAGGAACCTGGAATGGAAAGAGTTGTGGGAAGAAGAATTACCCGAGCGAAGTGGTCCCCTCGTATGTCCGTACAGACACTTGAATACATTTTTCAAGGAAAAGCCTGGAAACTCTGTGGTGACCATGTCATCTGGATCCATTTACTGTGTTGGGTGGCACATGCACCGATACAAGGAAGGTGATCGATTCATCACGAGTGGTCATGGAGACATGGGATATGAGGTAGCCTCGGCCATGGGAGCTTCTCTACACGGTAAGAGAACGTATGTCGTCGTCGGCGACGGATCCTTTCAGTACAACATACAGGACCTACAGACTCTTAAACATCATAACATGCCCGTGACGATTCTCGTATTCAACAATGATGGATACGGTGCCATCAAAATCACACAAAACGCTGTATTCAAACGAGAATATGGAACGAGTTCATCCAGTGATATCACATTTTGTAATATTGAAAAAATTTCAGGGGCGTATGACATTCCATATTATAGGGTTGAAAATGATGAAGATGTGGGCTATATCAAACATGATAACGGTCCCATGATAGTTGAGATTGTGTGTAATACACAGGGACGTTACCCACGTCTTTCGAACAAACCCCAACCAGACGGGACATTCAAAAACATGCCTTATGAGGAGATGGCACCATTTTTGGACGACGAATTTCTCAAGGAAAATATGTTTGTCACGAGAGTTTAAAGATATGAATGTTATATATCATAATGAGTTTTGTAAACAGGGATGGTTCGGAAGTAGACATTGACTTTGAAAAGGAGGAACAGATGTTAATACGAACGTATATACCAAGTGATGCGACCGTTCTTGAAATGGGTGCTAGGTACGGGACTGTATCATGTGTGATTTCCCAAGTACTCAACGATCCAACAAAACATGTGGCTGTCGAACCAGATTCTACAGTGATTGAAGCACTCACAGAAAATAAGAAAAATAATAATGGTCAATTTTTCATTTATAACGGTGTCATATCCAAATATGGATATGACATTCACACGAAAGTAACCGATTATAAGTATTATGAATATGGCACATACACCAAGAGATCTGTAAATCCAACGGTCGATAACATCTCATTTGAAGACTTAGAGGGTAAATTCAATTTGAATTTTGATTGTATCGTGGCCGATTGTGAAGGATTTTTTTATGATTTCGTCAAAGAGAATGGGGATGATGTGAAAGATATGCGTGTTCTAATTTATGAACAAGACGGTACACCGTGGTCTGAAATGGTAAAAAAGTATGAAGAATTGGATAGTATTTTAGAATCATACAATTTTAAATTGGTACATACTATTCCTCACCCAGAACACGAAAACAATCCTAGACTACATAATGTATGGGTTAAAGAATTGAACAAATAATTTTACAATGAAGTTTATAAACTATTGTAGATCCTGTAGTTCTAATACATGTACTACAAGACCTGCCATTTTAGCACCCTTTATGGTGGATAGAATCTTCGGCATGAACCCCGAGACAACAACTTCTTTATATGGACTTCCAAATCAAGTTAATTATTTCCCATGTAAATCACTCACATGTGAAACATGTGGGTTTGTAGGTGTGAATATACTTTTTGATGACGAAGAAATGTCCAATCTTTATAGAGGTTATAGGGGTGACGATTACAATAAGGTTAGGCTGTCTTATGAACCAACATATCAGAATGATGTATTTGATGTACGTCATGAGTATGTGGATGAAGTTTCACATCCGTTTATCGAGAAACACATTTCAAATATTGAAACACTCATTGATTTTGGTGGATACGATGGCCTTAATACACCCAAAGTTGGGACTCAAAGATATGTCTATGATATATGTGACATAGAATCAGAAGTTCCAATCACAGAGAAACTTTTCAACTGTGATCTCATTACATGTATGCATGTCCTCGAACATGTTCCAGACCCGAATGTGATCATTGAGGAAATCAAGGGTTCCGCAAAGTATTATTATTTTGAAGTGCCAAAGGAAAGTAATAAGGAATTTTGGCATGAACATATCAATTGTTTCACAATGGATAGTTTTTCGCATTTACTTTCGAAACACTTTAGAATAATAGCAAAGAAAGAAGAAAAATTTTTACATGTATTGTGTGAGGACATCCGATGAATAGAAGTGATGTTTCTCATGTTCTACAATCTTGTTAAACACCTCATAGACCTTTTCAATAGACACATTCTCATGTTTCTCAATTACTTCAATCGCGTAATTGACATGCATCGACTTCATACCTGATAGAAGATATGGGATACCCGATTTCTTGTAGGACTCAACCCACTTATCCGCATAAATGAGAGCTGGAAGAAGCTTGTAATCCCCCTTATTTTCCATATGGGCGAGGACATACTCGGAGATTGCATTACCCGAACCACGTCCAAAACCACCGAACGTGACATCTACGATATCAGCACCATTATACAGTGCGTCAATCGCTTTTACGGACGCATTCTTGAGATTATCGTGTGCGTGGAAGCCGATAGATCCCTTGAAATACTTTTTCACGTTATCGAGAATAGAACGCATTTTGTATATACCAAGATTCCCATACGTGTCCGCGAGGTAGAAGTACTCGATTGGAGCGTCATTGATCATTTCACACGTTTCTTGAATATGTGCATCACTCATCTTATCGATACGACCAATGTTGATACTCACTTCGTAACCAAGTTCCTTCAACCTTTTACACATATCGACCGTTTCATGAATAAGTTCAGTGTCCAATTTGGAATCGTCTTTGTCTTTGCAGTGGTACGCAATCAGTACCCTCACCATGGAAATCAAGGACTCGGATTTGGGTACAAAGTCGTCAATCGTAAAAGTCCCCATCTGAGCCATGACAGCCAACTTACATTCAGGTGTGACTATGTCACCAAAGGTCTCATTCACCAATGACTCTGGTGTATAAAACCATGGACCGTTCATGTGTTCCTTTCGTCTAAAACCCAATTCACAGTACTCGATACCACATGATTTTACAGCATTGTAACACTCTCGGGCATGTTCCTTTGTGAAGTACCAATTGTTCACGTACCCACCATCTCGCATAGAACAGTCAAACAACTTCATTTTCTTGTTAGCTTATCTCTTCTTTATGTAACTCTCCCCCAGCCCTGAAGTATCTTCGATTTCCCACGTGGCTCCAAACTTCTCCGCCCATTGAGATAAAAGTAACTTTTCTGGGTACACGAGATTACAATCTTTTGGCATTTCCCATTTACATGACACATACTCATTAACAATTTTCCTAACATCCTCCACGTCGATAAAGTCGAAATATCTGTCTTTGTCGATAACGACGTGTCCTTCCTTCTTACACACCGCACTAAACCTGGTGGAAGGTTCTCCGGGTCCGTAACATCCCCATATACGTAACGAAAATGCGTTCGGTAACGTCTCTATGCGACGATCGATGAGCCATTTAGACATACCATATGGATCAGATGGCGGATTTCCACGGAGGGCTGCACCACTCGAAAAGTAGATAATCTTACCCCTGAACGCAACCACGACGTTTTCAAACATGAGGAGATTTTTATAAAACACTTCACCATCATCCGGTTTCAGTCGACTTCCACCTATGACTGCACAGTGTATAACTACATCATATTCGTGTTTCCTGAAATACTCCTTCACAGTTTCGGGGTCAGTTAAGTCTAACTCTTGTCGAGTGACACCTGTCCAATCCGTGTCTCGAAGTAAATTCTTACCAATAAAACCTGCAGCACCTAAGACACACACCCTCGGCATTTATTTAGAGACAACGCAACACTTTAATTAAGATGTTTTTTCTCATCGATCTTGACGGAACACTTCTCAATACAGATTATTTACATTATCAAGCGTGGTCTAAAGTATTGAAACTTAGTCCGGAATATATTGAAAAGGTTGTGACAACCCATGGAATTAACTACATACTCGAAGATTTCCCAGATCCAAGCTACCTGAGACGTCAGAAAATAAAAGAGATGCTACAGTTTGAAGAAATTAAGCTCATGAAAAACGCAGAAACATTCATACGTTTCATCATCGAAAATAACATAGATCACGCAGTCGTGACAAACACAGATCGAAAAGTTGTTGAACACTTTAAACAGAAAGTTCCTATTCTCAATAAATTGAAGAAATGGATTGTCCGTGAAGACTATGAGAAGCCAAAACCTGACCCAGAATGTTATCGTTTAGCGTTGGGTGACCATGATGGTACCGTTTTTGGTTTTGAAAATTCGAAGGAAGGTCTCGAAGCTCTCTCGAAAGTTACAAGTAATATATTTCACATTCATCCTAAAACTGATTACTTAAAAGTTTTAGAACAACTTAAAATACAATGCCCAAAAAGGTTTGGTACGCACCCAACAAATTTGAATCATATGGGGAAGAAGAGATCAAGGCTGTCGAAGCATGCCTTCGCGATGGCTGGCTCGCTGGCTTTGGTGATCGCACTACAGAATTTGAAAAGCGGGTGTCTGACCTCTTCGGAAAGAAACATGGACTCTTTGTGAATTCTGGGAGCAGTGCGATTCTCCTAGGTCTTTGTGCCCTCGACCTTCCAAAGGGATCCGAAGTAGTAACACCCGCGTGTGGGTTTGCGACAACCGTTGCCCCTCTCATGCAACTTGGTCTCAAGCCGGTATTCTGTGACGTTGGTTTCAATTCGTATGTTCCTAGCGTCGAAGATCTTAAGAAGGTTGTCACCCCAGAGACGAAGTGTCTCCTCCTCCCCAACCTGATCGGGAACGTCCCCGATTGGGAAGCGATCCGTGAAGCGTTTCCGGGTGTCACACTCTTTGAGGATTCTGCGGATACCATCACCCGGACAGACTGTACAGACATCAGTACCACGAGCTTCTATGCGAGTCACGTCATCACTGCGGGTGGTGTAGGTGGAATGGTCATGTTTAACGATCCTGCACACCTCAAGAGGGCCCTGATGTTCAGAGACTGGGGACGCATCGGTGACAACATCGAAGAGCCTAGTGAGCGTTTCAATCACTCGGTGGATGGCATTCCGTATGATTGGAAGTTCCTCTACGGTGTCGCTGGGTATCATCTCAAAGCATGTGAGATGAACGCCGCCTTCGGTCTCGTCCAACTTGATAAGTTGGATGGATTTCTCAAAAAGAGGCGTCAGAATGTAGAGAGATACATGGAGAATCTCAAGGACTGTCCATATTATACACTCCCCGATGACTCGAGGACCCCAAACTGGCTCGCCATTCCCCTCCAATGTCCAGAACGTCTTGAACTCGTAAAGTTTCTCGAGAAGAATGATGTCCAGACCCGTGTCACATTCGCAGGAAACATCACGAGACATCCAGCGTTTAGAGAGTATCTCGGAGATTTCGAAACCGCAGATACGATCATGAAGGATGGATTCCTCCTCGGTGCTCATCATGGGATGACAGTCGAAGATGTTGATCGCGTGTGTAATTTACTTAAAAAATTTGCCGACTATAAAATAAACGGAAGATGTACCGTAATGTGATGGTCACTGGTGGTTGTGGCTTCATCGCTTCCAATTTTCTAAACATCATGAAGAAGAGATATCCTGAAACACATTTCGTTAATATCGATAAACTTGATTACTGCTCAAATGTTGAAAATGTCGAACCCGGTGTTGCCACCTTTATCAAGGGTAATGTTGGTAATGCCGAACTTATCGAGACCCTCTTTAAAGAGTACGCTTTCGATGCCATATTCCATTTCGCAGCTCAAAGTCATGTCGATAATTCATTCGAAAATGCCCTCTCCTTCACGATGGATAATACTCATGCGACCCATGTTCTCATAGAAGCATGTCGCCAATTTCTCCCAAACGTGGAATTCATTCATTTCAGCACGGATGAGGTTTATGGAGAGTCCAAGACAGATGTCCCTTTCACCGAAGATGAAGGTGTCCTCCGTCCCACAAATCCATACTCGGCTTCTAAAGCAGCTGCGGAGATGATTGTTCGATCCTACATCGAATCTTTTGGTATGAATATCAAAGTCATTCGGTGTAACAACGTCTATGGTCCCAATCAGTATCCCGAAAAACTCGTTCCAAAGTTCAAGCGATTTTTGAAAGAGGGTAAGAAGTGTACGATACACGGCAAGAATTGCGCAAACATTAAACGAGCATTCATGCATGTCGAGGATGTCGTGGATGCCGTCGATGTGGTGTGGAAGAAGGGTTCTCCCGGTGAAATCTATAACATCGCCTCGGATGATGAACTCACTGTCATGGAAGTGACCAAACTTGCAATTGAAACTATTTTGAATACGACGGACTATGACAAGTGGATACGATATGTTGATGATCGACCGTTTAATGATAGAAGGTATTACATATGCGCCGAGAAGTTGAAATCCCTTGGGTGGAAACAAAAGAAAACGAGGGAAGATTTAATAAATTTTTTAAACGAATAAAAGTATGAAGCCTATCGCCGAGAATGTCTACATTCTCATGATGTTCTTGGCCTACGTGATGCGTAGGGCAGGAACAGTTTCGATGCTCGAAAAGGTGAAGATGCTTGAATTTTTGAGTTATATGGCTGTCAACCCCGACTCTAGAATAGAGGAACATGAGGGTGGATCGATTCTGTTAGGAGAAGTGATGCGATGCCTACCATCGCGAGTCGGCCATTCAGAAGCTCCGTCTCGGGCTTCCAGAATCCCTGAACGTACCCTTCATCCTTAGGGTTCGCGGCTGTACCGAGAAACGCCAAGCTGGCGACAGCGATAGAAAGGCCGATGTTGTCATGGAACTGAGTGCTAATAGAGTTACCGGTCATGACCTCATCAATCACGGCGGAGGTGAAGCCAATCATAGCAGCCCGACCATTCACGCGCTCGGCGACCGAAAGGTAATCATTCGGGCGCTCAACACGTGTGAGCAGTGGGGGTCGGGTAGAAGAGACGCTCTTCTTGGCAGTCTTGGTGGGAGTGACAGTTGGCTTGACAGACGCACGAATGAGAGTGCTCATTACTGATCTACTTGCGAATCTTTTCCTTAAGTAAGATCTTATTCAAGATGTATAATTGGACGATGAGACCTGCTGACGTGTAAAGTGTCGTCGCGTTGATCCCATATTTCCTTGCTTGATACACCAGCCACAGGGAACTTGTTATTGTACCGAGTATAATTGTACTCTTCATGTCTACGTCAATCTCATCAACTGAGCGCACTTGACTGTACAACTGCACGAGACCGAGACTCATGGCAACACCTGGAATGATAGTGTCCATTTTATTATATCCACACATAATAAAATGGATCTCATATTACAAAAGTTTTCTGGAAAAATTGATGCTCAAAGTCTGGTCAAGACTGTTGATGAACTCAAGACTGAGTACATCGATGATGGCCTCACCAAGGAGGATATTCCCCCCATCTTGGGTCGTCTCATGATGGAGACTCAAAAGTTTAAGAGGTTGCCCGGCCCCCAGAAGAAGAAGCTCGTCATCAACGTGTTGTTCCACCTCATCGAACAGATTGATGAAGGTGAGAAGGATTCTGAATTTGAAATCATTCTTAAGACTCTCGTACCTCCCATGGTTGATGGTTTCGCCACGATGCTCAAAGCTAAAAAAATGTGCCTCCCTTGTTTCGCTTAAGGATAGGCCACGTAGTCTTAGTAGAATGCGATTTCCTTCACTGGAAGTGATGGTCCGTTATGGAATATACACAGTGAAGGAACTCGAGAAATTCGCGAAAGGTCTTACACCCAAAAGAAATATTAACGTCCTAAGTGAGTGTACAAAATGTGATTTTGTATACGACGGTCCTATGTGTCTCAATTGCCACCCATGAAATACTGTCAGGTGACGAGCTACATGTCCAAGGGGCCGGTCGTCATCAGCAATAACCATATGTGTGCAGAAAGGCAACTTATTCGACGCTTATATCGAGAGTGTCTGAAGAAGGGGTACAAACCCCATCAATTCAGAGAGTGGCTCCATAGAAAACATGGTGAAATGATCGTCGAGCGTAAAACAGTTCACGGCGACGCGATATCCATACCATGTGTTCTATGTAGAAAGGCTATAGAAAAACTCAACATATGTTGGTCAGCTCACGATGGTGAGCGATGGGTACATAGTCGAAAATCGGAACAATTACCAGCTTCGATGCCGACAGCGAAACAGAAAAGAAGTTTAGGATTTGGGCGTAATGACCAACCCCAGGGCCGATTCTAAATTGTTGTGGCTTCTTTGTAATGGTTTCATTCTTTTTAGTTTTAGAGCGTTGTTATCAACAGCGGCATTCTTTATTTCATTCATTCGCTTCGTGTTTGAAACAAAGGGTATGGTATTGTCAACGTATGGTTCACATGGAATTTCCTTGGGTACTTCCACGTCACGTGTTTGGTTTTCTCGAAAGGCTTCTATAGAAAGTGGACCACCAAATTCTTCAAGTAAGAAACGACTGGGAGCAGGCTTCACGTGTCCAATCTGGTTGAACATTTTTTTACGCATCATCACGATGTTACCACATATAAGACCACCCTTCGTCAGACCATATTTGTCTATAGCAAATGATTTCATACAACTCCAGGAACAGAAATGTCCAGAAGTATAAAACTTGTTTCGCCTTTCGTCGTACTTAAAGGGCAGGGTTAAAGGTGTGGCGTTAAATTCATGGCAACACCACCAGCACCACATACTTCGCTTAACCTTTTTTTCTTTAAATACTATAAGAGTGTCAGGATGAATCAACAACCTGTATTCGTTATGGCGCCTAGACAAAGTGGTGGTGGGGGAGGACTGGCTTTATTGCTCATGATGTTGCTGTTACTTTTTGTATTAGTTGTGACTATCGTAGCGATCGTCATCATACGGAGACGAAAGATGAAATCAGAGACGAAAAATACCCAATCAAAAATACGGGATCACCGCAATAAACTATACGAAGGAGCCGAAGGTGTCGGTATAAATAAAGAAGACGTCGATGAAATAATTTTAAATAAGTCAAATCTAATGTGTCTCGTCTACCCGAATGAAGATGGTGTGTGTGATACGAGATTCTATGATCTACGGGATGGATGTTGCAAATTGAAAAGTGACGCAGAAGAAGTTGCAGGTCTTCAGAGACAAGAGATGATGAGTGACATTCTCATGGAAGTTGGTGTTCTGTTAGTCGCCGAGGTCATAGTCACATCAGTTTTACCCAGAATCGGAAGTCGAATAGCCAAGTATTCCAGTAAAGCGCTCGCCAGGATAACTGCGAGAGCCGCACAGGCTATGGCTGCTAAACTCGCACTTAAAATGACACAATTTGCATCTAGAATGTTAATCAAGTTGGGTTCTGGTCCAGTTGGCTGGGCGCTACTCGTTTTCGAAATGATTAGTCTCACCATGGACTTGGCCGATCTTAGAAATTATGATAGTTTCATCGAAAACAAAACAAACATGGAGATGCGCGACCTCATGGTGTACAAGTTTTATGAAGCCATCACATTATCCGGTGGCGAATATCCGGTACTTTTCCCTTACTCTCTTCTGTTCCCAGAAGCGTCTGAGACTGTTTCAGCTGAGATGACGGGTCAGATGATTGCGGATTACATGGATGAACTTCTGGAAATTGATGGTGGTTTGGAATATATGACTGATCTTCTCATGAAAGCACTCAGTGCTGAGGATGACGGAACAGATGTCATTTCCGAAACACCCGATGAACAAACTGACGGTCTTGGTGTTATAGACACATGGCTTTCTAATGTCAGAAAGAAGCATGCCGTTGAATTAGATAAAAAGACATTTGACGCTTTACAAGCCAAAATACCAGAGTCTCGTAGAAATGATATCTTCTTAGTACCTTCGATGTCTTCGGAGTCGACTATCGGCATTTCAATCACAGAAGATGCTGCGAATCGATGGAATGAAGAAAAGAAATCCGAATGGTTCACATATCTCGACCCATTTTTCCCACCAAACACACCCGAGGCTGACTGGGTACCTCCATTCACTGCCATTTATACGAATCGCTATTTAAAGACAAATCTATCCAATCCAGGTACATTAAACGCACCCAATCTCGTATATGACTCATTACCCCGAAAGGTTACCCTCGCGTATCCATTTGGTCCACTCGTTTCAAACTGCGAAAAACCAAGAACATCTGCCAAGTACAAGCAAGCGATCGATCCTAGGGAATTTGGTGTGAAATTCAATTTTGAAAATGGTGTGTGTGAATACACGAGGGACTATTGTGATCGATACGTGATTGATTATAAAACCAAAACATGGAAAGACACCACACCTTACACAGATTGTGAATTAACCGGTGATCAAAAATGGGCCGAGGCTTTTTTAGGAACGAATATTGTACGTGATGCTAAACGCTATTGGGACGATCCCGGTCAAATTCCAGCTGACCTTGAACAACTATATGAAGATAGGAAGGATAAACATGGACCAGTTGCCGGTACTATGTTAATGATCGTAGATCCACTCGGATTTAGTGAACAGGGTGCAGGTTTTGTAGATGGAATAAAAGAAAAGATGGCTGGCAAAGATAAGTACTGTCTTACTGGTGACACATGTAAGTTCTTCACAGCTAAACATGATGGCGGTAACTTCATGACATGGTCTGCACGTGACAGTGAAGGTCAATTGTATCCCCACCCACTCCTAGGTTCTCAAGGTCAGGTGAAGATTGGAGAAGATCATACGTTCTATGTTCCAGAGGGTGGACAATTCAGAATCAAATGTGACCCAGGTGACGGTAAAAATTATTCGTACGATGAAATTACAGATAATGAAACAAAGAATTTTACATGTTGGAATGGAAAAGTAAACAAACCATTTAATCCTATCGATACAGTCGCAGCCGCTGGAGATGTTGTGGTAGATGCCGTAACTTCTGTCAGTGTTTCAGCTGACGACGGTAATTTGGCTGTCGATTCAGCCATCGGTGGTGCTTCTGTGGGGACCGGTGGTGTCGTTGTGGATACAGTGATCGGTGGTGGAAGCATTACTGATGAAGGTGTGGCAGTAGATTCACTTCTCGGTGGTGCTTCCGTGGGGACCGGTGGTGTCGTAGTAGATACTGTGATTGGTGGTGGAAGTATCACCGATGAGGGTGTCAGTGTGAGTACACCAGTCGGTGGTATAAGTATTGGATCTGGTGGTATAGAATTTGAAGAACCCAGTGGCTGTACGATCATGTGAGTAAAAAATCTCAGTACATATTAAATGTCTACAACTTTGGTCAAGGCATTTAGTGGAGTTGCATCCACTGTCGACAATTTCGACGTTCGTCTGTTGGATAACCTCACAGATGTTAACCTAGTAAAGATAATCAAAGCCGACCCATCAACGTTTGCTCCAGTATTGAAGAAGATGGACGACGCAGACGTTTCGAATATATTGAAGCGCATGGATGATTCCGATAAGGCTAGAATTTTAGACCAGATAGATCCCGACGGTGTAAGAAAACTCGATGGTGCTAAACCAGACGACAATACACTCACTCTCGCAGCGGGTGCTGCCGCGCTCGGTGCGGCATACTACATCGACAATAAATACGATAAAGCTGATGAAAAGTTCAAGGATTGTATGATTGGGTGTCTTCCACATAACTGGGATGAATATGATCAGGGTTCTCTCGATAAGAGTGAGTTAAAATACAGTACGGTGGAGTCGCTCGATGAGTACGGTGTCACACCAATCGATAATCAGCCGTATTGTACATCACAGATGAATGATTGTGGTGAGTACTGTGAAAAGAGGTGTGAAAGCGAATCAGAAGTCGATCTGCCTTTTGGATTGGACCGCCCATTCGAAGCCCTTGATGATACATGGGACAGATTTATGGGTTCGTTTCCCGAATTTAATCCTATGTATGTTGGTGGAATTTCCAGTGTATCGCTGTGTTGTCTCATCGTGATGGTACTTCTCATGACAACTCTCAGATCTTAAAACCCATTTGTAATTATCCCATCTACCCCGTACCTATACATATACTCCAACTCTTTGTCCTCTTTATGTGTATAGGTGTAAACTTTGATGTTACGTATGTTACAGTATGATATGAACTCATGATCGAGACAAGTCCAGTGGAGCACAACTGCTTGGAGATCTTGGGTCACCCGTTCATATTCACTTTCATGGAAAGTTGTTTCAAATGTTGTTCCCCTTTGAAACATTTTTGGAAGTTTGTAAAGTATTTTTCGATTGAAACTACAAAAGAAAACATCTTGTACAGGTTCAGTCTTGTAAAAGTCCACCAGAGCATTCACCACTGAAAGATCACTTCCCTTGACGTCGATGAGTAGAAGTGTTTGGCGTATATTTGGAATCTGTTCATACACGTCACCGAGTGTGCACACACCCTTTTCCCGCAACTGTTCCAAAGACATGCCCGAAACAAAATGATCATCCAGGTACACATCGTGATGTAACACAAGTTCACCCGTCACACACAATTGTACATCAATCTCGACACCGTCGTATTCTCGGTGTATCGCCTCACGGATAGCCTCAATACTGTTGTCTCTGTATTTGACAGAATATCCACGATGTGCTATACACTTCATCCTAACTTAAAGGGATATTAATCCTTTATACCAATGATTTTAAGTATCGACGTTGGTACAAAGAATTTAGCCCTCTGTCTTCTTGATGATAAAGCTGGAAACCTTGTGAGGCAATGGGATGTTGATGGTATTCCACCACAACATGCGGATGGTGTATATGTATCACTCCGTAACCACCTCGATGCGAGACCATGGGTACTCACGGCCGATACGATTCTCATCGAAAAGCAACCCGATCGTAACAAGAAGATGGTTTCTGTGATGCACTTCCTCCATGCCTACTTTATCATCAGGTGTCCAAGGGCTGAGACGATCCTCTATGACGCACGTCACAAGATTCCGGATGTCGCTGGTCCCGGGAAGGCACAGTACAATAAGAGGAAGAAGGTTGCCATCCAAAGGTGTGAAGAGTTTATCCGTTCTGGTTCCACCAATGCACACTGGCTCGATACATTCCTCAAGTCGAAGAAGAAGGATGACCTGGCAGACACTGTGATGCAGGCTCTCTCCTTTGTCAATAGGGTTGAGGTTCTACCAGCTTCTAAAAGGAAGAAATCCACAAAGTTGGTGGCTCGAAAACCAAATGAAAATCAAAAAATGACAAAGTATTCCAAATCAAACTTGGCTTGGATTTATCTGAACAAAGTTGAATGTGAAGTTCTTGAGAATAACAAAAGATTCATGAAGGATCTGAAAAGATATTATCGAGACCTAAGTGAATTGATCGGAGAACTAAAGTAGAAAAATGTCTCTCTCCATCCGCATGTCCGCCACCAACAAGCCCCACATCGACAAGGTTATCAAGAATAACAAGCGTCTCAAGTCTGCCTTTCACACGAGGAAGCCTAACAGGAACACCCATCGCGTGGCTCTCGACGAGCTGGACACCTTCTTGGAACTTGTGGATGAAGCCATGGATGCCATGAATGACACGAGGATTGAACTTGAAAAGACCCAAGAAAAGCTTTATGAGTTGTACGATTTTTGTGGAGAGGTACCACTTGATGAGAGTTGTGATTATTAAAGATTTGAACGGATAGATATGTATAATGCAAAAGGTTCTCGACCATGGATTCGTCAGACTCGTGGATCACATGCCTCAAAAAGATTTGGATTCGTCCATCGTCCAGTCAGCGCGCGTCTCCTATGGTGACGGCACCAAAACCTCTCGTGGAGACCGTGGCCTCATTCGCTACCTCTTACGTCACTGGCACACAACCCCTTTTGAAATGGTCGACTTCAAATTTCACATCAAAATGCCCATCTACATTGCCCGACAACACCTTCGGCACCGCACCGCCAGTGTGAATGAACTCTCTGCTCGGTACTCGGTGGTTCCCAAGGAGTACTACGAACCTGATACATATCGTGGTCAGTCCCAGGTGAATCACCAAGGTTCGGAGGGTGTCGTAGAACTCAAGGGTGACCTAGACAACAAAGTGGCTGACCAATTGAGTCACTCTTTCGATGTCTATGAGGAACTCTTGGAGAATGGTGCCTGTCGTGAACAGGCTCGTGGTACCCTTCCACAGTCGACCTATACCGAATTTTACTGGAAAATTAACCTACACAACCTCCTCCACTACCTCCACCTCCGTATGGATGCCCACGCTCAGAAGGAGATTCGGGACTATGCCACAGCCATCTTTGACCTCGTGAAGCCCCTCGTTCCCATCACGATGGAGGCGTTCATGGATTTCAGGGTGAACGCGATGCAGCTCACGGGTCCCGAGATTGAGGCGTTAGCCACTGGGAAAGAGATTGAGTCCCCGGGTGAGCGCCGCGAGTTTCAGGAGAAGTTGAAGCGCTTAAAATTAAATGTCAATACAAAGTAAATGCTTGCCATTACAAACACGATGACTGTATTCGCCGCCGAGAAGAAGAACAAGGGGTTCAAGAGGCTGAGTAAGAAGATTCAAAAAGAACGCGACGCTGATGTGGACAAGATCAGAGAGAAGTTCTCTGATATTTTCCGCGATGAACAGCAGCGCTTGAAGGGATACTTCGAGGAGCACAATCGGCTAATCAAGAAGGATGATAAGCCCAAGAAGAGTGGTAAGAAGTCTATCGACTTTTACGAAAAGTAAACCATAGGGTACACAAAACAAAAAACATCGCCAGGGGTGGATTGTCTCCAAACCTCTCAGCCAATAGAGCGCACACCACGCTGTATTGGACGAGTCTAATTTCCTGTTGTGTTTTGACCATCGAACGTTTCATAGACCCCCTCGACTTTTGAAGACCTGTGACAGCAGTATTAATTTTACCGATCGTACCAGGTATTTCTGTCGTCTTCATGAATATGTCACCAACATCCACGGATTCTATGATTTGTTGTTGAATGAGAGGTTCCAGATAGGTGAAGTAGTTGAAGTCTGGATCCAGTTTGAGACAAATACCTTCGATAGTCGAAAAGGCTTTGGCGAGGTACACAAAACTACTCGGAACGACGAATGGTTTCTCAACAGCGAGTTGTGCTGCGAGATCATCATTCACGATACCAGAACCATCCAGGGTTTCCAGGTATCCCAAAATAGTTTCAAAAAAGAGTTCGATGTCTGAAACATCCGAAGATGTTGGGACGATAACACCCAACTTGACTAAAGTGTCGACTATACCGGCGGTGTCCCGCATGATTATAGAACCAAAAAGTTTTGTGAACCCATCTCGGAGTTCTTCAGAGAGTGGTACAAGTAGACCAAAATCATAAAATACAAGCTTCCCATTGGGTGAAAATCCCAAGTTACCAGGGTGTGGGTCGGCGTGGAAGAGGCCATTATCCATAGTTTGAATAACATATGAGTTAATGAGAGCTTCACATATCTTCTTCTTGTTCACCCTCTTGTCTGTAATCTCCGTCAACTTGGTGGAGGGTACATATTCCATGACAATCATCTCATCGTTGGAATATTTTTTGTAGACTCTTGGAACCTTTACCCAGTCAACATCTTTCATACTTTTTCGAAACTTTATGGCGTTGTTAATCTCCTGTTGATAATCTGCTTCACCCAACAGGTACTCGATGGACTCATCAAGAACTGAACCAGAACTGTTGCCCGTATCGATACCCACGCGCTCTAAAAAGTGTACAATGTCGCGTATGGTATCCGTATCCTCTTTCATGATACCCAGGATTCCTGGGCGTTTTAATTTTACAACAACTTTTTGACCGTTTTTGAGTACGGCCATGTGGACCTGGCCGATACTCGCGGATTTAAATGGTACAGGGTCAAATTCCTTGAAAATATCATAATCTACAATGGTATCGAATTCCACGGGAGGGACTTCATCTTGTAATGATTCCAACTCTTTTGTAAATTCTGGTGGATAGAGATCCCCTCTCGTCGAAGCGATTTGACCTAATTTTACAAAGGTTGGTCCAAGTTCGAGGAGTTCTTCCTTCGTCCATCGACCCAATTCGGATTTATTTTGTACAGTGGCATTTTTCCATAGAAACTTACCAGCAAACTTCCAGGTTTTCAACTTCCTACTCGGAACTTTGACTGGTACATGTTGAGCAACACATAACATTCTACTTTCTGTAAAGTTTTTTATTTTCTTAAGTTACATAAATGGTAAAAGTTGCTAATCTTTTCAGTCCCGTCACAGGTCCAGCTGAAGTATTCGTGCGTACCCAACCCATTATATTTTCGCTCATCATCTTGTATCAAGGTCTTTTCTCAGGAAATGCGATTCAGATTCCAGAAAGATTACGAGTACTTTTCGATAACAAAATGTTTCGGTTCACTTCCCTCATGCTCATCGCCTTCAGTGCTACGAAGGACATTGAGTACGCCCTCTTCTCGACACTCATATTCCTGAGTGTGATGTACGCCTTGCGAACCCCCGAGGAGCGTAAAAAAACTGGGTTTATATAAATGATCTTCATTGTGTTGTACCTTTCATATCTCATTCTGGGACCTCATTGGGAATCAAAACTTTTAACGGGTGAAAAGTTTGCCATCGTAGATAGTGTACGTGAGCTTTTCAGGCGTTCTGTTTTCATCTCATACATCGCACTTCTCATGATCGCGTGGTTTTTGTACAGTCCATCTCAAACCTCATTCATAAGTGCACTGATACTCACGATGATGGCGATGACCGGGTTCCACCTCAAATATGGACCCGAGAAACCTATTCCCACTCACCTACTATTGACGACATTTCTTCTTTACCAGGGTCGACAATACATGAAACCACAGCTTTGGTTAACAGTGGCTCTCGTCGGATTTTACACGCTCATGCACGAAAAATTATATATCCCTTAAAAGTAGAATGAAGATTCATATCGTCGGAGCCGGACCCACGGGTATGTCCCTCGCGTGGGAACTCCTGAAGTCAGGGGAACATGAAGTAGTCATATATGATCGAAAAGAATCGGGTGGTGGTTCTTGGTGGGAACCAGATGATGAAGTCCGAGACCTCCACGCACATAGGATCGTTTTTGATCGTGCGTTCGTGAATACACAGTCACTCTTCGATGAAATGGGTATCGATTGGAACGAAATGTTTCAGGCGAAAGATAATGGCGAGCACGTCGGCTTTGTGTTGCGTTCCCTGAGCATCAAAGATTATGGGATTCTTCTCACGATGTTCGCCCGTGTTTTGACTCAATCGAACAAGTACAAGTCCGTGTCTGTGAAGGATGCTGTCGGTACCCTAAGCGAAAAGGGGCAACTTCTCATCGAACACCTCCCGTTAATCATGGATGGTGTCACGTGGGATGTCATGTCCGCCTATGAATTTGTACAAAACCTGAACCACGTCGGTCTCTCAAAACCATACACACAGAAGGTTTCTGGAAAAATCATGTGTGATGCCATGGAAAACGCAGTCATGGATGCTGGTGGTAACTTTGTTTTTAACGTGGAGCTCACAAGTGTCGCATACGGTGAGGATACGTACATGGCCAAGTTTTCGAACGGTACGATCGTAGAAGATGGTATGCTTTTCTTATGTCTCGATAATAGCCCAGCCTTAAACTTTCTCGCGGAAAACTGGGGTGAAGATGCGGACAAGAAGGTGAGGGGGAGTACATATGGAGCTATTAACATTCTCTTAGATTATGAAGACCCAATTGAAATTCAATCTGATCTCGAAATCGCGACGAAGACGCGGTGGAACCTTCAACCCAAGGTACTTTCTGATGGCAAGACACTTTCATGTGTCATATGTGACCTTAACGAAGATATTCTGGTGACGAACCCCGAAATGCTCAAGTCGGAAGTACTCAAACAGTTGGGTCTCCCCAGTCCAAAAGAAATGCGGATCGCATGGGGTGCTGAGTGGAAAGGAAAGCGTTGGGAATTCTCACAGTCATCTGGTGTTTTGAGTCTTCATGGACAACTCCCATTCTTTGGAAAGTGTTCCAAAGTGGCCATGTGTGGAATGATGTCCCCACGTAACACACCTTACTCGAGTATCGAAGCTGCAGTGGAAGTGTCTAGAGCCCTGAGTCACCAACAATTCGGTACAAGGGAACCACTCAATCCCATACTTCTTTCGCAAGTCATTTCAATTACTCTTGTGATACTTATAGTTTTAGTCTTAGTGTACCGTAACAGAAACCAATGAAGTTTATGGCGACAATTCATGAACCCATGTATGAATTCAATGGTAAAAAGTATATTCGTTTTGTAATCCCCACCAAAGTTTCCGAAATTATAGAACGAATGCACATATCAAAAATGCATCTCATACAAAATCAAAAAGTGGATAACCCACTCGATGGTCGAGTACTCACTGTGAAAGTTCCATTCCGTTATAGGAGAGTGATGTGTGAGGCCAAGGGGCGACCTGTGCAGTCTCTTATAAAGGGGGATGAAGCGGAAATTGTCGTAGACTTTAAGGGTGTTTGGAATGTTGGAAATTACTCGGGCTTCTCTTGGATACTCTCGAGCTGTTCGGTGGGATCCTGAGGAAGTTCGATCTGAGTCAAACCACCCTTCTTGAAACCCTCAAAAGTTTGGAGCATACCCTGAAGCCTGAAGACTTCCTGGGTCAACTGCTCGATGTTCATACGAAGCTTCTTAATATTCTCTTCAACGTCAACGATAGGCATCTTATACTCATTTAAAGTTTATCATCTTTAAATAAGTATGCTTACCCGAACTGGATACCTAGTGAAAGGGGGACCAATCCCGGAAATTAAAAAGGATCTTACGGTAAGACCCATCGTCAATGGGGACTTTGGATTTCCTCCACCACCTTTCAAAGTTTTCAGACCAACTAAGAATGGAATCTGCGTTCCAAGATTCTACGGAACTTCTAAACTTGGAGAACCCAAAGAGGATCGAAGACCCGAACCCACCCGTATCCGGGCCAAGTTCGCCGGACAACTCCGAGACGCCACACATCAGAACGAAGCAATGGCAGCTGCAATTAAAGCAGGTCATGGCGTCCTTTCTCTACCATGTGGCTTCGGGAAGACGACGGTATCCTTGGCAATAGCCTGTAAGTTGGGATATCGTACGATGATTGTCGTCCATAAGCAGTTTCTAGCGGATCAGTGGCGTGAACGTATCCAGCAGTTTTGTCCAGGTGCTACGATTGGAGTTGTTCAGCAAAATAAAAAGGAAGTTAATTGTGACTTTGTCATAGCGATGCTTCAGTCATTGTCCCTCAAGGAGTACTCATTCACAGACTTTGACACTGTGGGTACCCTGATTGTTGATGAAGCCCATCACATCTGTGCCAAAGTATTCAGTCAAAGTCTTTTCAAAATATGTCCTAAACATATCTTTGGACTTTCGGCAACACCTGAAAGGAAAGACGGTCTCACGAAAGTTCTTCATTGGTTTATGGGTCCAACATTTTTTGCGGTTGAAAGAAAGAATCAGGAACAGGTTGAAGTGTTTCCAGTGACTTTTGATTCAGCAAATTATAGAAACCCACCACCTTCTATGCGAAACGGAAAGATTTCCATGCCCAATATGATTACGCAACTTGTCGAAGACAGAGCACGAAACAAGATGTTGGTTGAACTTGTCAAAAAGGCTTCAGCTGGGACGAGACAACTTCTCGTTTTGAGTGACCGTCGTCAACACTGTGAACTTCTTCATCAGTGTTTTCCCAAGACATCCGGTCTCTATATGGGTGGTATGAAAGAGGCTGCTCTCCAGGAGTCCTCGAAGAAGAAGATCATCTTTGCAACGTTCAGTCAAGCCCATGAAGGTCTCGATATTCCAACACTCGACACGGTCATATTAGCCAGTCCTAAGTCCGATATCACTCAGAGTATCGGAAGAATTATGAGAGAGACGAAAGGGAAGAAGAATGATCCACACATCTATGATGTTCATGATCCATGGTCGGTATTTACGGCGATGTATTACAAGAGAATGAAAGTGTACCACCAAGGTGGATTCAAAGTTCATGGAAAGTTTGTGGAAGAAAAGAAGAGTGACTTCCCTCAGGGAAAGTGTCTGTTTTTATAATCTGAACAACTATTAAATGTCTGGTGCATTAATACAACTCGTCTCCAAAGGTGTTCAAGATGTTTATTTGATGAGTGATGAAGGACATTCGTTCTTCCGTACAAAGTTTACGAGGCATACAAACTTTTCTCAAGCACCGAAGTTTATCAAAACAATTTCCGTCGATGACACGTCGATCACCATTCCAGTTTTGGGAGATGTTATTAATGGACTTTGGTTTGAATCTGGCAGTAACAGTCGAGACAATATCGCATCGAATCTTTTTTACAACTCCACAATTGATCTCTTTATCGGTGGACAAAAGATTGATTCACAACACTTTGATTATTTCAGTGAGATTTGGCCAAATTATTTAGCGGATACGTACAACAAGTCTCAGGAACTGAACAACAAAGCGTCTCTTTCTAACAAGTTTTTCGTCCCCCTTCACTTTTTTTTCTGTGACCATAAAGCATTTTTACCCTTGGTCGCGCTACAGAATCATCAGGTTGAGATACGAATTAATTTCGATGAAGCGAATACTGCAAACATTCCACAGACTGAAAAACGAGCACATATGTATGGAAATTACGTCTTTCTCGATACAGAAGAGCGGGAGCGACTCGTGAAACGCTCGATGGACTTTGTCATTACACAAACACAGCGAATCGAGTTTCCACTCGATTCCATCACAGACAATGTGACCCAATCCGGTGGAAACAATACATTTGATATTTCTGCATTCAACCATCCAATCAAGTCTCTCTTCGTTGGGTTTGGGGCCAGTCAGATCAACCCGGCTCTCGATCGATTTTCGTTTAAAAATATGGACATGTACATCAACGGTACACCTCTTTTTGAAAATATGAGTCCGACGTATTTCCACACGATCCAAAACTATTACAAGTCGACGTATGGTAGGACATACTACAACCCCCCAACCCACTCACCGACCTATACGAGATACTTCGCGTACCACTTTTGTGTGAACGCATCAGAATACAATCCGTCCGGTTCGTGTAACTTCAGTCGCCTCGACAATGCGAAGCTCGTACTCAGGGGTGTCGAAGCCGTGAATAGACCCCACGCCTATGTGTATGCCGTCAACTATAATGTACTCAGGATCAAGGATGGTTTAGCTGGAATTTTATTCGGTAATTAATGTATATGGCGACACAAGCGGAAGGCATTCTTGTCACGGCTGGCCAGATTTATGTGAGTAGTTTAGATGCCGCACCCAGAGAGACGGATGTTATTTCGGGGGTTGCGAGTATCGACGCCGGTGAAATTACAGCAGATGAGATTACGGTTTCGAATCTTAATTTGTCCGGTGAGTTAGTGGCGACGGGTGATACTCGGTTCACGGGACTCACCACACTCAACCGCGTGACGGTGACACAGTTTGGTGTCGATGTACCATCTAGTCAACTCTTCAATAATTTTCAAGTTGGTGTCAACGACTTTTCAATCGACACGTCACGTCAAGATCTCGTCGTCGTCAATGGGAATGTCGTGGCCACGAACGTATTCATATCAGACACACTCAAAACAAGTTCTGGTACATTTTTAATTGACCAAAACGCATCCAACGTTTTGAAAATTTCTGGAAATACATTTTCTTCCAATCTGTCTGTCGGAACACAACTCATCGTGGGTTCTGAAGTTGCGGCCAGTACGGACTCTAATGTCGCAGTATTCAAAAACGGTAATGTTGTCGTACAGGATGGTTTCCTTAGGATTATCGGTGATGTCGACATCACCGGTAACTTGGCCATCACGGAGATTCCTGATTATACGAGTGTGAACAATCTCGTCGTTTCAAACGCTGTCATCCAGATGGGTACGGGAAATAATGGGACGTACGATACGGCGGTGCTCATGGTGGATGAACCGGGCGCCTCCAACATCTTCCTCGGATACACACAAAATGATGATACGTTTAAATTATCCAGGACTTTTGGTGGACCCACGACTGCAAATTTTACACTGGATTCGTCAAACACAACAAACCTTCATATCCTCGGTGAGTTTTATACACAAAATAATGCGGGTATCGCGAACAGTGCGCCTATGCATACACTCGCGGTGGGTTCCAATCTGTACATCGATGATACGGCGGGTACATCCAACATTCTTCACGCGAATGGGTATGGGTTCTTTGAAGGTTTACGAGTCGGTGACAGTGGCCTCACGGTCGGTAATCTTATTACTATGGACGCCGACGCACCCATCCCTGTCATAGTAAACTCCATCATACAAACCGACGGTCTCAGAACTACGGGTGCACTTCCAGCCGGTATCGCAAATTCTTCCCCCACTGATACACTCTCTATCGGTGATGTCGTATTCGTGAATGCCTTTAGTGGTAATGCTCTGACTGTCGTGGGAAACACCGTAACCTCGCGCCTCATCACGGAGTCGATTCGTGTCCAAGATTTCATCGAGGTTGAAGGTGATTCGGGTATTACATCTGTAGCGAACGTCCTCATCCACGCAGATACAGATGGCCCGGATACGACATCGAATGCGGTCACGATCGTCGCAGGGCCTGTGGCGTCGAATACCTCACTCATCAACGTCTTCGGTGCTCGGTCTAACCCGGCACATCAACTCATCCAGTTCATGACGAAGAAAACTGAGCGCATGCGCATCTCTTCAGAAGGAAACGTCGGTATCGCGAATACCGCACCAACAGATAAACTGACTGTCGGTGGTACAGTCCGCGTGATAGGAAGTAACGCGTTCACGATGGGATCTGGGACAAATTACATGAAAGCGTTTTCGGACGTGAGTGGAACTCAAACAAAGATTGAAAGTCGCGTGGGTACTGGAAAGGGTCTCAACTTTTATGCGAGTACCACGGATACGATGGGGGTTCCAAAAATGACCATTCTCGAGACGAGCAACGTGGGTATCGGAGTGACAACACCTCAAGGTCGCCTGCACACATCTGGTGGAACAGTCATCGTTAATGGACCCATTCAATACGACAATAACTTTGATGTTAACGGGACACCAATGTCAGTTTCTAACACGACTGCGATAAGTAATAGTACTCTGGATGTAAAAAATATCATGCATCTAAGCCGTGAAGGTACATCTGTACGTGATGGTGTGCGTGCAACATTTAAAATGGGGAAATACGACTTAGAAGTTGGCAAGTCAAGATCTAAGCTCGATATATTCTTATCGGATGATAGATACACAGATGAAACGGAAGTATTGACGTTACGTGCAGATGGTCGAGTTGGTATTGGTCATACACAACCAACCGCATATTTAGAAGTTAAATGTACAGGTACAGCTAACCCAGAAACGAATGGTTTACTCGTACACAATCACGAGGATGGGGACGCTATCATGACAGTACAGGCTGATTCACTTGAGGGAAACGCATTCTCCAGTTTTATTTTGAGTGATGGTGCTAACCGGTCGGGTTGGTCACTCGGTGTCGCAAATAACAACGATTTCAGAATTACACAGAATCATGAACAAGTTGTCGACTCTTCAGCCATAGCGATGTACATAAGTGACAGTGATCGCAATATTGGTATCGGCACGGATGCTCCCCGTGGTAAACTGGAAGTGAATGGTAACGTCGTCATCGGTAACCAACTCACATTTGGCGGTGTGCTCAACGATGAATTCGGTAACTCATTTATGCGCGAGCGATTATATGATGCCGATGATGGTATATCCGAGGTTGTCTTCTTTAAAGGAACAGATTCGACTTCAGGTGCGGGTCCCGATCGAATTCGTTCGATAGCCGCCGAACATTTGTTTCAAATCTATTCGACGAATACACCTATAACGGGAACACTCATAGAAGACGCGATAGAAAGTGGAACAAACCTGTCCCGATCCATACTTTTACGCAATGATGGTAAAATCATGATGGGTGACCCAAACCCCGATCGAGAAGCCATTTTAGAAGCGGGTACGACCCTGTTCGTAAACGGTGGTTTAGAGTTTGGTGCGACACAAAAAATTAAGTTTGGTAATCTCGATATTTTCACATCCGGTGGTCTCATCAACACGTTTGATAGTTTAGGTACATCACCAATCGTGTTTAAACAAAATGACACTGAATATGCTCGCTTCACATCCGAGGGTCTCGTTGGGTTTGGTACAAACGCACCGAATGCGAATGTTCATATTTATTCCGGTGTCACGACAGACATAGATGTTCTCAAACTTGAAAGTCCTGGAACCAACACGAAGACTGGTATTCGTCTGAACACGAACGATGGGTACGGTGGGTATGTGCGAGGATACACCGCCTCGGGAACGACCCACGGTATCGTCGTTGGTGGCATGAACAATGGAGCTGAGGCGGATGGTCTATATGTGTCTCACACGAGTAATGTTGGTGTAGGAACTTCGTCACCCGATGCACCTTTCCATGTGTACAACGGTGTCGCCCGTGTGGAGAGTACCACTTCGAGTAACGCCATCATCGAAATTAAGACGACCGGTGGTACATCAAACGTTTTGGGAGACGTTTCCGGTAATGTGTACGTGAACCCTTCTTCGGGTGAAACAATCATCAACAGTAACCTCGAAGTCACTGGTGATCTCGCGATCGATGGTAAGATTGATCTCGGTAACCAGGTTGCCGTCGATCTCGGTGGTGCCACAGCGAATACCGCCCTTCATGTGGGTGGAGGGTTTATTTCAGGATCAAATGAAGTGGCTTGTAAACGATACTCGAAATCATTCATTCGTATCGATAGTAAGAGTAAAGATATCCAGTTACGATTTGGGAATGGATCTTTCTATGCAAAAATTGTCGCCATTTTACGACGACGGGATGGTGTTCCTACGCCTGTCCGTGATATGAGTACACTTGTTCTGGAAGTTCAGGGTGGCACACACGATGAGAGTACATCGGTACTCGATGAAGTCATCACAATAGGAACGAAAAATCTGTTTGGTGGGGACACAGACTACCCGTGGAGTTCCGATGTAATTGTAGGTACGAAGGGAATTATCATCACACCCAGCGATCCTTCCGCTACTCGCCAATATTCGTATGATATTCATGTGGAACTCATCTCATCCAAGGGTGGTAAACTCGTAGGACTTTATACAAATAACGCAGATGGTGTAGATGAATTTACTGGTGAGATTCTTCAAACGTACACATACTAATTCTACTACGAGGGAAGACCCCGCGGTAGACATAGCACATTTATGCCTTCATGGTATCAGAGACGGCGAGCACGATGACGCCGGCAATAAAAGCCATGATGACATAATTCAATTCAGTTTCTTCACGACCGATCAGAGGCTTCACCTCTTCAGTCTTGGACTCTACGACAGGCTGCTTCGGCCTGACCGGAGGTTCCAAATCCTCCAGCGGACAATACGCTATCATTTATATAGTAATTAGAGATTAATTTCCGTCTTCTTCTTTCGCCTGGTTCGCTTGGGTTTAGAAGCACCCACATTCACCTCTTTCACTTCACCCCCGGTAGAATCACCGGAGATGGACATAATGTCCGACATATCATCATCATCCACGACACTCTCCTGAGCGCCTCCACCCATCGTCGTGTTCATGGGGGGTGGAGGAGGCATCATGATTCCACCCATGAGACTCGAGATGTCCACACCGGGACCCTGCATCTCATAGTTTCCAGTGCCACCCACGGGAGCATCCGTCGCAGGTTCACCGGGGTTTCGGGTCGTGTTCTGAACCGCCGCCATCATGTTCTTCACCAAGTCTGGGTTCTGCTTCATCACATCATTCATGTTGGGCATCACCGACTTGAACATGCTATTCGTGAGGTGGAACATCATCGCCGAACCACCCAACATCATGATGAGCTTCACCTCAGGGGCGACGCTTACCTTCGAGCGATACTTAACGTACAACTCCTCAAAGACACCATCATAGTCATCCACATTCTCCATCACGGACTCGGACCAACCCTCAAGTTGAATCTCAAAGGGATTGTACCGCTTATTAAGGAACTCCAGGCCAGTCACACAGGCGACGAGCATGCGCCGAGAGAAACGAACCGACTGCTCAACATCGATGCTATAGGTGATGCGCTTCACCTCCGATCGAAGCTCATCGATGTTCGAGTACGCGTTGAGTCTCTTGTTCACAGCGAACCCCTTCTTCTCGAGACGACCAAGTTTATTGATGAGGTCTGCCTTCTCTTCATCAACAGATGTGTACCCCTTGGAGGGCTGTTCCTCCTCCTGGATACTCGGACCTGGACCCATGGGTTCATCATCATAAAACTCTTCTCCATAATCAACCTCCTCATCCTGAGTGGGCTGCTGAGGAGCTGATTGCTTGTTGGGATTCACAAACGCATCCATAGCCTCTTGGTGTTGTTGAGGTGGTGGCTGACGCATGGGTTGGCTGGGTCGTGGCACGGGTTTGGGACGAGGCATGGAAATCTGAATCTCATCCATGAGCGCTTGTTCATCTGCGTCCAATTTCATGACAGTTGTGTTTCCACGATCGAGTACGATTTCCTCGTCCATCTACTCTCTATATGGAAACTAAAAAATTACCTTTAACGCACTTTAAAAAAATATATACCTATAATAAATGTTCAATCTTAACAAGACGAACCGCAACGCGATCACATCGATCGGTGTCCTCTTTTTTATCATCGTGGCTCTCATGATGTTCCAAGACCGGAGTATGTACCAGCCCAGGCCAATCAAGGTGAAGACTTTGTCCACCGGCTCGATCTTTGATCTGGAGAACAAGGTTGAGTGTACCCCTGGTCGCAAGCAGGGAAGTGCGTACACCAAGTCGCTCACCCCAGGTGGTCTCTGTGGTGCCCAGAAACTCGTGTCCGACATGGCGTCATACGAGATTGAGGATGGAATCGGTGGATCTTTAATCTAAGCTAATAGAAATGGCTCTCATCACTTCCCCGACTGAGACTATCCCCGATCTCAACTATGAGTATCATACCGTGACCATCGATTCTATCGGACAAGCCAGTGCGAACACGTTCACGTGCCATCTTCAGCAACCCCTGAAAAACGTCGTTCAGGCTCGCCTTCTTGGGGCTCGTATCAACACGACATCTGGTACCGAACACTGTTACGTCTCGATTGATCAGCTGGACACAATCTTCAACGATCGTGCGTCCAATGTCTACGAAGGTCAGTCGTCTCTGAGTGTTCTCCGTGGTTCGTTCGCGAGTCTCATAAAGAATGAATCGACGACGGTCACGTTCAGGGACGAGTATCCGGTTGCGGTTCAGTATATCGACCCCATTCGTCGGATTGATCGTTTCGCCGTCACCATCCGGGACCAAGATGGAAACACCATCGAGCCCGGTTCCGGTGACACATTTTTAGTTGTTCGTTTCGTGTGTAGAAAACCTAATTTGTAATTTTCTCCCCTTAGAGTAGTATACCATGTCTGCCGGTGTTGTGCAATTGATTGCTATCGGTGCCCAGGATGAATATATCGTGGGTAATCCCGAAATATCTTTCTTTAGTTCAACATTCAAAAGGCATGCTAATTTTTCACAGTCCATCGAAAAACAAACCATCCATGGAGCAGTGAAAAACGATTCGATGTCCAGTGTTCAATTTGAACGTTCTGGTGACCTTCTCAGTTATGTCTATTTCACGATCGATGATACCACACAGGCTCTCGATACGCAGCGTTGGGATACGATTATCGATAAGGTGGAACTCTACATTGGGGGTTCCCTCGTCGACAGTCAAGATGCGATTTTCACAGAAAAGATCGCTATCGATACGTTCGCTCAAAATGTTTCCAAGAGCTCTAACGGAACACATCCAGGTGTGAGCGCACGTTCGTTTTTTTATCCTTTGAGATTCTTTTTCTGTGAAGGTCCTCAGTGTGCGTTGCCTCTCGTCGCACTTAATTACCACAACGTCGAGATTCGTATCCATTGGGCGACTGCTGCCTCGAACTATAACGTCGAGTGTTTTGCCAACTATTACTACCTCGATAACGAAGAGCGTGGGCAGATTGCTTCGCGTAAACACGATCTATTGATCACACAAGTTCAGAAAAATATCGCTTCGGGTACGATCGTACAGGATCTCACATTCAACCATCCCGTGAAGTATCTCGCCTCTTCTGACACGACCACGGATGGCGCTCTCACATCTCCCACGAATAAAGTCAAGTTGAATATCAACGGCCTCGACGTGGGTAATTACAGGTGGGGGAAACCTCATTTCATCGATGTCGTGAATTACTATCACACGAATTTCGTGACATCTCCCGATTTCTTTTTGTACCCATTCTGTCTCTCGACAAGCTCCCTTCAACCTACAGGTACACTCAACTTCAGTCGCCTTTCTTCAGCCAAGATCATGAGTGAAGACTTACCTATCAACGACCCTATCTACGCGGTCAACTACAACATCTTACGTATCGAGAACGGCATGGCGGGCCTTCTCTACGCGAATTAAAATGCTAATCTATATTAAATGGTCAAGAACTTGCCGACGGTGGAACGTTCAACCAAGATTAGGTTCGGTAAAAACTGTACCGATGACCAGGCGGAAAATACGATCGTGTTCAACGCGAGTGATGAACAAATCGAGATACCTTTCGGAGATTCTGTGTACATGACACCTCTACGTATCCGTACAGATCTCACAGATCGGAACATCACGGTTTTGGCATATAACCAAGTGACCAAAGAAGTGATGGATTCCGGTGCGATCGCCGAAGATATTCTCAATTTCTCACTCGAAGCTGCTGTGATTAACGGAAACGTCACGGCGAACACAGTTTCGTTTAATAATGCGATTACTTCAGTCACGACCCTCTCCAATGTTGGTGTAGCGAATGGATCCCCCATCCACACACTCGACGTGGGTTCAGCATTTAATATAGACACCGAAGGTTCAAACCTTCTCACAGCGCTTGGAAACGCGTATATTCAAGATAACTTAGTAGTGGATGGGAACATGACTGTGGGATCCTCTAGAGTCGACCTGCA
>JGI24917J38488_100489_pt1 | contig 33137 bp, 16 predicted proteins | sample LinPfosmplate5_FD_38488 | JGI IMG/M metagenome (IMG submission 38488)
TCGAGCTCGGTACCCGGGGATCCCACCTCCACACAGGTAATACGGCTGCTATCAAACTCAATTCTAACGTCGTTGCAGAGTTTCCCAGGTCAAAGAAACTTATTAAGTACCCGAGGGTGGCTTTGAGTGTCACGTCCGAAAGTGCATCGGGTGAAAATGGGTACAAGGTGAGTTGGAGTAGTATTTATGATAATGGAAATTCCGCTGGTGAACGTCCTTTTAACGCATTCAATGGAGATATAGGAAACACCGGAGTAGCATGGATGGTTGGTAGCGGAGTGTATAGATCGGATGGAACGTACGCATATAATCCTCCTAGAAATTTAGGAACTGCTACGGGTAGCTCTACAACTGTGAATGGTGAATATATTATACTCCAAACACCAAATAAAATAAAAGTAAAACATTTCAGAATCTCTGATAGATCTACTAACACGGATAGAGCCGCCGAGGCTGGTAAATTATACGGAAGTAACGATGGTTCAACGTGGTACGAACTTGCGAGTTTTTCGGGATTAACCTACTTTGATGGTGATTATTACAATACTGTGCAGGTAAACGCAGCTACATACTATGATAGGTTAGCACTCGTTGTCACAAACTCTACAGCCACTTCTTCAACTACATTTATGGGTATAGGAGAACTCGAATACTACGGCGTCCCCGAATACGACCCCGAGGCGCACGGGGTGGACGTGGTGGTCAAGTCTGTGGCCAACGTTCCCAACACAGATTGGTTGGAGGTCTACTATGATGCGAAGAATTATACGAATGGAGCGGTTCAGGATTTGAGTACCAATTCTTTTAACGGAACACTCACAAATGGTGCGTCATTTAATAATTCTGATGGTATCGATAAGTTTGTATTTGATGCTGGATTAAATCAATATATGACTACAACCACCGATATTTCGGGTGTGGACTTTACACATACAACTAGTATGTGGGTAAAATTTGTCGAAGTAAGTACCGACTCGAATGATCAACATTATCTATTTATGTTAGGTGCTTTTGGAAGTAATTCCATAGGTATGTATTATAGTGCGAATCAGGGAATACGAGTTGCCCCGACCGGATTTGATTACAGGTCTCAATATCACCCTGTAGCGGGTAGATGGTTTCATGTGAGTTATACGTATGCGGGTGGTGCACACGGTACGGCTGCTATGAACACGACTGTAAAGTTTTATATTAACGGTAAACAATGGAATATCCCGGCTTATCACGGTAATACCAGTACAGTCACTCTTCCAAGTTCCAGTGTTCTTCAGATTAATGGTAGTGCTGGAAACAATAATACGTTAATGGACATGGAAGTTGGCAATTTCCGCCTCTTTAACCGGGTCCTGACCACCGACGAGATCTACCAACTCTACGCCTACCAGAAGGAAGACTTTGGACACGGGGACTTGTCCATGACCCTAAAGGCTGGGCGCCTAGGGATTGGGACTTCGGAGCCTATGGCAGCCCTAGATGTGAGGGGGGATATATTTGGTCGAGGTATTATACAAGTCCAGAGCACCACATTTAACGGAATAACATCTGGAAACTCAAATTCATTCACTACTTTACCCGGACTCACGACTAAAATAACACCTAAAAGGCCTGGTAGTAAAATATTAGTTCTCTTGAACTTGTTTTGGTCGGGGCCCACAGATGCTTATTTTCAAGGCAACGTAAAAAAAGACGGAACGGTTCTCGTGAAACAAGAGGGGAGTGTTGGATCTGCATCTAAAACATCATTTGCGTCGTACAATTACGATAGAGCTATCTATTGTCTAGGAAATATTGGTTTCAGTTATTTAGATGATTCGAATATAGGAACTCAACCAATCGAATATACAGTTGAAGTTAGGAATCGGTATTCAGGTAGTCAATATTGGTATATTAACTACACTTCCAATACAGCGGATGCAAATCGTTTGACAGGTGTGTCTACACTCACTCTCCTTGAAATTCAACAGTGATAAATTTCTACTGCATATATAATGGATATAGCATCAGTTTTAATCGATCGTTATCCCGGACAACAGTGGAATTTGACGAATAACGATTACGACACTTTAGTATGGGAATCTGTAAATAACGTTCATAAACCAACCTTAGAAGAATTAGAAAACTTTTGGCCCACAGTTCTTAATACTAAAAAACTTAATGAACTTCGCACCGAGCGGAACACCCTCCTCGAGCAAACTGATAAATACATCGTCGCGGACTACCCCCACGCCACACCTGAAAAGAAACAAGAGTGGCTGGATTACCGCCAAGCTCTTCGTGACCTTCCTTCCAACACAGAAGACCCGGCTAACCCGGTTTGGCCCGTCGCCCCTCAATAAACATTTCCTCCAAAGTGTGACCCACTTTGCAAGAACCCAAGTTCCAAGTGCGAAGCACTTGTCCCGTCCTTCGGACTTTTTCATTTAAAAAAACCTCCCTAAATAATAGATATGTCGTATTACTTGACGAACGAGAACTCGTTTCTTAATATCAATAATGCGCACTTAAAAGTATCAGGGAACGTCCACGCGGATGTTATGAAAATAGGTGCGGTGGAGTTCGCGCCGATCGCATCTAACGTCACGACGACGACAAATTTCACGAACGTTGAAACGGGGCTCACGACTTCATCTAATTTACACATCGGTGGAACATTAACCATGGGTACAGTCGAAGTTATCGCAACTACACATAATCTCGAAAATACCACTACAAATGGTAATATTACCCCGCATACGGTAGAGTTTACGAATCCTACGACGAGTATTGTCGCTTCAGGGAATGTTGAGGTGGGTGGGAATGCGACCGTCAGTGAGAATTTGACCGTCAGTGGGTTCGTGGGAACTTCTGGAACTGGGGCCATAGTCGTTCCGAGTGGTACGACAGGTGAACAACCTTCTACGGGTCTTGTGGAGGGGATGGTTCGGTTTAATACGACAACGCGTCGATTACAGGTATATAACGGAAATGTTTGGGATAGTGTAGGTGCTATATCAGCAGTTGGAGGTGTTATTTCGGAAGACGGTGTGTATCGTTTTCACACTTTCACTACATCTACTACATTTACAATGACAAGTGGTGGTACATTGGATATATTAGTAGTATCTGGAGGTGGGGGAGGTGGTAATAGGGATGCAGGTGGGGGAGGTGCAGGTGGACTCATATATCAGACAGGGGCAACGTTATTCCCTGACACGTATAACGTTGTGATTGGTGTTGGAGGAAATGGGGGACAAACTGTACCTAATGGTAGTACCGGTAGTGACGGTAGCGGTTCAAGTTTCAATAACATTGCACCTACCGGCGGTGGTGGTGGTGGTTATCGAAATATAAACGGGAGGAACGGTGGATCTGGGGGTGGTAGCGGTGACACGGGATCTCCGGGTACTGGCGCAAGTGGACAGGGAAATAATGGTGGTCTGGGAAGAAGTGGAGCCGGTTATGGTAGTGGCTGGTCTGGTGGAGGTGGTGGAGGGGCGGGGGGTGTGGGGGGTGATGCATCAGGATCCGAAAGAGGTGGAAACGGTGGGATTGGTTTAGAATATTTTGGGACGTACTACGCTGGAGGGGGTGGTGGGGGGGGTAATGACAACACATCCGCGGGAACTGGGCAAGGTGGACAGGGGGGTGGTGGTAATGCTAATAATGGTGATGCTTCTCTAAATACAGGGGGTGGAGGAGGAGCATCTCGATCGGGTGGTGCAACCGGTGGAGATGGTGGCTCAGGAATCGTCATAATAAGATATTTGTTATAAGTATGCCTTCCTTTGCAGAACTAAATACACAAACCAATGAAGTCATTCGAGTTATTCTCGCGAAAAGTCGACTTTGGTGTGAATATGAATTGGATGGAACGTGGGTGAAAACGTATAAAAATATAGAGGGTAAAAACTATGCCGGCATCGGGTACACCTACCACCCCGATAAAGATAACTTTTCGACGCCTCAACCCTTCCCTTCGTGGACCCTCGACGATACGTGTACATGGCAACCTCCAATCCCATACCCTTCGGACGACAAGTCATACACCTGGAATGAGGAGACCCAATCATGGGAAGCTTAATTACATTTCCTCCAAAGTGCCTCCCACTTTGTAAGAAAAAGAGTTCCAAGTGCGAAGCACTTGTCCCGTATCAAACAAAGTCCTCCGGACTTTTTCGTTTAAAAAAACCTCCACCAATAATAGATATGCCTATAGGAACACCTCACGGAACTTTAGACTATAAACAAGTCAGTAAAGTCACGTTCGTCGGGGCTTCATCAAATACGGTGATCGACACAACCACAGGAAGTCTCGGTGTGGGTGTGGGTGTCGGTGGACCCACGTCTAATTTACATGTGGTGGGAAACGCCTACGTTTCTTCTAATTTGACCGTCAGTGGGTTCGTGGGAAGCTCTGGAACAGGTGCTCTAACCCTTCCGAGTGGTACGACGGCGCAACAACCTTCTACGGGTCTTGTTGAGGGTATGATTAGATATAATTCTACTTTAACACGTGTAGAATATTACGATGGAACAGAATGGAAAGGTGTAAGCAGTATATCTGCGACCGGTGGAGTCGTCGATAACTCTGGTTCGTATCGTATTCATACATTCACAACCGGTGGTACATTTACAGTTACGACCGGTGGGATAATGGATTATTTAATAGTTGGTGGTGGAGGAGGTGGTGGGGGGAGATCCGGTGGTGGAGGAGGGGCCGGTGGTTTGGTATACCAAACAGGTCAAAACATTTCATCTGGGACGTATACCGTCGTCGTGGGCGCCTACGGTGGGGGTGGGCCGGGCAGTGGTGGTGTCGGTGGAGATGGATCCCCTTCCTCTGTATTTTCAAAAACGGCCTTAGGTGGTGGAGGTGGGGGATCTGACCCCGCCGCTGCAAACGGTGGCCGCTCGGGTGGTTCGGGTGGTGGTGGACGGTATGGATCGAGTGGTGGAGCTAGTACCCAAAATTCAACAGGGTACGGTTTCGGAAATACCGGTGGTGGATCGACGGGAGACTTTACGTATAACGGGGGAGGTGGGGGAGGAGCTGGTGCAGCGGGACAGAGTGGTACCACAACTTATTTAGGAGACGGTGGTAATGGTTTGCAGTATGATATTTCTGGAACGAATACATATTACGCGGGTGGAGGAGGTGGAGGGTCACATGATCCGTGGCCCGGAGGTGCTTCAACGGGAGGGTTAGGTGGTGGTGGTGCTAGTGGTACAAACGCCGGAGGGGGTACAAACGGTGTAAACGGCGGTACGAATACTGGTGGCGGTGGTGGCGGTGGTTCTACAGACGGTGGAAGTGGGGGTTCAGGGGGAAATGGTGGAACAGGTGTCGTAATAATAAGATATACGTTATAATATACATGTCTACATTTGCGGAAATAGATCCACATACAAATAAAGTATTACGAGTGTTAATAGCCCAGAGTAAGATATGGTGTGAATATCATTTAGATGGAAATTGGGTAAAAGTTCACGAAAATCAAAATAAACCGAGTATAAATTGGAAATATCACACCGATAAAAACAACTTTTCGAATGAACGGCCATATCCTTCATGGACACTCGATGACACATGCGAATGGATTCCACCTATAACGATACCGGAAGATGCAAACAAAAAAGATTATACATGGAACGAAGAAACTCAATCGTGGGATGAAGCTGAAGCTTAAACAAAATTTCCTCCAAAGTGCAACCCACTTTGCAAGAAAGACACCCCCGAGTGGCGAAGCCACTCGTATCAAACAGACGAAACCCTTCGGGTTTCCCCCAGTTTAAAAAAACCTCCCTTCATAATAGATATGTCGTTCGAGTCTGTCATAGATACTCTAGAGATTCGAAACGCAAATAAGATATCGTTCGTGGGTACATCGAGTTCATTCGTCGATACGACCACAGGACGGATCCAGACGAAAGGTATTCAGCATAATTCTAACGTGATCACGGACGTTTCGGGTCCGCACGGACGGGTCGCACCGACTCTCAAAAAGTATCCCGAAATCATTTTTGCGGATGGAAAGTTTGACCGTAACGATACGACCAATACATATGTTCAAGCGGGGTATACGGTGAGTGCGAGTAGTCAAGACATTAGTGTTAGTCGCAGAGTATCTTCCGCATTCAATGGTATATTCGAAAATTCATTTGGAAGTGGTTGGCAGTCACTTACGAGGTACTCAACTAGCACAGGCTTACCAACAAACGACCCCGATAATGCGACGTTCAGTGTTAGTGGTGTAAATTATAAAGGTCAATGGGTGAAATTGGAATTACCCAAAAAGATTCGCATAGAATCTATAGTCATTTCGTCGTGTTACGATACGAATTCAACAGATGACCGAAGACCCGAGAATGGTGCCTTCTTAGGTAGTAACGACAACTTAGATTGGGAATTGATCAAATCGTTCAGTGGTGATCTAGACTACAAAGACTCCCAATTTGACCAGGATTTGGTGGCAACACGTGCGAACTCACAGGCGATCATCAATGGAATCACAAACACATCTTATTACAAATATCTCATGATTGTAGTCACAAAAATTGCGACAACGAATCAATATGGGCCGGTACAGATGAATGAAATCGAATACTACGGCTACGAAGAAGACCCGCCCACAGGTGACCATTCAGTCGATACGACCTTTAAGTCCCGGTTCAATAACCCACAATTGACGGGTGTCCAAGTCCTCGTCGATGGTAATGCTGGCCAACTCGGCGCAAACCAAATTTCCGGTGGTCCCGACCCTTCGGGGAACCAAGCGACGTATGTCACCGACGGTAAATATTGGACCCTTAACGGAACCCTAACCTCTAACCTTTCCGTGGAGGCTAATACCTTTTTGGAAGGTGACCAACCCCACGCGGTCTCCGTATGGTTCAATTCTTCTAATTTGGAGGCCAACGTTTCAAATACGTGCGTTTTTTCGATCGCGTCGGAAGAAAAGTTAGACTCCGTGAACTTGGATCTCCAATCGAACACGTGGCACAACCTAACCTATGCGTACCAAGGTGAAGGTGGCTCCAGAGTCGCCTACCTCGATGGACGGAAGGTCTTGGAGGACCAAGCCGAAGATACCTTCGGGGACTACCCACCCTTCGCGATGACTGGGTACAGTCAGGGTGGGTATGTGGTGAGTGCGAGTAGTGAGTATATTAGCGGCTCAGACGACCGCCGTTCTTGGAAAGTATTTGATGGGGTTAGAACAGCGGGTTCACCCCCAGAATTATGGCAAACAAATGGATCTACTTATACGAGTACTACACCAGGTGTCGCGACGGGTGCTGGTGTACAGTCATTTATAGCTAATGGTGTAACTTTTAATGGACATTGGTTAAAATTGAAATTACCTCATAAACTTCTTTTAAATTGGTTGAAAGTTGAATCCGGTGCGAACGATGAGCGACGACCGTGGAAAGGTGCTATACTCGGAAGTAACGATGATGTAAATTGGTATACTCTTAAATCGTTTGATGGAGATACAGCGTCAACAGCCTTAACTTGGTATAATGGAGGTTCTTCGATTGATGTTTCGGACATTGTTATTAATTCACAATTAGCATATAATTATATATTATTTGTTATAGAAGAAACAAAAGTTGGAACGGGGCATAACTGTTTAGTTATAAATCAAATGCATCTCTACGGCCACCGCGAGAACGACCTGGTCCGCCTTCCCGATCCCACCAACGTTCTCAAGTATCCGCACGTGGCGCTCAGCGGTCCGACCCAAAGGGGGTATGTGGTGACGGCGAGCGTCCCGAGCTCGACTGCTAACTATCCACCGTGGAAAGTATTTGATAATTTCGTAAACACGAATGAAAATTATTGGTTTCCGAGCACCGCACAATTTACAGGGACGGTGGATGGTGATCATTCGTATATAGGAGGTGACAGTTTAGATATTTATACAGGTACATGGATTAAATTGGAACTACCATACAGATTAGTTATTTCTTACCTTAAATTTTTTGCGGTGAATGGTTCTATGCTTTACACACCCAGAGACTTCTACGTTATAGGAAGTAATAATGATACTACATGGGAGTTAATTCATCGCGAAACAAGCACCGCATCAGATGGTACTTTCACGAGTGGTAGAACCATCGTTACAAACTCAGCAAATAATTCAAACAATTATAAGTATATTGCTCTCGTGGTAGATAGAACAGTAAATCATAATAATCTCTCTATAGGTGAATGGGAACTCTACGGAACAGGTGTCGACAGTGTCCCCATCCAGATCGGTGGTGGGAACATCGACAAGGTCGCCAACTTTAGGGTCTACGATAAGTTTATTGGGGAAGACCAAGTGAACGAAATATGGAACGCCCAAAAGGAGGAGTTCGGGCGCGCGAAGCCGCAGATGGTTCTTCAACAGGGAAAATTAGGGATAGGCACGGATGCACCCCAAGGATCCTTGAGTGTCGCGGATGAACCTCATGTTCCGGAAGAGTTTCCTCCTAGGGCCATGACCGGATACAAGACCTACTTTGAGGGGCATGGGGAGTTTTGTGTGAGTGCGAGTAGTGTATTATCGGATACTTATAAATCTTGGTACGTATTTAGTGATACTGGTACAGATGTTCACTCCGACTCTTGGTTATCTTCGATGAATCGATACACGTTAAATAATTATATCGATGTAGATCCGTCTGTAGCGGCCAATATAAACGGTGTATACGGTGAATGGTTAGAACTTAAACTTCCATACAAAATTACACTGGATAGTTTGACAATTAAGTCTCGAGCGGGTTCGCCGTATGGCCGACCAGGTGGTCCTGCGGCTGGTAATGTATGGGGAAGTAATGATGGATTAAACTGGACTTTATTGACGTCTTTCACAGGTCTTACATACGGAGGTGTCGCGAGACCCACCGGTGTCCAAGAAAGTGTAGTCGTTAATTCAACAATTCCATACTCATACTTTAGACTCCAACCAACAAAGAGAGTTGGAGTGAATGGAACTGATGGTTGGATTGGTTTCGGTGAACTCAGTTATTTCGGCACCCGTGAGCAGGGTCAATCCGTCCTCCACGATGGCCAACTGACCCTCACGAAATCGTTAAATGTTCCCCGCATAGGGCCGGCTCTCGACGCGGACGATACACCCCGTCGGGACCGGCTCGTGGTGGAATATAATACCTCGACCAATCCCACCTTTGAGGGGGCTGTGCGGGACACGAGTATGGGTAAAAAGTTTGATGCCAGTATAATTGGAAATGCTCATTATAACGCAACTACTAAAACATTTGACGGTTTTGGGGCGAACTCCCCACCGAATACGACTGGTCATTATTTTAGAACAGATATATCAACATTTAGAGGAAATGTAGCTCATTCACACTCTGTCTGGGTCCGGATGGATTATGATAACGGTGCATGGAATAATGCCATAAACCTTGGATCAAATACTACCAGCAACCAAAGTGCCGTGGCATGGGAAATGGGCAACGATAGACTTTGGTGGAATACTTATTCGGGTGGTATATACGTAAGTCATACGCCTCAATATGGAAGATGGTATCACGTTGTCACTACTCATAACGGACAAGGGGCAACCACTAATAGCACATCTTGTATATACATAGATGGTGTGAAACAAAGTACCACTGACGGTACCTCTGGTATATCAGGTACAGGTGGTACGTTAAATATAGCAGGAGATTATTTGACTATAGGTGCTGCTAGAAATAATAGTGATAGCAAAATATATAACCCTTTTCATGGAGAAATAGCATCATATAAATTATATGATATAGTCCTCACAGCCGAAGAGGTCAAGGATCTTTACGACATGGGTCATTATGAAGAAGGTAATAATATCATTAATATTGAAAAAACTCGAGTTGGAATTGGTTTAGGCGACGGGGTGCTCCCCCATGAAGATCTAGATGTACGTGGAGATATACGTGCATCGGATAATTTAATAATTGGCCCTTATGGTCAACATTGGTGGAAATTGTGGACTTATCAACATAATGGTAATCTTGGATTTATAGGAGAAGATGGCACAGAACACGGTTTTCTGGTGGATTCGGGTACAGAGAATAATCTAGATTTTACGGGTCAGCATAGGGCAGTCGTCGACATGGTTAATGTGTCTGATTATGAAAGTTTAGAGGGTCTTATTGTTTCAGCGAACAAAAATAAATATGTTAACGTCGACAAAGATATAACAACCGGTCTTAAAGCTATCCAAATCAGTCAATCACTTCCAGTTGTCAGCTTATCAAATGTCGTTCATGATAAGGCGTGTTACGGTGTTATATCCGGAAGTGAAGATCTAGATTCTAGAACGTATGAACAAGGTACGTTTGTGAGCGTTTTTCAGAAACAAAAAGGAGATACTCGGGCGTTCATCAACTCCCTCGGTGAAGGTGCCATTTGGGTCGTGAATACCAACGGGTATCTCGAATCGGGTGATTACATAACCACCTCTAACATAGTGGGGTACGGTCAAAAGCAGGATGATGATGTTTTACACAATTTCACAGTCGCCAAGATAACCATGGATTGCGACTTTGAGCCCGCGACCCAACCCATACAAATTATTAAAAAAGATGAAGAAGGTGAAAACATTCTAGACGAACACAGTCAGATTCAATGGGAGGACCACCCCACAGAAACTGAGAAGGCATACAAAATCAGGTACTTGGATGTTTCAGGTGCCCAAACAGATGAAGCGAACGCGGCGCACATAGCAGCCTTCGTGGGGTGTACGTACCATTGTGGCTAAGTCCCAAGTCCCAAGTCCGTAGGACTTGTTCCAGTCGCTTTGCGACTGACCCTCAAAACAAACTTCTTACAAATTGAGTTCCACTTTGTAAGAAAAAACCTCACTCAATAGTAGATATGTCTCTACAAGGCGACCTTGAGTTCAGAGACGCGAACAAGATTACGTTCATCGGTGGTTCGTCGAATACGTTAATCGATTTAACCACAGGAAGTCTTGGCGTGGGTGTCACGGGAACGAGTCTTTCTTCTAATCTTCATGTCGCCGGAAACAAAATCAAAGTAGGAGACAATATCTTTTCTACGGATGGACCTCACGCGAGGTTGCCAAAGGAGGTTCCTTTGAAGAAGTATCCGGAGATCATTTTTGAGAGTGGGAAGTTTGACTCTAATGACTCTACGAATACCTACGTTCAAGCGGGGTATACAGTGAGTGCGAGTGATCAGAATATTGGCAGTAGTCGTTACGTATGGAAATTATTTGACAATTTAGATGGCTCTGATTGGGGTACTAGTGGTGGATCTTTCGATAGTGGGCAGCCTGGTGTGGCTAGTTCTACGGGGGATGAAATCATATTAGCGGATACTACTACTCATACTAGAGGTCATTGGGCTAAAATTAAATTTCCAAATAAAATAATTATATCTACATACACACTTAACTCTACTTCCACCGATCGAAGACCTGCGTCAATTTCAATATTGGGTAGTAATGATGATACAGAATGGTACATAATAAAAGATGTACACGCGGTCGGTAGTCAGGATGAATACTCAATTTCTGTAAACGCCACTACCGCTTACAAATATATCATGTTTATGGTGCACAGTATAATTGGAAGTGATAATCAAATGAAAATAGGTGATCTCAAATTCTACGGCTACGAAGAGGACCCCCCAGCTGGCGATACTTCCGTGGATACCACCTTCACCTCCATAATGAACACACCCCAAACGACTGGGGCCAATGTCTATGTGGATGCCAAGTTGTCCTCGGACTTTACCAATCAAGTTACGGGTCCTACCCCCGTCGGAACTGCAGCGGTCCATGACAATACCAATAAGTATTGGGAACTCACCGGTGCCCTCACCTCCAATATTACCGTAGAGGCTAATACCTTTTTGGAGGGTGACCAACCCCATGCGGTCTCCGTGTGGTTCAATTCTTCTAATTTGGAAGCTAATACCGCAAATACGTGCGTTTTTTCTGTTTCGGATCAGGAACACCTCAACTCCCAAAACTTGGATCTCCAATCAAACACGTGGCACAACCTGACCTACGCGTACCAAGGTGAAGGTGGGTCTAGAGTCGCCTACCTCGATGGACGTAAGGTGGCCGAAGACCAAGCCGAAGATACGTTCGGGGACTACCCACCGTTTGAAATTGGTACATATTCGTTAGGTGGATATACAGTTGACGCGTCTTATTGGAATATGGGTGGAACTAATCGTGAAGCGTTTAACATATTCCGAGCTACTGGTGGGGGCCGGGTAACAGGTTTCCATACTGACAACGGAAATTATGTTCTAAATCCCGCAGATGCCAATTATGATACTACTTTGATGACTCTCACAGATACGAGTGGTACGGCTCATTTGGGACACTGGGTATCTTTGGAACTACCTTATAAACTCAGTCCCTCATATTGTGAGTTTGAGCATTATGGATCGTCATATAGACTCAAAGATTTCGTGATTTTAGGAAGTAATGACGATCCAAGAATTAAAAAAACGGGATTTACACTTCTTTTTTCGGGTCAGGCACACGTTGATAATAATGGTACAAACAAAACTAGTCACGCCTTTACCGGGTCTGGGAAATTCAAGTATTTGATTCTCTTAACCAAAACTTTGAATACTGGTAACTCAACGTGGATTATAAACCGTTTACAATACTACGGCCACCGCGAGAACGACCTGGTCCGCCTTCCCGATCCCACCAACGTTCTCAAGTATCCGCACATCGCGATGACGGGTCCGGCTCAGAGGGGGTATGTGGCGAGTGCGAGTGGTAATACGGGTTCAGGATATCCATGGGAAGCATTTTTAAATGATCCTGATTCTGCTAATGGTTTTTGGCATGGTGCGGATGCTACAGAGTATAATGTAAATGATAACTCATTAGCGAATCAAGGAACTGCACCATCAACGATTGTTTCGGGGTCACCCGTTCACGGTGCATGGATACAATTACAATTTCCTCATACCATAATACCAACACGTATTGACATTTCTCCGCGAACCGGTCAGGAAAATAGAGCACCCAAGGCTGGTGTATTAGCAGGTTCTGATAATGGAACAGATTGGAACACTATTTATACATTTTCGGGAGCGTCTGCGTATACAGCGGCAACTTATAAAACATTTACGTTTACAAACACCACATCATATAAGTATTTACGTTTAATCACAACACAAGTCGGTGCTGGTGGGGGTGGTAATGGTGATAAAATTAATATAGGAAACATAGAATTCTACGGCACAGAAGAGGCCACCCCAGTCCCCATTCAGATCGGTGGTGGGAACATCGATAAGGTGGCGAACTTTAGGGTCTACGATAAGTTTGTGGGGGAGGACCAAGCCCTCGAGATTTGGGATGCCCAAAAGGACGAGTTCGGGAGGGCCAAATCTTCGATGACCCTCCACAAAGGTCGGCTCGGGATAGGCACGACGGAACCTGAGGGGAGGTTAGCGGTGGCGGATGAACCCGATCCGACGACGTATGGACTCCAAGAGTTCCCACCGAAACCTTTACATGCAAACGAGACACACATTGAAGGACATGGTATATTCAGAGCGAGTGTGAGTAGTTTTCACTCGGATACTTACGCGGGGTGGAAAGCTTTTAACAAAGTGTATGTTGGTGGAGAGGGGTGGATGTCAGAAGATAATCCAGATACCTATACACAAGGTACAGGTGTACCTAATACTACAACGACGCGATTCAATGGTAAAACTGGTGAATGGTTAAACATAGATTTACCTTACAAGATACATTTAGAAAGAACCACTATTATACAGCGTACAAGCAGCGATCATCCCAGACCCACTGGTAGTTTTACAATTTGGGGTTCGAATGATAAGGTAAACTGGGACGAAATTATAACCGGTACACACACTCGCACTGTTGCAGTAAACGAAACAACCGGTGATCCTATAAACCGTGATATAGATACTTCAAAATTCTATTCATCGTATAGAATTCAAATACATAGTATTATTGTAACATCTGGAAATGAAGATGCTTGTCATGTAGCCGAATGGAAACTTTTCGGCACCCGCGAACAATTACCCCCGAAACAATCCGTCCTCCACGACGGTCAACTGACCCTCACCAAGAACCTCACGGTACCTTCCATAGGTCCATCAGTGACGAATACACGTCACGCCGTGCCTAAGCGTCATAAATTGGTAGTGGAATTTGACACGTCCACGAACCCTACAGGTTTGACTACAGTTAGAGACACTTCAGAGATGGGGAATCATGGGACCCTATTTGGTGATGCCTTCTACTCCGCAGCGGATAAGGCGTTTAAATTTGATGGGACGAATGATGTGCTTCATGTTGCTTCAGGAACGGGTTTACCTACAGGTGATGCGATTTACACTCTTTCATGCTGGATAAAGACGGATCCAAATCAATCAACCACCAATCCATCTGTTTTTTACTTTGGGAGTGCTTGGACTAGTAACCAATTAGCGGGTATATATTTACGTGATGGTAATAAACTTGCACACGATATAGGTTCAACGAATTCCTATACAACGAATGCAACAATAACTCCGAACAAATGGCACCATGTAGCCGTAGTTAAGCGGGGAACTGGAACTATTGTGGCAACCACAACCTACCAGGGAATATTTGTAGATGGTGTTGAGATTACCGAACTATCGAGGAATGGTTCTGACAGGCAGCAAGCACTAGGTACCATAGACAATATATCGATTGGTCATCATTTTTCTGGAACAGTGGGTAGTGGAGGCGCGGCGGGAGTGGTCGGGTTTATTTCCAAACCCCAAATATGGAACGTCGCCCTCACGGCCGAAGACGTCAAGAAACTCTACGATATGGGTAGAGGCGATTCATACCACGTCACGAATTTCAAAAACACCCTAGTGGGTATCAATTTGGGTAATGGTCAGGCACCACGGTCTGCTCTGGATGTACGAGACCTTATTTATGCCGAGTCATCCTCTGTACAAACGTTCACGGGACAACATATATGTTTCCCAGATGAGTCTATGGAAAAGGGTCTCATCGTTTCAGCCAAGAAGAACAAGTTTGTAAAATTAAATGGATTTGCAACTGGTCGTGAGGCGATTACCGTAGACGAATCCCTTCCCATCGTCTCCCTTTCAAACGTGGTTCAAGATAAGGCATGTTTCGGGGTTGTTTCTAAAATGGAAGAATCAAATGCAGCGTATAGAACAGAAATAACTGGAGGACTCGTTTCCGAATCCGTAAAGATTGTCGGTGACAACCGTGCCATAGTGAACTCTGTAGGCGAGGGTGCCATATGGGTTGTGGATACCAATGGACCCCTGGAGTCGGGAGACTACATAACGACCTCTAATGTTGCAGGGTACGGTCAGAAGCAGGACAGTGAGTTCCTCGCGAACTATTCAGTAGCCAAGATAACGATGGATTGTGACTTTACCGCATCCAACGTCGCCGTTCAAACTATTAAACGTGAAGAGACTGGTACCCGAATAATTACAGAGGATGCCTGGAACCAACTCGTGGAATACGATCGATATTCAAATGTAGAAGATGAAATCACCACGTATTATCAAATTCAAAGGGGTGAGAATGTCCTCGATGATAATGGTCAGCTTCAATTTGAGGACAAGACGGGTGCGACGGAGGAACCATACGAGAGGCGTTTTCTCACAACCGATGGAACTCAAACAGATGAAGCAAACGCAGTCCACATAGCAGCCTTCGTGGGGTGTACGTACCATTGTGGCTAAGTCCCAAGTCCGTAGGACTTGTTCCAGTCGCTTTGCGACTGACCCTCAAAACAAACTTCTTACAAATTGAGTTCCACTTTGTAAGAAAAAACCTACACAAATACTAGACGAGATGCCGATCTATTCACCCACAGGCTACCTCGACATAACTAACGCTACACTTAGGACGTCTAACATAGAGACGTCTAATATAAAAATAGGAAGTGCGAATCTGTTCATAACTACCGGGAATGTTTCGGATGAAGTATTTCAGTTTACGAATGCGACGACAGGTTTTGTCACGACCGGTAATGTAGAAATAGGTGGATCTATCATAGCTCCAGATGGGGTCACAGATATAAAAAGTAATCTCATCGTGGAGGGGAACGTTGAGGCTGCGGCACTTCGATTAAATTCCGTATCCATATCCCCAGTATACACCATCGCGAGTGGGTCAGGAGCGATCGATTTCCAAGCGTCTCCTACATCCCTGACGGCGAGTGCTAATATAGAAGTTACCGGTAATGTTATCGCACACCAATTTCATGGAGATGGTTCGGGTTTAACTGGTATTCCTCCGACTGCAATAACAGGAACCTTAAGTCAATGGTCAAACGTCACGGTCGACGAAGTTTATTTCGACGGAAACGTGGGTATAGCCAATACGAACCCCGGTCATGATTTAAGTGTCGGTTCAAATTTGTTTGTGGATGATGATGGGTCTAACGTACTCGTAGTAGACGGAAACGTTAGTGCTACCTATTTTGAAGGTGATGGAAGTAGACTAACGGGTTTGGTCACGACACTCGAATCTGTGGCTAATATTGGTAATTCTACAACGAATGTAATTCAGTTTACGAATGAGACTACAGGTTTTGTCACCGATGCGAACGCAGTCATTGGAAGTAATTTAACCATATCAGGTTTAACCGCCCAAAAAGTACCATACGTGGATGCACAGAAAGTTCTTCGCGATTCGTACATAACCACATCCACTGGTCTTACATCTATAGATTCCAATTTAAGCGTCACCGGAAACATGTTCGTCTATGGTGAACGTTTCTTCATAGAATCTGAATCGCAACTTTTAAAAGATCCAATCATAGGTTTAGCTAAAGATAATAATGTAAACGATCAACTCGATATAGGTATTCTCATGCAACGTCCTACATCGAATGTAGGAATCATTCACCATGGAGGAACGAATGAATTAACTTTAGGGTACACTACAAGTAATCTTACGGCAACAGAAATAATCAACGATCTTAGTCAGGAACTAACCGTTAATGTCATAGGAAACGTGGTCACGCAAAATAACCTTTCAGTAGGTGGATCTCTCAAAATTAATACGATTTCAGCGGCGTCTTCACATAGTCTCGCGGCAGTTTCGAATGTGGGAAACACTACATCTAATGTTATTCAGTTTACGAATCCTACGACTTCTTTGGTTGCCAGTGGGAATGTGGAGGTGGGTGGGAATGTTGTTGCCGATTATTTGTACGGGGATGGGAGTAATATTTCTGGTATTTCTTCTAATTTAGATCAGATCGTGAATATTGGAAACGTCACTTCTAATACCGTTCAATTTTCTAATGCGACGACAGGGTTCGTGACGACTGCGAACGTAGAAGTGGGTGGTGAATTGACCGTCAGTGGGAATGTTGTTGTAGATACGAATACACTCTTCGTTGATTCGGTGAATAATAGGGTGGGAATCGGGACGACGACTCCCGGACAAAAGTTAAGTATCTATACGGGTTCTACAAATACTGCAGCACTATCATTTGATAGAATTTCGTCGGACAATTACCGAACAGATATTTACCAGGATCAATATGGTGCCGATTTCCGAGTTGGGTACGGTTCTTACACACCCGAGTCTGTATTATACCTAAAAAGAATGAGCGACGGTGCTAAGAGAGTTGTGATTAATGACAGGCTCGGAATAGGGGAGACTGATCCAACTGCAGCACTTGACATCGGTTCGGGTGGTGCCAGAATTCATGGGACCGAGATTACATATGATTACAATGCGAGTTATGCATATGCCTCGCTCACTGGCACGGCATCGTCGGGAACTTGGCAATCGGACCCCGGGAATGCTAATTATGGTTTATATGTTCAGAACTGGATACGCTGCACTGCGGTCACGTTATTTAGTGACGCACGCATAAAAAAGAACATCGTCGATATTAATGATACATATGCTTTAGATAAACTCAGACAGCTTCAGCCGAAGTACTATAATTACATCGATACAATTTCAGAAGGTGAACAAAGGGTTATAGGATTTATTGCTCAAGAAGTAAAAGATGTTATACCGGAAGCGGTCAAAATCACTACAGATTTCATCCCGAATATTTATGAGTTGTCAAATGTATCCGATTCTAATGTTATAACCCTCACTAATTTCGATACCTCAACCCTTGAGAGTAATGTGATGGTCTTGAAGGTGTATGATATTGAGAATAAAGAGCATTTAGTCAATATCGCGGAGGTCATAGATGGACATAGCATTCGTGTTGAGGAAGACCTATCAGAATGGATTGGTTCTTTTGATGAATCTGGTAATGTGGTGGCTGGAAATCATCTCTTCGTGTATGGTCAAAAGGTTACAGATTTCAATAATTTGAATAAAAACTGTCTATGGACTTACTCCACGGCCGCTCTACAAGAGGTGGACCGTCAACTCCAAGCCGAGAAAGTTAAGGTCGCCTCTCTCGAAACACAACTCACATCTGTTCTCGCACGTCTTGATGCACTCGAAAATGCCTAAAGTCCCAAGTCCATAGGACTTGTACAATTTTCCTCCAAAGTGCAACCCACTTTGCAAGAAAGACACCCTTCGGACGATAAATCGTACACCTGGAACGAAGAAACCCAATCATGGGATGAGAACGACCTCCTCACGTAAGACATAGGGTAGAGTAATCTCCTGTTTCGACCTTTGTTGACCTTGGTACATGTATTGCGAACTCGGGTCATCGTAGCTTTTCTTAAACACGACCGCCCGGTCATTATAATATTTTCCATCTTCGGATTTGTAAATGTATGAACACCTGGTACACTTATCATCTACAAAATCTGTTTCGGTTATGGGGGCAACGGGTTTCCCATCTATGAGATTGGCGGTTGTTTTCAGGATAGATTTCATAGCGGTCGGCTGGTTCCCCAGTGTTTGTTGAAGATTCTTGATAAAGTCTACGATCAAAGGACCCAGGTTCGTTTGGTCGAGGCCTAGGAGGCCTAGTTCGGTTTCAGAGTGTTTTATGATACCTTCAATCCACGTGGTCATATGAATATGTACGAGCATTTTTTTAAGTAAGAAAATACTCTCACTCAATAATAGAAATGAACGGAACCGACGGGTTCCTCGATATTCACGATTCCCACCTCAGGGTACTCGATGGAAATATTCATGCTAAATCGATTATTCTCGATCAATTGGATATAACCTCATCCAACATAACTTCGTCGACCGTTCAATTTTTAAATGGAGTCACGGCGTTTAAGACGACAGCTAACGTAGAAATAGGTACCGCTAATCTGTTTGTAGATACGTCTACATCCAACGTGGGTATTTTAACCTCTACACCGACACACACTCTAGATGTTCGAGGAACGGCAAACGTCGAAGTTCTTCGAACCTCATCTAATATTGAAATGAATGGTGGAACCTTCTCTTTAGGGGGTCATATGATTCCTTCGGTCGATAATCAATACGATATAGGTTCCGCTGAAAACAAAATTCGTGATATGTACGTAAGCGAAAACTCTTTATGGATCGGCGATAAAGCAAAAATTTCATTCGATAACACGGAGGATAAATTAACGTTCCGTAAACGTAAAGCTTCGGATACATTTATTCCAGCTAAAATAATACAACTCGCAAATGATAGTGGTCAGGGGCTTGATAATACTATTTCTATAACAAATCATATTTTAGAGAAGTCGTATACGCCCGTTAGTTTGGGTGCTATGAAATTACACCACTGGCTACGATACGCGAAAGATTTTCAATCTAATATAAAACTATCGGAGATATTTACCAACACAGAATCTGATTTTGATTCTACGAGTACGGCGGAAGGGACATTTTCTGGAACAGGTGCTCTAACCGTCCCAGTTGGTACGACAGAACAACAACCTACCGGGGTCGCAGGTATGATTCGGTTTAATTCAACGTTAAATAGATTAGAAATGTATAACGGAACTGCTTGGCAAGGCCTCGCTGAACAACAAAACACTGGTGGAACTATATCGACAAGCGGTGGATACAAAATTCACACGTTCACATCTTCAGGGATATTTACAATGACAAATACCGGTCAAGTTGAATACCTCGTGGTTGCCGGTGGTGGAGCGGGTGGGGTCGCTCACGGTGGTAATGGTGTCGGGGGTGGAGGTGCTGGAGGGGTTCTCACTGGGGATATATCATTAGGACCTGGCTCGTATACCATAACGAGGGGTGGGGGTGGTGCTGGTAGTTCGTCGAGCCCGACAACTGGTGCTGACGGTACTGATAGTAGTATTGCAAATTTAATAGTGGTGAAGGGTGGTGGTGGTGGTGGGGCTGCAACTGGTGGTGATGGTCGAGATGGTGGGTCCGGTGGTGGGGCTGCTACGTATAGTTATATAGACGGGAATACCCAAGCCAATGATGGTGGGACGGGTGTGGCTGGTCCACCGAGACAGGGAAATAATGGAAGAAGTACGAATGGGGTGGCTGGACATGGTGGGGGTGGAGGGGGTGGAGCTGGTTCAGCAGCCCCTGCGATACCTACAAGTGGTGTGGGTGGTGCCGGTGGAAGTGGTCTGGCGAATTCAATATCTGGAACATCAACACTTTATGCTGGAGGAGGTGGCGGTACGGGGTGGAGTGGCACCACAGCTGGGGGTGGTGGAAGTGGTGGTGGTGGAAGTGGTGGAACTACAGGGAATAACGGAGTTAATGGAACGGACGGTCTAGGTGGTGGTGGTGGTGGTGCAAAAAATGGTTATCGAAGTGGTGATGGTGGCGACGGGATCGTCATAATAAGATATTTGTTATAAGTATGCCCCATTTTGCAGAAATAAATACACAAACCAATGAAGTCATTCGAGTTATTCTCGCGAAGAGTCGACTTTGGTGTGAGTACGAGTTAGATGGAACGTGGGTGAAAACGTATAAAAACACAGAGGGTAAAAACTATGCCGGGATAGGGTACACCTACCACCCCGATAAAGATAACTTTTCGACGCCTCAACCGTTCCCTTCGTGGACCCTCGACGATACGTGTACCTGGCAACCCCCAGTCCCATACCCTTCGGACGATAAAACGTACATGTGGAACGAAGAAACCCAATCATGGGACGAAACTGAAATTTAAACAAAGTCCTTCGGACTTTTTTCATTTAAAAAAACCTCCCTTCATAATAGAAATGGCCGAGAACGGTATACTCGATTATCAGGGGATGAACCAAGCCATCTACCGCGGGGCGACCTCGAATATCGTCGTCGACACGCAGAGTATGAGCATAGAAATCGGGGCCGGGAACTCGAGCCATACGTCTAATTTACATATTGAATGCGACCACGATGCGAACGTCGCTTCGATTCAGCTTAATTCCAATGTCGTCACGGAGTTTAGTCGGTCGAAAAAGCTTATTAAGTATCCGAGGGTGGCTTTGACTGCTGATGCGCAAACGGAGTTGGGATATGAAGGTTATTTCGTCTCACAAGATTCAGCAACGTTAAATGGTACTTCCAATCGACAAGCCTGGGCTTTTTTTGATATTGAGGGTTCAGACGGGACATCACCCGCTTCACCTCACTTAGTCAGTTCTTCTACCGATAGATTCGATAGCAACGGTAATTACACCGGGGGTGATAGTTTAGCCAATGTAAGTGGTGATTGGATATACATTCGTCTACCCGATAAAATACAGCTTCAGTCCGTAGCTTTATGGGCACGAATAACTAATGGTAGAAATCCAGTTGATGCGACGGTCCTGGGAAGTTTGAATGGAACGAATTGGAGTGTTCTTGGTTCATGGACAGGTGCTACTTTTACGGCTGGAGAATCTTCCAGTTTTACTATAAATTCAATCCAGTATTACGACTACATTGGTTTTGTATTTGAGAAAATTGAAGCCAGTTCAAGTGGTAAATACGTAAACTTTCACGAAATAGATCTTTACGGCGTCCCCGAATACGACCCCGAGGCGCACGGAACTGATGTGACCGTAAAGTCTGTGGCCAACGTTCCCAACACGGATTGGTTGGAGGTCTACTATGATGCGAAGAATTATACCAATGGAAATAGTGTTCAAGATGAGACCGACAATAATATAGATGGGTCATTTACAGGGATTACACATAATACCGAATATAACTCATTTGATTTTAGTGGTGTTGCCAATTCAAGTAAAATCACAGCAACTTTACCATCAACATTCGCCGGTAATCAACCATTTACGGTGAGTGTTTGGTTTAAAAGATATAACGACTTGGAAACTGAAAACACAATTTGGAGAATTGGACCAAGAACGGATGAAAAATGTTTAGCCCTGGCTGTGAGTAATGGTAACTTCAATTTTTTTGGGAATGATAGTACAGATGGGATTTTTAGTTCGACAACGTTTAATGGCGGTGGTTATGTAGTAGGTCGTTGGTATCATGTCGCGTGTGTGTATGATGGGTCATCCCGTTACATATTCATAGATTCTGTGCGAGATGGAACAACGGTTACAAATAGTTTAGATTTCAATGCTTCAACCGAACTTGTATTAGGATTTAATGGTGTTAATAAATACCTGAACGGTTCCATCGCGAACTTCCGCCTCTTCAACCGGGCCCTGACCTCCGACGAAATCTACCAACTCTATGCCTACCAGAAGGAGGACTTTGGACATAGTACCAACAACATGACCCTCAAGGCGGGGCGTTTGGGGATTGGGACTTCGGAGCCTCGAGCGGCTTTGGACGTGAGGGGGGACGTTCTCATACAATCTATGATTTCACATGTGAACGGATTTTATGAAGAGGGTACATGGGTTCCCATTATATATGGGTCGACCAGTGGTAAAAAAACCCCGACGACGACCAACGCGGGATGGTGGGTTCGTGTTGGAAATTTAGTGACCATCGGTGGTACAGTCGGTTGGAGTGGAGGTGACAATATATCTGGAATGGTTAAGATTGGGTATCTTCCATACAAATCGATGAATCGATCTAATTATAGAGCGGCGATGAATTTTGGTGTATCCAGTTCAGGTATATCTACGCCGTCAGGTCAAAACGTGATCCGACTTGTATTAGATCCAGGGCAAGATGGGATATACCTTACCGTGTCAAACGAATATCGATCCACTAATCTCAACTATGATCATTATCCCACGATAGGGGCAAGCGGAGTAATTTACGGTCTAGGTGGAACATATAGAATATAAATTATCATAGATACATGTAATTTCCTCCAAAGTGCAACCCACTTTGCAAGAAAAAGAGTCCCGTATCAAAGTGAAACCCGTTGGGTTTCTCGCCCTTTAAAAAAAACTCCCCCAATAGTAGATATGTCTACCAACGGGCAATTGGTCTTCACGGATGTAGACAAAATTACGTTTAAGGGGGTCGGTAATGCCTCGAACGCCGTGATCGATACACTAACAGGAAAGATCGGTGTGGGGGTAGATTCCCCAGAAGCGAATCTTCATGTATTAGGTAATTCATACGTGAGCACAAACCTGGAACTCGGTGGAACGCTCATCATGGGAACGGTCAACGTGGAAGCGCAGCACTCTCTCGAAGCTGTGACGGCCACGGGGAATATAACGCCTTTAACCATAGAGTTTACGAATCCTACGACTTCTTTAGTCGCCAGTGGGAATGTGGAGGTGGATGGGAATGTTGTTGCCGGGTATTTGTACGGGGATGGGAGTAATATTTCTGGTATTTCTTCTAATTTAGACCAGATCGTGAATATTGGAAACGTCACTTCTAACACGGTCCAATTTACGAATGCGACAACGGGGCTCGTGGCTACTGCGAACGTAGAAGTGGGTGGTGAATTGACGGTGAGTGGGAATGTGGTTGTAGATACGAATACACTCAAAATTGATGCTACCAATAACAGGGTGGGGATTGGGACGACGAATCCGGCTACAAATTTACACTTAGTAGGTGTGGGAAATGATTCGGGTCCCAGGTTAAGATTTGAGACCCTAAATAATGGTAACGACCAATATACCGTGAGTGAGAAGGAGATAGGTGGTATCCAATTTGGTGCGGATGACTATGGTTGGACGACGCAACACATGTCTTCCGAGATTGTCGGTATACATTATAATCCAGATTATCCCGGTGCTCAAGGGATTCTCGCGTTCAAAACATCAACGAACGCGGGGTCTAGTCCCACTGAGAAGATGCGTATCAGGTACGATGGCAACGTCGGCATCGGGACGAATAATCCTTCATATCCACTGGATATATCTGGTCACGTGGCGTCTGGTCCTCCATCCGGTGTTTGGGGTTATTACGTGTCGACAACGGAGGCTACGAGTGTAGGAAACCCATGGAATACGTACAACCAGAACATATCACAGAGGGTATCACAAAATATCATAGCCCAAAAGTTTCAAACTTACTCCGATCGGCGCATCAAAAAAAATATAATTGAAATTCGTGACGATGAGGCATTAATAAAACTTAGAAACCTCCAGCCATGTAAATATAACTATATTGATAATGTTAAAGGGGGTAGTCGAGATGTATATGGTTTTATAGCCCAAGAGGTCGGATCAATCCTTCCTGACGCAGTTGGTACACATACAAGTTGTATACCTAACATTTATGAGTTGGCTAATGTATCCGATTCTAATGTGATTACCTTTACCAACTTTGATACTTCAAATCTTGAGAGTAATGCGATGGTCTTAAAGGTGTATGATGTGAACGATACGGAGCATTTAGTCAATATCACGGAGGTCATAGACGAGCATAGCGTCCGTGTTGAGGAAGACCTCTCGGAATGGACTGGATCTGTTGATGAAACTGGAAATGTCGTGTCTGGAAACCAACTCTTCGTGTATGGTCAAGAAGTAGACGATTTTTTTTATCTTGACAAAAATGCCATCTGGACGGTGGCTACATCAGCTCTACAAGAGGTTGATCACCAACTCCAAGCTGAGAAAGTTAAGGTTATTACCCTTGAAACGCAACTCGCATCAGTTCTCACACGACTCGATGCCCTCGAGAATGCCTAAAACTTTCCTCCAAAGTGCAACCCACTTTGTAAGAAAAAGAGTTCCAAGTGCGAAGCACTTGTCCCGTCCTCCGGACTTTTTCGTTTAAAAAAACCTCCCCCAATAATAGATATGTCCGCGAACGGTCATCTTAAGTTTCAGGGCACGAATAGAGCGACGTTCGTCGGTACGACTTCGAATATCATGTTCGACACGACCTCTACGAGTCTAGGGATAGGCGTCACGGGAACAGACCACCCCAGCTCAAATTTATATATAACTGGAAACGCCTACGTCACTAGTGATATCGGTGTCGGTGGTGTATTAACCATGGGTACCGTCAACGTGGTCGCACGCCATGATCTCGAGGCTGTGACAGGGACGGGGAATACGACACCTTTAACCCTAGAGTTTACGAATCCTACCACTTCTTTAGTCGCCAGTGGGAATGTGGAGGTGGGTGGGAATGTTGTTGCCGGGTATTTGTACGGTGATGGGAGTAATATAACAGGTATTTCTTCAGGATCGAATTTACAGGTGGTGACAGACACTGGAAATGTGACGTCTAATACCGTCCAATTTTCTAATGCGACGACGGGTTTGGTGACGACTGCGAACGTAGAGGTGGGTGGTGATTTGACCGTCAGTGGGAATGTGACTGTAAATGAGAATTTCACCGTGAGTGGATCAATACCCGGATACGCAACAAAAATATCGGTGACGTCTCCCAGTGGAACAGAAACCTCGTTCGCATACGGTTCAGAAAATTATAAATTACATACGTTCACGAGTAATGGAACGTTTACCGTGACAGCCTCGGGAATCGTAGAATACTTAATCGTCGCCGGTGGAGGGGGTGGTGGGGATGGAGATATGACTGGAGGTGGGCACGGGGGAGGGGGTGGAGGGGGTGTTTTGACTGGTACAATGTGGGTACCGGTTGGTAACCACACGGTAACTGTTGGGGGTGGAGGAAACGCCGGCATCGGCTCGAACACCCTGATCCAACCTGGCACGGGAGGTAACGGTGGTAACTCTATATTTTTACACCAAATAGCTATAGGAGGAGGTGGTGGGCATGGGGGTTCAAATGTGCCTCTTACAGGAAAATCGGGTGGCTGTGGCGGTGGTGGTGGTGGGTACAGTGGTAATGGGGGTGGGCCAGGTGGATATGGAATTATGAATCAAGGTTGTAACGGAGGTGATGGTTATTACGACGACGGAACCAATAACAATGCCAGTGGACATCGAGGTGGTGGAGGTGGGGGTGCGGGTACACCTGGGCGCAGCGGGAATTTAAATTTACATAAAAATAACTGGAAAGCGTTCGAAGGTGGAGATGGACGTGCCTGTTCTATTACAGGTTCTCAGGTATACTATGGCGGCGGAGGAGGTGGAAGTGGAATAGTTAGTGGTTTCAACAATGCTATAGTCCCAGCATCCGGTGGACTCGGTGGAGGTGGAAATGGGGGGATCTCGAATGCGGGCGGCTCGAGCGCTACGGGTAATACTGCGGGGGGTAACGGTACTGCGAACATGGGTGGAGGTGGAGGTGGAGGTGGGTATAGGCAAAACGGTGGTGCAGGTGGTTCGGGAATTGTGATCATACGTTATTTATCGTAAAAATAACCTCCCTAAATAATAGATATGTCCACGGACGGAATACTTGAGTATCAGGGCACGAAACGGGTCCTTTTCCGTGGCGACACGTCGAATATCGTATTCGATACGCGAACGACCAGTCTAGGAATCGGGGTCACCGGGTCAAATAATCCCAGCTCAAATTTATATATAACTGGAAACGCCTACGTTTCATCGAATCTCGCGATCGGGGGTGTCATGACCATGGGTGTCGTCAACGTGGCGGCCCGTCATAACTTACAAGCCGTGACGGATATGGGGAACGTCACTACACATACCGTGGAGTTTACGAATCCTACGACGAGTATTGTGGCCAGTGGGAATGTGGAGGTGGGTGGATCAATACTCGGATACGCAACAAAAATATCGGTGACGTCTCCCAGTGGAACAGAATCTTCATTCGCGTACGGTTCGGAAAATTATAAATTACACACGTTCACGAGCGATGGAACGTTTACTGTGACAGCCTCGGGAATCGTAGAATATTTGGTAGTCGCTGGGGGTGGTGGCGGTGGTTCTGGACAAAGTAATGGTGGGGGGCATGCTGGGGGTGGTGGTGGTGGTGTTTTGACTGGAACCACGTGGGTACCGGTTGGTAACCATGTGGTAACTGTGGGTGATGGGGGTAATGGTGGTGCGTATAACGGAAATCCTGGTTCCAATGGTGATAATTCATCTTTTATGGGTCAAGTGGCTTTCGGTGGTGGGGGTGGTGAAGGAACGGGAACGGCTACGCGAGGACTAAATGGAGGGTCGGGAGGTGGTGGTGGTGGTGACGACGCTAACTTAGGAAAGGGGTTTGGATTGCTTCCACAAGGAGCTGACGGAGCCGATGGAAGTCATATAGCTAACTACACATCTGGAAGTACTCTACACAGAGGGGGGGGAGGTGGGGGTGCGGGTCGCTCACCTGGAATGCCTGCCACTCCAAATGCATGCCCGGGTGGTGATGGTCGACCGTGTTCTATCTCAGGGTCACAAGTATACTACGGAGGTGGTGGTGGTGCTAGTGGAATATCGGGTAATTACGCCACACCTATAAATACGGGTGGAGCTGGTGGACTCGGTGGAGGTGGAAATGGGGGGATCAGTCCAGGTCCGACAACCGCGTCGTCAACTCCTGGAACAGCGGGCACTTTGAATACTGGTGGTGGTGGGGGTGGGGGTGGTTACGGGAAAGATGGGGGTGCTGGTGGCTCAGGAATCGTCATAATAAGATATCTTATATAAAACTTTTTTCATTTAAAAAAACCTCCCTTCATAATAGATGTCTGCCTCGACTCCTAACGCGTTTCTGAATATAGACGACGCACACCTTCGTGTGACATCAGGAAACGTATATGCTCAGGGATTAAATATATCAGGTGTATCATTTTCTGGTGTCTCTGGACTTCATACGGTCACGAATACTGGTAACGTCACCACAAATACACTCGAATTTAAAAATGGGACAAAGGCATTTGTCGCAACATCTAATGTTGAAGTCAAAGGATCCTTAGACGTCGCGAACGTTGCGACTATTTATAACGGCTCGAATGCCGATTATGATCAAAAACAAAAATTTACTTCGACCGTATCTTCTTCCGGGAACTATTTTGCGAATACACTCGCCATGAGTACTAACGGACTCTATGCGATCGTAGGTGCGCATGGTGAAAATAAAACGTATACGTTCACACGTTCAGGAAGTACGTGGACACAAGAACATACCTTTTCTTCGACTGGGTACGCGGTCGATATTTCCAGTCATGGAACGTATGCGGTAGTAGGCGCGAATGGGTCTGCGTCTGTTTTTTATAGGTCTTCCGGGTCCACGTGGGATTCTGGAACGACACTAACAGCCGCGGGTATATCTGTGACTACGGGGTACGGTGCATCCGTATCTATATCTGATGATGGATCATATGCGATCGTAGGTGCGACAGGGCAAAGCGCCGCGTGGATATTTAGGCGAACTGGAACAACCACATGGGATGCGGGTGTGAAAATAGCACTCACAGGGTTCAGTTTAGGGTTTTCTGTCGCTATTTCTGGAGATGGTCTTTACGCTTTATTGGGCGCACACGCGCAGCATACCGCGTACGTGTTCAAACGTACCGGTGCGTATCTTTGGAGTCAACAAGCGAAAATAACAGAAAGTGATTCGTTCGGCTACTCTGTCGCTCTTTCTACCGATGGTTCACGCGCACTCATAGGTGCGACGGGAGGAAACGGTAAAGCCTATTCGTACGAACGTGCCGGATCGGGATGGTCGCAAAATGCTATCATAACCGCATCTGACGCCGCATCCGGAGATGCCTTTGGAAGTGCGGTTTCCTTAAGTTCCGATGGATCCTACGGAATCGTGGGTGCACCTGGAAGTGAAAAGGCGTATACCTTTAAAAATGCGGGATCTGTATGGACTGAACTCGGTATAGAAACGGCGAGTGATACTGCGTCTGGACACGTATTTGGTCGATCTGTTTCTATTTCGGGTGATGGAATATACGCACTCATAGGCGCTTCGGGAAATGAAGCGGCTTATTCGTATGAACGAAAAGAAACCCTCGTTCTTGATGTTCGGGGTGAAGCGAATGTTAGGACTCTCAACGTATCTGATGATCTCATCGTGACCAATAACATCCTCGCATCGAATAATTTAACGGTTGCAGGGAACCTAAACGTCACCACGATTCGATCGGATTCCAACGTGGTCACCGAATACACGGGACCCCACGATCGACCCCTGCGGAAGTACCCGGAGGTGGCTATGACGGCGAATGATAATTCGAGTACAAGTGGGTATGTGGCTTCTACTAATAATAAAACTACCGGTACCAGCGGTGTTCCTTATAGGGACGCATTTATGGCTTACGACGGATTCTTCAGCTCACAGAATTCTACATGGCAAACTCTAGTTAATTCATATGATTCAAACGGTGACGATGTAAGTGGGGATACATTCAATGCCGGTGGTACGAATTATGTTGGTCATTGGAATAAATTACAAATACCAAACTCGATCAAAGTCGAAAAAATTGAAATTATAGCATATGTAAATGGTACAGATGACCAACGTCCCGATCAAGGTGCATTTTTAGGAAGTACAGACGGAACAAATTGGGAACTCATATATTCATTTTCTTCTGGTACATTAAGTTGGAGTGAGTCTGGAGATACATCTGGTATACGAAAAATAACAACGATTACAGATATTACAAACACGAATAGATATAATTATTTGGTTTTAGTGGTTGAAAAAATACCCTCAGCTTCGGCAGCTACACAATTAGGTGTGGCAGAGTTACGGTACTACGGCCACGAAGAAGGCAGTGGCTCCCTAGACACCACCCTAAAGACCGTGTATAACGTGCCGGCGACCACGGGGACCCAGTTGGAGGTCTACTATGATGGACAAGACTACTCCGTTATGCCCACAGTGGGAAGTGCTTCTGTAACTGATAAGGCCGGTGGTGACCAAACTGGTACACCTGGAACTGGTGTCGGGTTTGATACCACGTATAAGGCGTTTACATTTAACGGGGCTACAACCGCTTCAATTTCTGGGACGCATGGTCTTGGAACTGGTTCTATTGGTGCTCATTCTATGAGTTATTGGTTGAAACGGACGTCTCAAGTTGATGCTTATGAATATCATGCTATGATAGGAACTGGTGGAAATACCGGTGGACAGACCGCCATAGGCATCAATCTAGATAAAATACTGATCGCTCATAATGGTGGTACAATGACGTCTGTGAATACCGTCATAACCGATAATACATGGATACATGTAGCTGTGAACTATAATGGTGGCACAACCAATCTTCCAGAAAATCACAATCTTTACATAAATGGTATAGAACAATCTTTAATAGGTTCGGGATCTGGGGGTAACTTTAGTTTGATCGGTAATGAATTAACTTTGGGACGGTTTCGTGATGGTGCTAATGGTATTACAGGCTCTATCGCGAACTTCCGTCTCTACTCCAAGGCCCTCAACGCCGACCAAGTGAAGGAACTCTACGATTACCAAAAGGATTACTTTTTGGGGTCCAAGTCCCAAGTGACCCTGTACAAGGGACACTTGGGTGTGGGGGTCACCGAACCCTCGGGCCAATTGGAACTCGCGGGAGATGAGCGGATTCGAGAGTATCCTCCTAGGGCCTTGACGGGATATGAAACATTGGTGGAGGGCCACGGTGTGTTTTGTGCTTCGTGGAGTAGTAACGCGGTTGATGCTTCAAATGATACATGGTATGGATGGAGAGCATTTGACGGTGATCCTACTACTAATGTTAATTTGTGGCATAGTAACGGGGGGTATAGTCAGTCAGGAACTTACACAACAACTAGTATTCACTCACTGGGTGGTTACCAGGGTGAATGGGTACGTTTGGATATACCGTATGAAATTAAATTAACCTCTTTTAGAATCAGGCAAAGAAGTGGTAGTAATGATCAGGCACCAAAGTCTTTCCTTATAATTGGATCTAATACAGGTAATGAGTGGGATCTTGTATTTACCATTGGAGATGCCGCATTGGTTAATAACGTATCAAAAGATTTCACAGTAAACTCTACAAAATATTATAAATATTACGCACTCGTGGTCACGAGCCTTGCCGGTACGGGTGGTTCTGCGGCGATTTCTGAACTCCGCTACTTCGGCACCCCCGGCCCCACGACCCTCGATAAGGGTTCGCTGACTCTAGGGAGGTCCCTCGATGTTCCCCGCGTTTCGCGGTACGACGTGGATACGGAAACCCCTAGGCCGGAGAAGTTGGTGGTGGATTTCGATACCACCGTCAATTCCTCACCCACAGATATCTCGGGGAAGGGGAATCATGGGGAGTTTAAAAATAATGCCTCCTATTCTGCACCAGATAAGGCTTTTAAATTCGCTGCCGCGAACGCTCATATTTATCTAGAACAAGGTACTATCTCCGGTACAAGTGCAACTCATACTTTTTCTTTGTGGATAAATGCATTAAGTACCCCTGGTAGTAGTAGTTATGAAGCCATATTTGAAGGAGGTGTGAGGAGCAATAACCAGGCGTTCGGGGCATATGTGTACCAAGATGGTTCCAATACACGCGTCTATTATCACGTGATGGGTAATAACTTACCGGCCACCACAGCCGGATATATAATTAATACAAATAGTTGGTATCATATTTGCGGTACACTCGACAATGTTGGAAACGTACGTAGGTTTTATGTAAACGGGGAACTTTTCGCTTCAGATACTTACGGATCATTAAATGTCACGCACCCACGAATAAGAATTGGGCAAAATGTGGACGGTACCGAATCGTGGCATGGAATGGTATCCAACTTCAAACTCTACTCGGTCGCCCTCGAACCCTCGGAGGTCAAGAAACTCTACAACCTCGGCCGAACCGGGCGGTCCATGGTCATCAGCGACACGGCCGTCGGGATCGGGAAAGTCCCTGAAGCTCAATTGGATGTGAGGGGGAACATTAAAACGTCAGGAATGGTAAATAATGCGGGGATGAGATGGTATATAACTGGAAACGGTGGTAACGCTGAATATACAGTAGGTGAGAATTGGTTTTCCAGCAACGGGGCCTCTAATGTATACGGAACCGTAAAAAAAGTTCGTAACGGTGCGGAAGCGTCTGTGTGGAATGCAACGACGGGTTTTTTTACCGCACCCGAAGATGGTATATATTCTATTGATATGGTTATGTTCATTAATGGATTCAGTGGGAGTCGCTGGGGAGGTTTTCAGCTTCAAAATTCAGCGGGGGGTACCGAAGAAACTACATATACATTTTATACCGCAAACATATCTATCGATGATACAATGTCGTATAGTAAAACGGTTTATATGGAGAAAGGTTGGAAATTCCGTTTTTATACAACCGAGGGTACCGTGACTTTATACATTTCGGGGATGCATTCAAGTTTAAACATCCATAAAATTTCTTAAATATAAGTAATGGAGTTAACACCCGAAAATTGTAATATCGTGTCCACGCTTATCAGAGAAATGTGTCCCAAGATAGGTGGATTTTCAAACGGTGTTACGTATGAATCTATACATTTTGGTTCTTACCCAAACCCTATACCGTCAAAAGAAGAATTTGAAATAAGACTAGACCAGGTGGTAAAACAGAACACTTTAAAGAAGGAAATCGAATCTAAACCTATAACAAATCTCCGCCAAGAACGCAACAGGCGCCTCGCCGAGGTGGATTGGGTGTTTTCCACGGATTACCAGATCCACGATGACTCGTACCAACAATGGCTCACGTACCGCAAAGCCTTACGCGACCTTCCTTCAGCGACGGAAGATCCGGAAAATCCCGTTTGGCCGGAACAACCGGCGATACCTTCGGGAATTACGACGAATCTTTCAAAACGTCAGGAACATTTAGTAAACGAAAACATATCCATGAAAGGTAAAATAACGAGACTCGAGCGTAAGACGACGGATCAGGAACTTGAACTCATACAATTAAAAAGACGCCTAAATAAACTCGAACGACCCACTTAAAAAAATGAAGACCCTTATACGTAAGTATGAATGCCATCGACGTATGTGGCCTACTAGGATCTGTCCTCATGTGGGATCCTCTAGAGTCGACCTGCA
>JGI24917J38488_100969_pt1 | contig 33039 bp, 25 predicted proteins | sample LinPfosmplate5_FD_38488 | JGI IMG/M metagenome (IMG submission 38488)
TCGAGCTCGGTACCCGGGGATCCCACTTTCCTGGGATCAGGCCCTCACTGAAATAGCGGACAAAACCATCGACACTATGACCGCCGAGGGACAGGGACCAGGCTCCATTTTCTGGGATCTCGGTTCCGGTATGAGCAATGGCTGCCATGGCATTGGTTTAACCCGTACCGGTAGTGTTCTGGACACGCCCATTCTCGAAAACAACACCGATATTGGAGATCACTACCCCGGCGCTGCAACAACCATGGGTAAGATCGTGTTCAACAATTCAATGGACGACCTGCACTACGCCGATGTGATTCTGATCTGGGGGGGCAATCCCAATTACACCCATATTCCCAATGCCCACTTTATTTACGAGGCTCGCTACAAGGGCGCCTATGTGGTCACTATCACGCCCGACTTCAGTCCATCGGCGATTCACGCCGACGAGTGGATATCGGTCAATGTCGGAAGCGATGCGGCACTGGGTCTGGCCATGGCCCAGGTGATGATAGAGGAGGAAATCTACAACCGGGGTTTTATCATTGAACAAACAGATATGCCGCTGCTGGTTCGCCTGGATACAGAGGAATTCCTGCGCGAGAGCGACATGGAGTACTTTGGCAGTGACGATGTATTTTACATTTACGATCAGGCCCAGCAGAGGGCCGTAGAGGCACCAAAAAGAAGCCTGGCGCTGGAGGACCTGCAACCGGCGCTGGAGGGCGTATTTCACGTGGACACACGCAATGGCCCGGTTCAGGTCAGCCCCGTATTTGAGCGACTAAAACTTCAACTCAAAGACTATACGCCGGAGAAAACCGAAAAAATTACCAGCGTGAAGGCAGCAACGGTTCGCAACCTGGCCAGGCGCATAGCCACTGCAAAAGGTTGCACCAATATCACCCAAACTAACTTCTCCAAGTTTTACCACGGCATGGAAATGGAGCGAGCCGCTATCCTGGTGTTCGCCCTTGCGGGGCAGTTCGGCAAGAGGGGCGCGGGCTACACCGCTTTCCCCCAACTGTCTATCGACAGCGCCGAGGCCTTTAGTGTTATCGATGGTAGTTATGCTCCACGAATCGGAATGGCTATGTTAGCCGCCGAAATGGCTCCAAAGATGATCAAAATGAAATTGCAGGGCTACAGTAACCTGATGATGCTCTATGCCCTGGCCCGGGAGGATTATGTCCGGGGTAACTTTATCTCCTCACCCCTGTTTTACTACCAGCACTGCGGCTTAAAAGAGCGTTACGGCAGTGCCAAACGCTGGGACCCGAATCTAAAGCGGGAGTTCTCAGATTTCCTTGATGAGGCTTTGGAAAAGGGCTGGCAACACATCCCCAAAAACCCTCCACGCATACTTTTCAGTACTGGCGGCAATATGTTCCGCCGGGTGCGTGGATACGACGACATGATGAAACACATGCTGCCCAAGTTGGACCTGAAGGTCACCCTTGACTGGCGCATGAGTAATACCGCACTGCACAGCGACTATGTACTGCCCGCCGCTGGCTGGTACGAGAAGGACGATATTACCTGGGGCTCTGCCATTGTCCCATTTTCACATGTCACTACGGCCGCCGTGGACCCGGTAGGGGAGTCGAAAACGGACTGGCAATTCCACTGTGTTTTCCTTAAGAAGATCCAGCAACGGGCGAAACAGCGCGGACTTGAGCATTTTACCGATCGCCACGGTGAGCAGCGGCGCCTGGACCAGGTCTACGATAATTTCACCTTTCAGGGTCGTTACACCGAAGATAACGCCGATGCATTACTGGAAGAAATGCTGTCGCTGGCGGGCAACATGAACGATGCCGATTGGAACACCCTCAAGGAGAAGGGTTACGTGCGATTTACCGATGTCGGGATGTCACCGGTATACACCAGCAACAGCACGGATATTAAACCTGACGAAACTATTGTCAGTAACCGCTGGCATACGGACAAGAAAGTCCCCTGGCCCACGCTTACCCGGCGCATGCAATTCTATATTGACCACCCTTTCTTCCAGGAACTCAATGAGGTGCTACCGGTTCACAAAGATAACCCCCCAATGGGGGGCGATTATCCACTGCAGATGACCGGTGGGCATGCCCGTTGGTCGATTCACGCCATGTGGCGCGACAACAACCACATGCAGCGCCTGGAGCGCGGCGAACCGACGGTGCTCATTGGCTCCCAAGATGCGGCGGATCGCGAAATTGCCGACGGCGACAAAGTGCGGGTTTATAATGATTTGGGCGATTTCGAGGTTATGGCGAAGCTTACACCCGGGCTTAAGCCGAGTCAGGTTATGGTCTACCACGCCTGGGAGCCCTACCAGTTTAAGGATGGCAAGTCCCATCAATCCCTGATTCCCAGCCCCATGAACCCGGTACACCTGGCGGGAGGATACTTCCATCTGCAACCGATGATCCTGATGCAGTCGCCAGGCAGCACAGACCGGGGCACGCGGGTTGAAGTGGAGCGCGTGCAGTCTTGAACAGAGCTTGGTAAACTTGTTGTTTTCCCGGCCAGTACCCCGCTGCGCTGCAATAAACTGTTTTCGGGAGCCAATAGCGATGGCAGATTACACACTGGACGTCAGTGGTCTTAATTGTCCCATGCCCCTACTCAAGACCAAGAAAACTCTGGAGGACGTCCCTGCGGGCGAAACCCTGGAGATAATCACGACCGACCCAGGCGCCCCTGCTGATCTAGAGTCATTTTGCCAGCAAACCGGTCATGAGCTTGTCGAGTCATCGAGTGAAGACTCCGTTTATCGAATTGTGATAAGGCGCCGCGCTGCCTAACAGCGTGTTGAAAAACTCTCTACTGCGATTCACCTTAGAGACCTTGAGGAATTCCACACTACCAGCAGACTGCTGCACGACATGGCGAGGGCGGCAAACAGCGGGTTAAGCATACCCAGCGCCGCCAGCGGAATCGCCGTGGCATTGTAAAGCAGGGCCCAGCCCAGGTTCTGGAAAAAGCGGCGCCGGGTGGTACCGAGTATGCGCAAGGCGTCAAACACACGATCCAGATTATCACCCAGAATGACCACATCTGCAGCCTCCGCTGCCAGAGCGGTAGGTGATCCAAAGGCAATACCCAGATCGGCCGCAGCCAATGCCGGTGCATCGTTGCTACCGTCACCTATCATAATCACCCTGCCCCTTGTTTTCAGTTGCCCAATGACAGCGGCCTTGGCCTCCGGCGGCACACCGGCGTGGACTTCATCAACCTGCGATTCATAGCCGCTTGGATGCTCTGCGCCGGTCAATAATACGACCCGCCCCATCTTTCGCAGTTGCTCGAGCAGATCTTCCCAATGGGGGCGTTCTCGGTCCCGGGTAATAATGGCGCCATGCGCCGTACCATCCCAGCCCACATAGGACACCACGCTGTCCCCGGAGGCACTGGCTGTCGGCGAACTCAGCTGGTCTTCAACATGCCATCCCAACAGGGTAAACAAGGCCTTTCCCCCAACCGCGATACGTTTGTTATCAACCGTGGCCATGGCGCCTTTGCCTGGATAGCTTTCCCATTGGGTGCCGGTTTGTCGCGTATCCAGGCGAGCTATGGCCTGGGCTATCGGGTGCTCAGATTGCCGCTCCACCGCAGCGGCATACTCTGCCACTTGGGGAGGCCCGATCACTTCGGTAACTGTCATTTCGCCAAGAGAGAGAATGCCGGTCTTATCGATCGCAATAATGTCTGGCCTGCCAGCCTTTTCAAAGACATCGGCGCTGGCGACAATAATGCCTCTGCGCAGCGCTGCACTAACCCCAGCGGCAGTCGCCAGGGGAATAGCCAGACCAAAGGTGCAGGGACAAGACACTATCATAGTAGCCAGGCCAGCCAACAGTGCTACTCCAGGCGCATATCCCAACCAGGACAGAGTACCGCTAATCGCTACAGCCAGAACTATCACCAGTGGTACAAAGACCTGCGCCATACTATCGGAGATCCGCTTGGCTCCCGCAGAAGAACACTGCGCATTCCATAGGATCTTCGCCAGAATGTCGGTTCTACTTCTGATTTGTGGGTCTACGCTTATATCGAGACTGCCTTCAACCACCACTGCGCCGCCGAGAACCAAATCGCCTGTCTCGCGGCTAACCGGTATTGGCTCCCCTGTCATGAGCGACTCATCAACCGCCCCCCGACCATCGATGACGCTGCCATCCACCGGAATAGTCTCACCCTGGAAAATGGTCACCCGGTCTCCCGCCTTCAGTTGTTCTATCGGATAATCGACAAAAGTCTCGCCCACCCGAACGCGCGCCCGGGGAGTCCAGGCATCGAGGAGGGTTACCAGTTCAGCGGTGGCGAGCGCCCTGGCTTTGTGCTCCAGATAACGCCCAATGGTTACTACAGCCACAATCATTGCCGCCACATCAAAATACAGCTCCAGCGAGCCGAGCATGAGTTGCGTGACACTGTATCCATAGGCCGCCAGAATCGCGAGAACCAGTAAATTATCCATATTAAGAACACCGACCTGCAGTCCTATCCAGGCTCCTCGAAAAATGGGGGCCCCCACGTAGAAGATAAGTATCGTGGTAGCCAGCAGCAAAACTCTGGGGACGCTGTAAAAAGCCAACCAGGCTACCGGTTGCAGTTCGTCCAGTTCAACCAGCCCCAGGTGAACCGGGTAGAAAAAAGCCAGATACAGCATCATTACAATGGCGGCAAGACCAACACCAATGATAAGCCGCAGTAAAGGCTGACGCTCATCGTACACAGGCAGGGCAGTTCCACGTAATTGAGCCTGGTAGCCCGTCCTCGACAAGGCCGTGGGTAATTCAGCTTCAGTAATTTGCTGTGGGTCATACACTACCTTGGCAGTAGAAGTTGCATAGCTGGAAGTCACTGCCAGAATGCCGTCGACGCGAACAGCCGATCGCTCAATTAATAGCTCACAGGACGAGCAATGCATGCCATCGATACGTAAAAAGGCCTCATCGCCCTGTACCACCTCGGCTTCTGAAGACGATCGATTTTGAAGCCCGGTGGTAAGAATTTCATCGCCGAAGCAGCGGTACACTTCCCGGCAGCCATAACAACAAAATGCATGCCCATCACCGACAACGGGCTTTACCGGCGTTGACAGGCCACAGAGCTGACATTCCATATGTTTTGGTTTCCCGTTCACAATAAGCCCACTATTGATCACTTTTCAGGGCCGTCCGGCGCCCCAGCGCTTTACCGTTTACTTCATTTGTAATCTGGCGCAATGGGACTATAATTCACTTTGTGCGATAGTATGCTAAAAATAACTTAGGTGCCCCTGCTATTACATCTAAACGAGGACCCGTTCCAAGCTGGGCCTTCGTTATACAACAAGCAGGGACTGCGGCCCAGGCACAAATCGCACTATTTGCCAGGGCCGATAAAAAAGGGAACGGAAATGCTAGATTTTCTGTACCAAAATGCAGGGGGAGCATTCGCAGTAATGCTCGTTTTTCAGGTCCCCTTCCTCATTGTTTTCTTATATATCATCTATCTCAAGGCGTATAAGAACCCCAGTCCGAGCGACACAAAAGCTGCTACATTGTCGCAAATGGAGTGGGCATGGCTAGGCTTGGTGATTACATTGTTCCTCGCTTTCAACCTACTCAGCATCAAGTACATGCCTCAGATTGCCACCGCCAGGGTGGAGGCTAGCGCAGCGGAAATTCAGGACATTGATGTTTCAGCCCAATCCTGGGCGTATCAGATTTCTGACCGACAATTACAAGTGGGTCGCCCGGTACGATTTTCGGTCAAGAGTGTCGATACAGTACACGGCTTTGCGGTCTATCATCCCGATGGCCGAATGCTGTTCACAATGATGCTCATACCCGGTGTTGATACCTCATCTATTATTCATACATTTACCGAACCTGGCACATATAAGGTTCGTTGCCTTGAATACTGTGGTATAGCTCACCACGCAATGCAGGATGCATTAATCGTCGCGGCCAAACCGTGATTAAGTGCCCGCGCCTAGAGGATAATCCATGCTAACAGCCGCCACCGCAATTCAACGCATGCCACTGTTGGGTACGATGTTCAGTATTGATACATCTACCGGACTGGAAGAGATTAATTCGTGGCCATCATTAATGATCATGACCTCCTTTGTCTGGCTGGCTGTGGCGGGTCTTTTGGGAGTGGCCATGCCACTTACCCAGTTGCTGGATATGCAGAGCAATTTATTTTATACCGCCCTAACTGCACACGGAGCGGCTCTCGCATTCCCCTTCCTGTTCCAACTCATGGTGGGTATCAGTCTCCACCGGGCAGCCAGTTGCCTGGGTAAGCCAGTGACCGGGCCACTGATAGCGGGAATTTACTGGACAATGAACATCGGCGCAGCGCTATTGACAGTTGCGGTTCTGGGCGGGCTCAAGATCAGCTATGCGGTTATGTACCCACTCCCCATCGTTGGTGTGGAGACCGGGCAGTGGAGCATGAGCGTGGTAGTCCTGGGGTTCACGGGCCTCGCACTGGTACTGACCTCAATGATCTTTCTGTATCCGTTCCAAATGATAAGAATGCTCTTTTTCGGAAACGTTCGGGAGGACCTCCAGCTGTCGCCACGCACGCTCAACGACCCCGGCATGCTGGGCATGGCAATCGCTGTTTTTGTACTGTTGGTTATGGGAATACCGCTAATGACTGTTGCCACCCCGGTATTACTGGGGCTGTACGGAATCCTGCCAATGGAAATGATCAGTTGGGCCACCGAGCCTGTGGTGTTCCAGTTCGTATTCTGGATTTTCGCCCACAATCTCATGGAGGCCATGGCCATTATGGTGGTGAGTGCCCTGTATGCCACACTACCGCTTTATCTCGCCGATGGGACCCGCAAACTGTATAGCGATCGTATAGCCAGGCTGACCCTGTGGATACTGCTTGTGACTTCCGTCACCTCTTTTTTCCATCACTTTTACACCATGTTTCCTGCACTTCCGGCGACCCTGGCCTATCATGGCAATATCATGAGTTGGGGGACCGCAGTTGGAGGCGCTCTGACCGTGTTTACCGTGTCCGCCACCATCTGGAAGCACGGCATACGAGCTGAGGCCGGCGTAATGGCGGTTCTAATGGGTTTCGTGCTCTATATTCTGGACGGCGTTACCGCCATTGTGACCTCTAATGTCACATGGTCATTCCAGCTTCATGGCACCATGTGGGCAGCCGGGCACACAATGGCCGTGCTGATAGCGATGGCCCTCATGTGGCTGGGCGTGTTCTATCACCACTACCCGGTGCTGACCGGGCGTAGCCTCAATAACAAGCTGGGCAATTGGTTCGTATGGTTGTACGCCGTGGGAGCCGCCGGCGCCATGTATGCATTTATGGCTGCCGGAGCCGCCGGCATGCCTCGCCGCTTCGCCGCATGGAATCAAGAGGGCTGGATGGTCTACGGTGTGTTAATACTATTGTTCGGGCTCATGGTAGGTGCCGCTCTGGTATTTCTGGCTCGCGACCTATGGCAAGCCAAAGCTCTGGGGGCTGTGCAACAAAGCAATTCTTCGTGACAGTTAAGTTGTTCACTGTGCGGTAACATTATGCTGAAGGAAGTACGGCTTTCCCCCCCACCCTTCTGCCAGTACCGGACAATCACTGCATTCGGTGCTCAGATCGCACAGACTCAGATCGCAGCGGACGCACTCTCCCTGCAGAGCCAGGCGTATTCGGTCCAGCATCTGCCCCCTGCGCCCTTTGATCAGCACAGCGTCTCCGGGTTTCAGGATTGAGCGCAGGGTGGCAACTGCCGTCGATGGGGTAGTGCCACCATCGTATACAGCCGTTTCCGGCATTCCCGCCCGACGCGCTCCCTTGGAGTACTCCGCATACCCGCTGCCCACCACAATGAACTGGTCCGCGGCCTTCGCGACCTGCGCTCCCAGGCCTTCATACACCAAGGACCGATCGGGCGGCGGTTCGTTGACATCACCAAACACGACGATGCGTCGCCGGGCAGGTACTTCGACAAAAAGGTCGAGCGCCGCGTACATCGTCTCCAGGGTCGCTTTGAAGTCATCTCGCAACACCGTTACGCCATCGCTCAGAGCAACCGGCTCCATTCGCCCGGGCGTAGGGGGCAGGAGTGCAAGGCGGGGCAGCACAAGGTCGAAGTCGAGTTCTTCCAGTCGGGACACGGCAATCGCAGCCAGCGCTGGATACATCATGTGTCGACCAATGAGTCGGACCCGCACTTCCCGCTTCACGCCGAGTGCATCCACCTTGAAATACGACCCCTGTGGCCACTCCAACCGCAGATCTGAGGCCCGAATGTCACATTGAGGCCCAAAGCCGTAGGTAATGACTCGAGCCGTGGTCTGTCCTGCCATCCACATGACGTGAGGGTCGTCACCGTTGACTAGCGCAATGCCCGAGGCCGGGAGTGCCCGGAGCATTGGCAGCTTCTCGGTTCGGATATTCTCCAAAGCACCCAGTCGAGTGGTGCCCTCACTGCCGATCGAAGTCACCACGACCACATCCGGTCGGGTGAGCCTGGCATAGCCAGCCATTTGCCCCGGTCCCCCGATTCCAACCTCGATCACCGCCCACGGCTGAGAGAGCCTGACCCGGAGCAAAGCAAGCGCGACATAAGAAGAGTAGTTTCTCACCATGTCCGGATGCGGTGCGATACCCAAAGCAGCGGATACAGTACGGGTGGTTGTGGACTTGCCAAATGACCCCACCACGACTATCGTGCGTGTACCGCGCCCGACGGTTCTTCTGTAAATCCACGCGAGAGGAAAGATAAAGGGATAAATCCGGTATTTGATGCCACCCCTGATTTGAATTCGCCCCCCGGGGGTTAATAGCATCCGCGGCAAATCGCGAAGTCGATAGTTGAATAGCATTGCGTAGTCAGGGCGCCCGCGTCCAGATTAAACCTGCGCCCACTCGCTGAGGGAGTCATACACGATGTACCCGGCCACGATTTGATTGATGTCCATATTCATGCTCCCCTCTCTGGTGTCGTTGGGTTCATCAAACACCGGATTCCCAACAATTGGTGAACTGGCATCCTAATGCACAATCACGCATCAGACAAACATTGCTCGCCTCCCAACCCCCCAGACAGGGATCTCTAGAACCTGGGAAGACCTGGCGGTAAAAGGGTGGGACAACAAAACCACTATCGCTCAGTCGATGCACAACTTTAGAATTGCGACTAGTCCAACCTATGAACTCGATTGACAGCAATGGCCAAAGGCCAGTATAAGATAATCCCTGCGTCATGTGCTCCGGCAAACCGCTACATTGCCACAGCATGCGCTTCTTATCTGCTTAAACTCGTGATTCAGAGCAATTGAAAACATGTCAGAACAAAGCGGCTCGAACTGGGATTGGTGGTCTGGAAGAAAAGCGTACAACAGCTCCCATTTGGAGATCTACTACGCTATTCGGCAAAGAAACCTTCAGTGGCTTACAGATCTTTCACTTTCTTATCTTTCTACCAAAAGACCTTGTAGTATCCTGAAAACAGACCTATGGAATGAAGCCAAAAAAGATGAACCATTCTTTGCGGAAGCTGACGGAGTCAAGGTTGGAATAGATGTTTCAGGCAGCATCTGCAAAATGGCCAGATCAAAACATGGAGGGACTATTTTAATAACTCAGGGAAGCATTGAAGCCCTGCCTTTTGCGTCAGATTCATTTGATATTGTATGGGACATATCCACTATAGATCACTCTGAACGCCCAGAAAAAGTTATCGATGAATATTCAAGGATACTAAAGCCAAACGGTGTATTGCTACTTGTTGCAGAGAATCCCCTATGCCTTAGTTATCCGGTCACGAAAATACAGTCTTTAGTAAAAAAGCGAGTTATTGTCAAATCTGGTGTTTCAGCGTCTGAATCAAGCGGCGACCTGGTCAACTTTGTTCACCTCTATTCCATCTCTGAATTTTGTTCCCGTAATTACCTTCGCCAAGTAGTCAAACCCGCGCAGGCGACGCCATTTTTTCTCTGCACACATTCCCAGCTTGAACATCATGTGCAACATGCCATCTCTTGAGAGGCAGCCTTTGGAACGCTTGGTTCGATGTCGGATGGTTCCGAAGGTAGATTCGATCGGATTGCTCGTCCGGATGCTTTGCCAGTGCTTGGCTGGGAAATCGTAGAATGCCATCAACTCCTCACGATCCTTCTGTAAACAGAGCGTAGCCTTTGGGTATTTGGCGTCGTAAGTCGTTAGAAACAAGTCGAATGCCTTTTCAGCTTCGAGCTTTGTTTCTGCCTGCCAAACCGAATGTATAGCTGCCTTGGCCTTCGGCTGAGCAGACTTGGGAAGGCAGTTCAGCACATTCATGGTCTTGTGCATCCAGCACCGCTGCTGACGTGTCTCAGGATACACTTCCTCTAGGGCCGCCCAGAATCCCATAGCCCCATCACCGATCGCCAGTTTCGGAATGTTCATGCCCCGGGACTTTAAGCTCAACAATACCTCGCGCCAACTCTGAGTAGATTCCCGCACACCATCTTCAATGGCTAGAAAGTGCTTCTCTCCGCGCTCATTCACGCCAATGATGACCAGGGCGCACAGCTTTGCTTGTTCGGCTCTCAGACCACTGTACACACCGTCGGCCCAGATATAGACCCACTGATCTTTGTCCAGCCGTTCTTCTGTCCAGCTCCGATATTCCTGCGCCCAGGTCTGTTTCAGCCGAGACACGGTACTCGCCGACAAGCCTTTTGCATTAGGTCCCACCAAGACTTCCAGGGCAGCGCCCATTTCTCCAGTGGAAATTCCCTTCAAATACAGCCAGGGGAGTGCCGCTTCCAATGTTTTGGTTTTGCGGACATACGGTGGTACCAGTGCCGACTGGAACGTCACCGGCTCACCGGTTTTGGCCCGGATCTTTGGGATCTTGACTGTGACCGGCCCGATGCCAGTTTGGATGTCGCGCTCCGGTTGATAGCCATTGCGAACTACTCCAGCATGGCCATCCTCTGTGCGACGATCTGAATACTGCTCTAGGCAAATATACAGCTCAGCCTGTACTGCCTGGAAGAGCAGCTTCTGTGCACCGGATATCAGCAGTTCGTTCAATGGATCTGCACTCGCTTCTCGACCTTCCAACTCAATAACGTTACTCTTGTTCATGGTGGCGTGTCCTTATGGTTGCTTGATTGTTTGGCGATAACCAATCAACCAGATACGCCGCCTTTTTTCAACCACCTAAACACCACTTTCAAGCATAACTCTAAAAAAGCATGTGCCATTCATAGCGTACCTACACTCTCGAATTCTTCGAGCCTGTCTGAAGGCAGAGCTTGAAGTTATTGATCACTTTAAAACAAATGTTCATCTGCCTACTTTCATTGTCTATCCCCTGGAAAAGAGAGGTATGCTGGAGAGAATCAATAGAGGGCGCAGTACGCTATGGAATTTCTGCAAAAAGTACTCTGTGGTTATTGCCCGCAAAAAAAGCCCGATGAACAGCATGGGAGAAAACGAGTCAGGATGAGTTATTTTGAGCATATAAGAATGAAAGTTCGCTTTGATCACCCCCTTGGCGTGCTTTTAGATGCTCTGGACAAAATTGGCATTAAGATAGTCCCCTATTATTTTTATCTAGAGGGAAAATCCAAAGCACAGTTTCCAACGGGCATACAAGCGCCTGAAAATTGTACTTTTTCGCAGCTGACTGAAATCGATATGCACGTTATTGCATCAATTCCAGAAAGGCATATTTCCCAAGAGCAACTTCTGGACAGGCTTAATCAAGGGAAAATCTGCTTTGGAGTGAAATATAATGGACAACTCGCGGGCTTCACATGGGTTGATCCTCATGAGTGCAGCTACGAGGGTTACCGCTTTGTATTGAAAGGTCATGAGGCCTATTTGTTTGACGCCTTTACTCTGATGCCCTTCAGAGGCAAGGGGCTTGCTCCCTATATGCGCTATAGTGTTTACAGTGCGCTGGAAGCAGACGGGATTACCACCATGTACAGCATTTCGAACTACCTCCATAAATCAGCAGTCAGATTCAAGGAAAAGCTACATGCAAAGATTATAGACAGGGGTATGCATGTTAGCTTGTTTAACACTTGGAATCTCAGCACAAAAGCCAACAGAGATCGAGGTTCAGAATGACGGCAAGTTCTAAGCACCAGCTATGGCCTCGGGCGACCAGCTTTCGTTTACCGACACACTGAATATACTATATGCTCCAGATTGCTGCCCGTGCCGAGACCAGAGGTGTGAATAATGATAATAAAGTATGTATCCAAGCTCCCTGCTATTGCCTGCTTGATGCTAATGGGTTGTGTTGATGAACGCGTAGCGGATCAACCGGCAACAGTTGACACCGGTGAAATTGAGGTTGAAAGAGAGACAAACCGGCCCGGCTCAGCGGCCACCCATGGCGCCGCCCTGAAGCCTTACTTCGGCGAACTGCATGTCCACAGCCAGAATTCAGTCGACGCCTATACCACGGGCGTCAGAGTGACGCCCGAGGATGCCTATCGCTACGCCCGGGGAGAGCCCATCAATCATATCAGTGGCCAGACAGTACAGGCTGCCCAAGCCATTGACTTTATGGCAGTCACCGACCATTCCGAGTACCTCGGCGTATTGCCCACCCTGCCCGACCCATCGGGCCCCCTGTCCGCCACTGGCGTAGCCCGCGAGATACTCAGTGGCGATGCCGAGCGGGCCAGAGCCGCCATGATGAAAGTAGTTTTAACAATGGGCACCAATCCACCCGCTCCGGTGAAGGAGTTACTCGACCCCGCTGTTCGCAAACCGATCTGGCAAAGCTACATTAGCCTGGCTGATGAATACTATGAACCGGGCGTGTTCACCACCCTGGTGGGCTATGAATGGACTTCCATACCGGATTCCAGAAATCTCCATCGCAATGTGATTTTCAGGGGAACCCGGGTACCGGAGCTTCCATTCTCCTCCTTCGATTCCGACAAGCCCGAGGACCTGTGGCAGTGGCTAGACCAGGTGCGAGTCGAAGGCAGCGATGTCATGGCTATCCCCCACAACAGCAATGTCAGTGACGGTCTCATGTTTGAGCTTACGGACTCATGGGGCAAACCCATGGACCTGGCCTATGCCGAGGCGCGAATGCGGAATGAACCAATAGTGGAAGTCACTCAGATCAAGGGTTCATCGGAAACTCATCCCGCATTATCTCCCGCCGATGAGTGGGCAGGCTTTGAAATCATGGGCGAACTGTTAGGCGGATCCAGAATAGGGGCCATCAATGGCAGCTACGCCAGAGAGGCCTATTTGAATGGCATCAAACTTCAAGCCGAACAGGGCTTTAACCCCTACAAATTCGGACTGATCGGTGCCAGTGATTCACACAATGCCACGGTGCCGGTAGAGGAGAACAATTACACCGGAAAAATTGGCCGAGTCGACGGCACGGCAAAAATTCGCCTCGGCGGTAGTTTTATCAACTCCAGCAACCTGATGTATAGCGCCTCGGGGCTGGCCGGCGTGTGGGCCGAGAGCAATACGCGCGAGACTATTTTTGATGCGCTCAAGCAAAAACGTGCGTTTGCAACATCCGGACCCCGAATACCCGTACTGCTGTTCGCCGGAGACTATCCCGCCGAGATGCCGGCGGGCGGACTGAACAGGGAGACGCTCTATAGGAATGGTGTTTCCATGGGCAATGACCTGCCCGACTCCACTACCCCACCCCGATTTTATGCATGGGCCTCGCGCGATGCCAACAGCGCACCACTACAACGGCTGCAAATTATCAAGGGATGGATTGACGGTGGAGAGCTCCATGAACAGGTGTTCGATATAGCCTGCAGTGACGGTCTGAAACCCGAGGCCAACACTCATCGCTGCCCGGACAATGGCGCGGCTGTCGATTTGACCCGTTGCACTTTCGACGAGGCCAAGGGCGCTGCCCAGTTGTACGCCCTGTGGGATGACGAGTCATTTGATCCAGCGGAACATGCCTTTTATTACCTGCGTGTACTGGAAAATCCGAGCTGTCGCTGGAGCAGCTGGGATGCACTGCGCAATGGATGGCCCCTGCCGGATAACACACCCCCGACGCTACAGGAGCGAGCCTGGAGCTCGCCAATCTGGTACAGCCCGGGCTGAATCGGCGCACTATGGCCGCTTTCGGACGCGGCTAGATTACCTTGATTCGCCTTCCACCATTTTCCTCGGTCAGGTGGCCAAAGGCCACCAGTGAAACACCGTGTTCCGCGGCAGCTGACAGTAGCTCATCCTCGTGTTCAGGCAGTACTGCAATCAATAAACCACCACTGGTTTGCGGGTCGCTGAGTATGTGTTTCTGGATGTCGCTCATGACCTCTACGTTATGACCATAGGCCTCAAAATTCCGCAGTGTGCCCCCGGGGATCGCTCCCTTCTGCAAATAATGCTCAGCCTCGGGGATAATCGGGACCTTATTAAATTCAACGACTGCATTAACTGCACTCCCCTCACAGATCTCGCCAAGATGCCCCAGTAGGCCAAAGCCTGTCACATCGGTCAGCGCCGTAATGCCCTCCAGAGCTGCCGCCTGCATGCCAAAATCATTCAGCTGACACATCAAGTCCCGGGCAATAAACCGATGCTCATCAAGCAGGAGTTTTTGTTTCTGTGCGGTCGACAAAATCCCTACCCCCAGGGGTTTGGTCAAATAAAGCTTACAACCGGCTTCGGCCGTATTATTCTGCTTCAGCTTATCCAAAGTTACGCTGCCGGTTACCGCCAGCCCAAATATAGGTTCGGGCGAGTCGATGCTGTGACCACCTGCCAGTTGAATCCCCGCATCCGCACAGGCTTTTCTTCCGCCATCCACCACCTGTTGAGCCACTTCTGGCGGCAATACGTTAATGGGCCAACCCAGTATGGCAATCGCCATCAGGGGCCGACCACCCATGGCGTAGATATCACTGATCGCATTGGTCGCTGCGATGCGACCAAAATCAAAGGGGTCATCTACAATCGGCATAAAAAAATCAGTGGTACTGATGATTCCCAACCCATTGCCAATATCATAGACCGCAGCATCATCCCGCGATTGATTGCCTACCAGCAAATTCTTATCGGGCTTAATATCCAACTCCGATTGGAGAATAACATCCAAAACAGCTGGAGAAATTTTGCAACCACAGCCGGCGCCGTGACTGTATTGGGTTAGTTTGATTGTGTCGGTCATAAAATTCCGGTTAATATCCTATCTGATATGAGAGGGTATCACGATGATGTTGCTTTTTCTGTCACTGGGCCCGAAACAGTGCATTAGCAGACGAACCGATGCCCCCGCTCCGAGGCGAGCTACCATTGCACTCTCCCTTTTAATCAACCGGACTTGTTTCCATGCACGTTACCGATAAACCCCTCAACACCTACCCCCTGTGGCTAAGGCCCTTCTTCTGGAACCAGAAACGCAAGTACGGCCAAGTGTTGAAACCCGGTCTCATCTGGGGCCGAGTGCCCAAATTGTTTGCCACAGTAGCTGTACTTTACGGTGTACTGGAGCGGCGAAGTTCACCGCTTGAACCGGCTCTACGCTCTCTGGTTACAGTGCGGGTATCGCAAATTAACTGGTGCCGTTTTTGTGTCGACATTAACTCCGCAACCCTGGCCCAGCGAACGGGCTCGATGGAGAAAGTGGAGGCACTGGCAAACTGGCATGACAGTGCGCTGTTCAGCGATAAGGAGCGAGCGGTGTTGGCTTATACCGAGGCAGTAACCCATACCGAGCAACGCGTGGAAGACCGGCATATTGAGGCGCTCAAACCATTTTTTAACGATGAGGGAATCGTTGAGTTGACCGGTTTAATTGCCTTCCAGAATTTGTCCGCCAAATTCAATAGCGCCCTGGATCTACCGCCCCAGGGTTTTTGCGCACTGCCGTTTGAACCCGAGCAGGGGCCGAAGGACGTATAAAAAGGGGAACCGGTGGAGCGCGCGCGAGTGCGTTTCGCTCTATTGAAAGGATCCGGTCAATCTCATTTCAGGGGCTGGTCTTCCCCCAAATTATCTGCAACCAGGCTGTAATCCGCCCCTAAACGTCAGGCGGTGGTGCCTTGTCAAAACACACTGTATTGTCACCCGGGTTCAGCCAGGCTACTTTAGAACCATAATAAATATAGTGTGACAGTCCAAGAGGTGGATTGGTATCGAGAGTTCCCGCGGGAATGACCGCCCGTTTAGCGCCGGGAAAGAGGGTAGGAGCAAGACTGCCGCATGAGGAACAAAAACTGTAGCGGTAGTATTGGCTGCCAGGCAGAAAAAACACGGTCGTCACGCTCTCATCAAATGCTGGCGCATAGGCAGATACCAGTACTGGCACCGCACTAAAAAATGCAGCGCCCGAACGTATACGACACCGACTGCAGTGACATCCGCGAATACCCGAATGCTCACCGCTAATGCTGTAGGTGATCGACCCACACAGGCAACTACCTTCACTGGTACAGCTCCCGGCTTTATCTTCAATCTCATTGACTGAGTTCGGTTGACAACCGTCCATCGCGTACCACGTGGGAATTTGGTCGGTACAGCAATCCATCGAAGGAGTGAGCCCATGATCGGTGGTTATTCCGCCGGCAGGCAGCATGATGCAGTCTTCTTTTTCATCGTAAACTGGAAGCACCGTGCCGCAGCTCGAGCAGAACGATCTCAACATTGACTCGGAGGAATAGCGCAGGGACACCGGACTTTTCACATCTATCCAGGAAAATGAAGATGGCCTGGTTTTAATCCAGGTGGCATAGGCGACGCTGCTGGCCTTGCGGCAGTCGGCGCAGTGGCAGTTCCACATTTCACTATGTTGCTGCGATGACGAGTAGGTTACGTCACCGCATAAACAAGCCCCATCAAGCACAGTTGTTTCTGTCATAACATTCCACTTCCAAAAAAATGTATACCGACTTAGTAAATAACCTTGTCTTCGATTAGCTGCCGGTAGCTATCATCATCCATACCCAGAATCCCCTTAAAGGCCCTTTCGTTGTCCTGACCAATCCAGGGGCCAGGTTTCACCTGTGCCTTACTGCGGCTGGTTTTTACATAGGCCCCGTAAATGGTTTCCTCAAAACCCAGTGGATGTGTCACCTCTATGAACGTGCCGCGGGCTTTATAATGCGGATTACTCAACAGATCTGCCACATTCAAAACCGGCGCTGCAGCGACACCTTGTGCCTGTAGTTTTTCCGACAGCTCATAGTCATCAAAGCCCACAGTCCACTGGGCCACTTGCGCATGTAGTTCATCGATATTTTCCAGGCGTTTTTCGAGGCTGGAATATTCGACCTCCTCAGACCAGGCGGGATTATCCATGGCAGCTTTCAAGCAAAGCCACTCCTCGTCCGATGGCACTGCAAGGCTTATCCAACGGTCTTCTCCAACGCAGGGGAAAACACCGTGCGGCGCTGCAGCTGCCACGGGGTGCTCGTTACTTTTGGGCCCTCCCACACGATTGTTCAGCACATAATCCATATAGGCGGGGCCAGTCATTTGCATAATGGCTTCCTGTTGGGAAAAATCAATATGCTGGCCGACACCGCTGTTATCGCGATGATTAAGGGCAGTAACAATAGCAAAGGCGCTGAAAATACCGGCAAATGGATCGGAAAAAGCATTTTCGACAGGAATCGGCCCACCATTCTTATACCCCACCAGGCTGTCGAGCCCGGTAATGGAGGTCAGGCTCAAACCGTAGGTGCGCACATTTTTCAGGGGCCCGGACAGCCCTGTGGCTGGCATAGAGCATAAAACAATATCGTCCTTTACCTCGCGCAGCTGATCGTACCCAAAACCCATTTTCTCCATTACACCCGGGCCAAAATTCTCTATAACCACATCGGCTTCGGCGACCAGGTCCAGAACCAGCTTTTTCCCCTCCGGCTTCTTCAGATTGAGAGACACCGAGCCATTTCCGGCCCAGCACGCGTGGTTAGACAGACTGCGGTTAAAACTTACTTCACCCTCGGCAAAGGGGGGGAGGTTACGCGTCATATCGACACGGGCCTCCGATTCAATCTTGAGAACTTCTGCCCCCAGATAACTCAAGGTCTGCCCCGTTACCGGACCCGCCCAAACCCAGCCCAGATTAATAACACGAATGTCTTTTAGTGGAAGTGCCCTGGTCATGCGCTATCTCCTATTGTGCCGTCCGATACCAACTGGGCAATTTCAGCGGCACCCAGCCCCAGGATTTCACCGTAAACTTCCGCATTGTGTTGTCCCAGCAAAGGCGCCGCAGTCACTGGACCTCCCGGACTGGCTGGTAGTTTGAACGGCGCGCCCAGATTTTTTACTTCCCCCAACTCCGGGTGTTCAATATTGACAAAGTAATCGCGTGCGGCGAGATGCGGATGCTCGGCAGCTTCTGCCACCGTAAAAACTGCGGTAATAGGACAACCGGCCGCCTGGCACTTCTCCATGATCTCCATTTTATTGTGTTGCATTGTCCACTCTTCGATGAACGGATAAATGAGATCCGCATTCTGTGCGCGCGCCTGCATGTCATCAAATAATTCCAGGTCGGCCCATTCCGGGTTTCCCATTACCTGCTTCAGCCCCTGCCACTGGCCTATCTCAAGCGTCAACATCCATACGTGGCCATCCCTGCACGGCATAATGGTCGCCGGCGCGCCTAGCGGCATTCCAACGCCGGTGCGTTTGTCGAACTTGCCATCCTGTGCATAGCCGCCAATATTCTGCCCACCAACGAACGCTGCTGCTATCGCCTCTGCACAGGAAACATCGACCAGTTGCCCGCCCCCTGCATTGCCACGGCCATAGGTAGCCGCCATACCCCAGGCTGCACCGGTGACTGCACCGAAGTAGTCCGCTGCAAAGGTGCCGTGCTCCAGTGGCATTTCTCCCGGCCTGCCACAATAGCGACTACTGGCCCCTGACAAATGGAAGGCATTCAGGTCGTAGGCATTCCAACCACTATAGGGACCGGTTTGACCAAAGGGCGTAATCGATATGACCACCAGGTTTTCGTTGACACCAGCGATACTCTCGTAATCAAGCCCCCACTCCTTCATCTGCAGAGGCAGGTTATTTTCAACCAGTACATCGGCCCACTGCAGCAGCTGCAAAAAAACCGCCCTGCCGGCCGCAGTTGTTACATCACAGGTAACTCCCCGCTTATTGGTGTTATTAATAAAATACAGACCACTTTTTTCCGGGTGTGGTACATCTTGAGGGAAGGGTCCCATATGACGAGCTGCATCCCCGCCGGGAGCTTCGACTTTAATCACATCTGCGCCGTAGTCACTGAATAGTTTTGCGCAAAATGGCGCCGATATCATCTGACCAAAGTCGACAACCTTAATTCCGTTAAGTGCACCGCTGGGCATACAGCCTCCTTAGCTAACAAATGGGTGAGCAATAATCACCCCGCATGTGCCTATGTTAAACCTTGAACGGGTCGGCGACAGTGATTTCGGAGTTATCCAGCACGTCGGCAGAAATCATATCTTCCAGCGTTCGGGGGTCAAGCCAGTTGATCTGTTGTTGCTTGGCGCGGCGATAAAATAGCTGAATGTCATATTCCATAGTAAATCCGTAACCACCGTGTATTTGTTCACATTTCGCGGTTGTATCGCGAAACACATTGCAGCAGAACAGTTTGGCCATGGGTGCCAAACGTTCAATAGACTTACCTTCTCCATGGGCCCAGGCCGCCTCCCAAACCAAAACCTGCGCACCGCTAATCTCAGCCTGGGCATTGGCCATGTAATGAGCCAGTGCCTGGAAGGCACCAATCGGTTTATCAAACTGCTCTCTATCTTTGGAGTAGGCCACCGTAATTTCCAATGCCCGGTCGGCCCCACCGACAGCAAATGCTGCCTGCAAAATACAGCCCTCCAGCAACGTTTCCTGCCACACAGCCCAACCGCCCTGCAGACGATTAGCCGCGGGAATCGCCACATCGGTGAATGTCACCTTGTACTGGGTGTCATAAGCCATGGATTGCTGCTGCTCCAACGCTATACCATCGGCATCGGCATCCACCAAAAACAAATCGACCGCGTCCTCCGCATCGCCCGTGCGGGCGAGTACCAGAAATTTGTGGGCCGCCTTGGCGTAAAACACGTGTCGTTTGACGCCGCTCAGGGTGAAACTGTCACCATCGGCGACAGCACGCATTTGCACGCCCTGGGGGCCGAATCCGTTATCGGGCTCCAGCCAGGCGGGAGCGACAATCAGGTCACCGCTACCAATTGCTGGCAAATTATCTTCTTTGTGGGCGGGACTACCGCCTTTTGAGATGGCGGCAACGGATATAACGGAGCTGACGAAGTGTGGCCCGGGGGCCAGACCACGACCCAACTCCTCGTAGATAAGTGCGCAGTCCAACAGGCTGAGCCCCATACCACCATGTTCTTCGGGTAGCATTATGCTGAGCAGGCCCGTCTCCGTCATTTGCTCCCACAAGCTGGCGGGAATGCCGATTTCATCGTGCTCCATTTCCCTGACCACGGCGGTGGAACTGTGGTCGGTCACAATACTCTTGACCATATCGCGGAGAATGTTCTGCTCTTCTGTAAATTTAAGATCCATTGAAAATGCCTCTTAACAACCTCATTGTGTTGTGTGTTAGCGGATTATCTCGATTTCAATTCCCGCCCCTACTCGACAACACCACCTGCTTTTAAGCCGGCAATGCAGTCATCGGTAAATCCCGCCTCTTTTAGCACCTCGTCGGTGTTGGTCTGCCCGTCGACCTGCACCTCATGGGTAGATTGATCGCGTTCACAGCCTGCCAGCACAGGTGCCAGTTGATCAAACTCTCCCTCGGTTGGGTGATTGGCTTTCATAAAAGTACTGCGCGATTGCAGGTGCCTATCTTCCACCACCTCGGCAATAGAGAGCACCGGCGCTACGCAAGTATTCTCACTTGCCAGCAAATCCGTCCAGTCGTCGCGAGTCCGCTGCAGAAATTTCTCCTGAAATGCGGCCTTCATTTCGTTCTGTCGCTCCAGGTCATATTGAGATTCCTCAAAATGATCGAGCTCCAGCAAGCGGCACAGATTTTTATAAAAGTGAGGTTCAATGGCTCCCACTGAAACCGCACCCCCATCTTTCGTTTTATAAACACCATACCAGGCGTAGGCACCGGTCAATACGGTTTCATTCGGTCTGGTTTCAACTCCGGTCGCTGTGAACTGATCCAGATACAATGACATCAGACTTAATACACCGTCGGTGGCGGCCACGTCCAGATACGCGCCCTCTCCCTTGCGCAGACGGTTGAGCAAGGCCGCGATAATAGCCATCGCCGCGTGCATGCCACCACCCGCGCTGTCGGCAACCGTGGCACCGGGAATAGCTGGCCGACCCTCGCCATCCTTGCCACTGCAAGCCAGAAACCCGCCCACGGCCAGATAGTTGATGTCGTGTCCGGCCCACTGGGCGTAGGGACCCTCCTGCCCATAGCCACTGGTGGAACAGTACACAATCGTCGGATTGACCTTTTTGATAGCCTGATATCCCACCCCCAGACGGTCGGCCACTCCGGGACGGAAACTCTCCATGACCACATCGACATTAGCGGCCAGTTGATAAATCGCCTCTTTGCCCTGGTCCGATTTCAGATCCACGCGAATTCTCTTCACGCCCCGACCTGCGCCATAAGCGTGATAATGGGGGTTGATCTGTTTGGCGCCCTTGGCAGCTACGGGCGCAACCTTAATGACATTCATGCCATAGTCTGCCAGAACCCGCGATGCGCGAGCCGCGGGACCTACACTGGCAAGATCCAGAATGGTAAGACCTTCGAGAAAAGCCATGCTGTTTTCCTTTCTAGAAGTTCTTGGGCAGGCCCAGTTTTCGCTTGGAAATAATGTTTCTTTGCACCTCGGATGAACCACCGCCAATGGTGTCAATTACGGTATAGGTATAACAGCTCTCGGCGCGGCCATTAAGCGGAGCTTCCTCGGTACCCAGTGCCAATTGTGCTCCCGGGCCCACGATATCCATTGTGGCATTTGCAATTCGCAGTGACAGTTCTGTGGCATACAGTTTGTACGCAGACGCTTCGTAGGTCGGAGTATTCCCCTCCAGTGCAGCGTTGACAAACTTGACGCCTAACAATCGCGCTACTTCACTCTCGGTGACCAGTTGGGCAATACGCTGACGTATCACGGGATCGTTCTTCAGCGGCTGACCATCCCTGGTTGCCGTCTTGACGTGGTCGCACAACAACTGTATCCGACCCCGGATGGGAGAGAATGTAAACAGGGTGAAGCGCTCTACATCCAGGGCCTCGGCAATATACTGAAAACCCTTGTTGACCTCACCCACACGGTAGTCGTCGTGAACAAAAACATCGTCGAAAAACACACCGTTAGTGCGCTCTCCACCCATGGTCGGCATAGCGTGAATGGTCAAGCCTGGATCATCCATACGAATCAAAAACAGTGAAATACCATTGTGCTTTTTAGCATCCGGGTCGGTACGGGCACCGACCCAGTACCAGTCGGCAAAGTGTGCAGAGGTAGTAAATATTTTCTGACCATTCAAAACCCAACCGTCGCCCTTGCGCTCGGCCTTTAAGCGCATGGCGGCGGCATCAGAGCCGGCGTTGGGTTCTGAGTAGCCCACGGCAAATTCGATATCTGCATTGAGAATCTGCGGTAGAAATTCCTGCTTCAGTTTCTCGGATGCAACGTTAATCAACGTTTTTCCGACGATGCCAACGCCCTTGCCAATCTGTGGGGCGCCGAATGAGGAGAGCTTCTCGTTGAGCAGAAACTCGTAAAAACCCTCCCCGTCCTGACCGCCGTACTCCTTGGGCCAGGTAATGCCCATCCAGCCCTTGGCGGCAACTTTTTTCATAAAGGCACGCCGCTCGGGCGTATCGCAAATCTGGGCCATGTTTTCTCGAGTCACGTCCATGACATCGACATCACGGTTTTCCTCGAGAAAGTCATCCACCTCGCGCAGGAACTGGCATTCTTGTTCTGAAAATTCGAAATTCATAGGTTCTGTCCCGGATTTATGCAGTCAAACACTCTCGATTGATACTCATCGATGTTAGCGACTCAAGTACCTTTAGTCTGCCTCCAGACAATTCCCAATCGGACGAAGTAATATCAGAATAGGACAGTCATCGACTCGCAGCTCAGGATGAATCACTGCCGAAGGCGCCGGCCTCTCGATAGGCCCCAATCTGGCTGTCACCGTAGCCAAGCACATCGCGCAAGACCGCCTCGGTGTGCTCGCCAACAGTCGGTGCCCTGGTCGGCTCTGGAAGTTCTTCGCCCACAAAATTAACCGGGAATGCCAGCATATCTGCACCGTGGGTTTGATGCGGCAATATCTTGAAGCGCGCCTTGAACTGCGGGTCGTCGATTATATTCTGTGGTGTATTCACCGGTGCAATGGGCGTGTTTTTCTCGGAGCTGAACGCCAGCCACTCCTGTGACGTTTTTGTTCTGAACACGTCGCGCAGTTCTGCCTGCAACTCTCGATTGCCCCGTGCGTGATCGGCATACTTTGAGCCCGGCCATTTCTCAAACAAGTCCTCTCGACCCACACCCTCGCAAAAGTTCTTCCAGAATGCCTGCTCAGAAGCCATGAACAAAACGTGACCGTCACTGGACTCGTACATCTGGTAGCGAACACCGCCTCTCATTCCCGCTGTGGCAACCGGGCGGCGCTCATAGTTATCCGCCTTGTTGCCGGTAACCACGTCTTCCGGTCGAGAGTACGCCATATGACTCTCACTCCGATACCAGTCAAAAAAAGCTGCGGCATCACTTTGCCCCAGTTCCATCTCACAGCCCTGGCCGGTTTCCCGCGCTCTCAATACACCGGCTAACATGGCAAGCCCGCCAACAAACGGCGCCGCATTAATACCGATGGAGACATGCTCGGGGATGTAGCAAAATCCCTCCTCGTCATAGGCCGGTGTTACTGCACCGGACCAGGTGTCGTATGCGATCCCGTGAGATGGCATTTTCTGATAAGGCCCGGTGGACCCGTAACCCGATACATTGATAAACACTATTTCGGGGTTCACCTTCTTGAGGTCCTCATAGCCAAGACCCAGCTTGGCTAACCCACCCGGCCGCATCGTTTCGACGACGACATCTGCATCCTTGACCAGGTCCTTGTATATTTTTTTCCCGGAATCGGATTTGAGATCCAGAACGATGCTCTTTTTGCCACGGTTCAGGTGGTAGTGCATCAAGGACGTTCCCTCGATGATCGGCCAGGTCATCTCGCGAATGTAATCCCCGGCGGGAGATTCTACCTTGATTACCTCGGCGCCCATGTCGGCAAACGATGTAGTCAGGGCCGCCGGGCCCAGTAGAGAGCTTTCTATAATGCGTAAATCAGCTAAAGGGGCTTGGCATGAACTCATGGTGTTTTCCTCAAGGGTACTTCTTTAATAGCTAAGATAAGCTATTGAGAATATTTTGCAGGTTCGGGGTCAATGCGGTTTCGGCCGATCGTATGTCATATTTGGACAGGGTGCGAATTATAGTTAGGCGACATTTGGCCTCGCGCACCTATTCTGAATTTTCGATCACCCCCGAGGCGACATACTCGTCGAATTCTGCATCGCCCATACCCAGCAGCTGACAAAAGACTGCCCGGTTATCTCTGCCAATGGCGCCACCGGCATCGGAAGTTTTACCCGGTGTACGGGACAAGCCCAGGCCAAGGCCCGGCGCAAAAACACTCCCCTTCTTAGCGTGGTTAATCTGCTCAAAAAAATGCCTGGCCTTGAGATGAGGATCGTTCAGCCACTGATCTTCCACTGTCTGGGCAACCCCGGCAGCGATACCGGCCTGCTGCATGCAATGCATTACCTCGTAGGGATCCCGGGCTATGGTCCACTCTCCGATCAGTTCATCGAGCACCGTGTGGTTGGTCTGCCTGTTGGGTACCGAATTAAAACGCGGGTCTACTATCCACTCGGATTTTCCCAGTAGCTGGCAAAACCGTTTCCACTGCTGTTCATCGGCTATGGAAATGGCGCACCATCGATCACTGTTACCACTTTCATCCAGGCAGGGATAACAACCCTGTGGTGCGTGATCAGGCGCGCGATTACCCGGTTTCTGCGGTTCTCTGTCGTGGCCATACACCTCCATCAGGACATCGCCAATCGACGCCACTGTCGCTTCAAGCTGTGCAAGCTCGATCTGCTGGCCCTTTCCAGTCTTTCCCCGATAGTGGAGTGCACACAAAATGGAGAACAACCCGTAAAGGGCGGACAGGGGGTCGGGATATGCAAACTGGGTCATGGTGCAGTCGCGATGTGCAAACCCGGACAAATTCGCCAGTCCGGACAGGGTCTCAATATTCGGGCCCCAGGAAATGTAATTGGCATCGGGGCCGCGCCTGCCGAAACCGGTACTGCTCAATACAATCAACTCCGGTTGTAGCGCAGTAAGCTGGTCGAAACCCAGTCCAAATTTTTCCAGTACGCCACTTCCATTATTGTCGATGACAATATCACTGCAGGCAATTAATCGCCGGATCAGCTCTGGTGCCTCGGGGCGAGTCAGGTCAAGGGAGATATACCGCTTGCCCGCATTCCAGTCTGTCAGCCAGGGAGACATCTGGGGTTGAAGACCCAGTTCCGGTGCTTTTGGCGGCACAAAGAGACGGGTTACATCCGGGAAGCCCTTGGATTCAACCCTGATAACATCTGCCCCACAAAAAGCCATGTGGCGGCCAATCCAGGGGCCGGCCATCCCGGCTCCAAATTCGACAACGCGCAAGCCCGCCAGTGCTCCCTCGCCTGCTTTTTTGAGCGCATTTCCTGGCCTACTTCTTTGTCGCGACTCCCGTTCCTCCTCCAGGCCTGTAAGCACCTCCCCGGTGTGTGCCCCTGGCGTCGGGGCTGGACTTTTTATTCGCCAGGGCGTCTGGGACAAGCGGTATGGCGCTCCGGGGTAGCGCAGGGTGTTCCCCTCCCCATGCTCCACGTCGACATAAAACCCTCGCGCATTGAGATGCTGGTCTCCAGTAACTCCTTTTGCAGTGCTCAATGGCGTCACCGCCAGATGACGGCGCTGCCCCTCGCGATAAAATTCTTCGACCGTAAATTCCTGGGTAAGCTCGGTGATAAATATATCCAGTAGTTCGCGGTAGGGCAGCCTTCCAGCAGAGGTCCCCTCGAACATGGGATCCAGGACTTCCTGATTGCCACTGACTTCATTAATCCATTTTGCCAGCACCTGCCAGTGCAGTGGGCGATTGATAATCAGGTAGATATCGCCATCCTTGCAGGGGTATGTACCAGAGGGCGCTGCGGCAAACAGCCCCGTGCCGTACCGCCTTGAGACGATATCGTCCTCCAGCCATTTGCCTATACCACAGATACTGGTCACCGCCAGCATGGTTTCCTGTATTGATATGTCCACCTGCTGTCCCACACCGGTTTGCTGGCTATGATGCAAGGCAATCATGCTGCTGACCGCCGCCATGGTAGACGCCATTACAAAGGACTGCGACCCACACAATTTTACCGGCGGGTCGTCCGCAAAACCGGTGACTACCATTGCACCGCCGAGCGCGCTTGCTACTATATCTGCACTCTGGTAATCGCGATGTGGGCCAGATTGACCAAAGCCCGTAATGGAGGTAACGACCAGGCCCGGATTATCACTTAGCATTGTTTCGACACCGAGATTCAATGCTGCCAGGCCTCCCGGCGCCAGCGATTCAATGACCAGATCACAGCTGCTGGCAAGCTTGCGCACTTGTCGCTGGCCATCGGCGCTCTCAATGTCGACACAGATACTTTTCTTGTTGGTGTTGTTATACAGAAACGACAAACTGCAGCTTAAGTCTCCCTCTCCCGGCCACAGAGGTGGTGTTGCCCTTGCATTAGCAGTCAGACCGGAATTACCTGTGCTGGCCTCGAGCTTGATGACTTCAGCGCCCATGTCTGCCAATAATTTACCGCAATAACTGCCTTTATCATCACAGATTTCTAGCACTCGAATGCCTTCCAGCGCAGAATCCGTGGATTTGCTACCCATTTGCACGATAGTCAGTCAGTTTTTTGCCGGTCCAGCCTTTAAAGGCGCGCCTGAAGTTGCTGACGCTGGTGTAGCCCAGGAGAAAACCAATTTCCTTGGGAGTCAAAGAGGTGTATTCGAGATATTGAATGGCGAGGTCCTTGCGGGTCTCGTCCAGAATTTGTTGGTAGGTCAGGCTCTCCTGAACCAGGCGCCGACGTAGCGTTCTAGACCCCATGTTCAGGCGCTTTGACATCTCCTCCAGGGTTGGAAACTCACCTGGACTTTTTACCAGCGCATTGCGAATCTTACTCGATAATAAATCGGCATCTGCCATTTGGTCAATCAGCATCTTGCACTGCTGCTCACACAGTTTGCACACTTCCTCATTGGCCAGGCTTATCTTCTGCTCCTGGCTGCGAATGTCCCATAAAATCAGGTTGCGCGGTTGATCAAAATACACGGGGCAGTCGAAGCGTTTTTCGTATTCTTCCATATTTTCCGGTTGCGGGTAGGTCACCCGTAACTCGAGCACCGGAAAGGGCCTGTTGGTGAGACTGGCCGCCAATCCGCAGGTTCGACTGACAAACTCTTCCACCGCAAAACGGGTCAACTCGCCAAGCGGGAAAATCTCCTTGAGCTCTGTACACCAACGTTGGTCGCTGACCTCAGTACTGGGCAGCACAATATGCTCCACCAATGCGTCGTATTTGGTGAATAAGCTCCTGGAGTGAGCAAGATCCGCTGCGCTCAAGGCGGCATAGCCCAATACCCCCAGGTTACTGACTTTAAACTCGTCTCCCAGGGCAAAACCAATGTGGGGCTCACCTGTCAGTGAAATAATATTGCGAATAATGCAGCGGTATTGACTGGGGGTGGGGGAAAACTGATCACGCCCCACCTGCTCCTGATGCAAGTCGGTGCCCTCCAATACCAGTTCCGGGTTAAAACCCCGGCTCTCCATTCGAGCGAGGTAATAACCGATCTTGTTGTTCTTTGTGAGGAGGCTGTCGGGCATAATCTGCAAATACTACATTAAAATCAGCATATTATGGAAGTGTCTACAGACAGTCAGCCGTTTTGGAGGACCCAGCTATTGGCTTAATTGGGCCTTTATTACCCGGCGTAATAACTTGCCGGTTTCATTGTAGGGAAGTTGATCCAGGAAATGAATCACCTGGGGTACCCGTGAGCTACGCATATTGTCTTTTACCCAGGCCTGCAACGCCTCCTCCGACGCTGTCTTGCCAGCCTTCAGTACCACTGCGGCTGCAACTGCCTCTCCCCACTGTTCGTCGGGAATACCCACCACGGCGGCATCGGCTACCGACGCGTGTTCCAGCAAAACATCTTCGATCTCGCCGGGTGACATGTTCTCTCCGCCGCGAACAATCACGTCATCGGCGCGACCCTCCAGGAACAGAAACCCCGCCTCATCAATCGAACCTGCATCGCGGGTCGGGAACCACCCATCGGCGTCCAGCAAACTTCCTCGCCCTATATATTCGCCGGAAACCTGCTCCCCGCGTACATATATCTCACCGCGCACGCCCGCATCGCAAACGCCTCCCTCCTCATTGCGGATCTCCACTTCCACCCCCGGCAACGGTTTGCCAACAGACACTAACCGGCGGCGCACTGCCTTATCGCCGCTGGCCGCTGCATCGCGGTGTTCCTGCGGGCCCAGTACCGCAATAGTGGAGCTGGTTTCGGTCAAGCCGTAGGCATTGGCGAAATCCGCGTTGGGAAACACGGTCATTGCACGCTCAATAACCGACAGCGGCATCTTCCCGCCGCCGTAGGCGAGCGCCCTCAGGCTGGGCAACCGTGCAGAGGCGTCGTCCTCGATTGCATCGATTATAAGCGCCAACATAGTCGGCACCACGAATGCATTGGTCACCCCTTCCCTGGTCACCAGTGACAGCCAGTCAGCGGCGGTGAAATTTGGTAGCTGCACCACCCGGCGACCGGAGAAAACAGAGCTCATCACTGCAGATATTCCGGCTATGTGATAGGGCGGTACGCAGACCAGAGCTGCGTCCTCTTCCATCGCAGACATAAATTCAACCGACCCGAGAATGTAGGAAACCAGATGTTTTTGCCGCAACACCGCCGCCTTGGGTGCCCCAGTGGTGCCACTGGTAAATAACAAGACACCGGTATCGTCCTGATCCATCGACCACGGTTCCTGCAACGCGGAGCCCGATCTTGCGGCACTGATAAATGCCTCTCTGGACCGAACGTCTAGACCCGCCTGACCGCTAAAATCGGCAGTTCGCCCGGGGTCAGTAATCAGCATACAGGGCTTTACCCGCTCCACCAGAGCATCGATCTCATCCGGCGTCAGGCGATAGTTAATCGGCACGTAGGGCACGCCGGCCCAGGCGCTGGCAAACAAGGCGATGGGCGTGGCCAAACTGCTCACATCAAGCATCACCACGTGTGCACAGCCGGATTTCTTTATCTCTGCAGCGGCGGCACCGGCGGCGTCAAACAGCTCCTGATAAGTGATTGCATCCTCACCGTTGGTAAACGCCACGCGGTCACCAAAACCCTGTGAAGCCATTTCCAGCAACATCATTACATTCATTTGGGATTCCTACTTATTATCGAAACAGTACAAAGGGCGCAAACCCCCTGCAGCCGGATGAGTACAGTTGCGGGCACCACCGGAGCAAGCGTCGCCCCGATAAGGTGCAACGGAGAGCGCGTGGCTACAAACCATGGTGGCCATTGTGTAAAAGCGTGAAAGGGGACTGCCTCATTAACAACTGCGCCAGTCCCTCCTGCTATACCACTAGTCGGAAGAGGGAAGTGCCTTTGCTTCCTTCAGCACCAAGGCGGCGCCAGCGAGCGCCAGTGAACCCTCTCCCGGCTTGACACACAATAACTCAAGATCACCCGACTCATCGACATATCGCTTGCCCAGCATGGTGCCCTCTGCATGGGCCGCATCAACAGCGCCCCCCTCGGCACTATCGGCGTTGCCAATCATCGAGGCACCGCCACAGGTAATGTCAACTTCTCCCGCCGGTGCTGCGATGACCATGACCTCGGTTGCACATACGGCGCTCTTCATACGAGTTCCAGCCTTCAATTCAGCCATCTCAATCAATACCTCCTAAATAAATTAAACGCGCTTGGTGGGTTCGACCCCAGTTAACCTGGCAAGATTAAGACCAAGAATATTCGCCTTGTCGTCCGTGCTCAACTGCTGATAACCCCAATTTTTCTGCAGCTCTTCAGGCATATCGAAATTCCTGATGTAATCGACAACGCGCTTTGTATCATCAAAGGGCAGGTCCAGGCCCAACACAATTTTCTCAGATGGCATCCACTGCAGTGCGGTACCAATAGCGTGGTACCCCCGGTAGGGAGCACGCTCGTACCAGCCAATAATGCCGGACAAGCTCATATACAAATTCTGGTGTTTACCGCACAGGCCAATCAAATCCTCCGTATCGGGCCAGCCCGCATGATAGGCAATAATAACCAGATCGGGAAAAGCCAGCAAAACATCATCCAATTGCCTGACCTCGCAATGCGCGCCCGGTTGGGGTACCACATAACTATTGCCGGTGTGAATCGTCAGCGGAATACCCAGTTCCTGGGCCTTGGCATAAAAAGGCCACAGGCGCTTATCATTAATAGGGCCATCATCCTCAGGCGCATAAACCTTGCACAACTTGGCATCGCGCTCCTTAAACAAATACTCAAGCTCCCAAATTGCCTCGTCCAGACCGCGCTTTATTATGGGGCCACAATTCGCTTCCAGGTACATGCGGTCGGGGTAGGGTGCTATCTGCTGCATCATGAAGCCATTGGTGGACAATGAGACGGTACCTCCCGTGACATCCATCATCGGCTCGCGCAGGCAAAAGGCAACATCGACACCGGCCTCATCCAGGCAGGGAATCAGTCCCGCCGCCGTAGGCTCGGGCCACTCTCCCGAAAGATCGCGGCCAGACCAGGCGCGCATAACGCCGTCAACACTACCCCACCAACGCTGAACACCGGGATAATAATCAATTTCAGACATTGTCTGAGGGTTCATAAAATGACATTCGGTGAGTGCGACAAAATAATCCGGGTCGGCCATGCTCGTATCCTCAGTTATTTGTAATTGGGGTCCAGGCCACGGTTGTCTGTACAGAAAAGCGCGGCTATGCCCTGTTCATTGTTCGCCAGCAGTTTCTGCAACGGCGAGGTGCGAGCCATAATATACCCAAAGTTAAGCTCGCGGCAATCACCAGTCCGCACCACCACCCTTTACACGCCATGAGCGTATGCTATTGTTTTTAAATACTTTTTCCAAATTTCAGTCCTTTCATTTGACATACTGGACAGGCCTGCCTTAATACTTGTTGACGATTGTCCAAAATTGAAATGGAGTAGGCCGGATTTGATTCCATGCAAAATGGAGGGCGCCCATGTTAGCCATTAGACTGATCCCTGAATTGAGCGGGAAGGATTTCACACTATGACGGTTGTTTTGTGTACCTGGGGTAATGACATTGAGGGCGGCACCGAGGAAGCGCTGACTCTGGCACATAAACTCAGCGCCGCCGACGGGTCGCAATTGAACTGGCTTGTATTGGGTCCAGTGGCCGACGCGGCAGGCGAGATTGCCAGCCACTACGGCGTCGATCATCTCGACAAAATAGGCGACCCTGGCCTGGATGGATTTGGCCCCGACGTGTTAGTTGAAGCCTTGGCCCAGTACTGTCAGCAACAGCAGCCAAAAACCGTGTTATTCAATCAAACCGCAGGCGCTCGCCTGATTGCGCCACGTCTGGCGGGCCGGCTTGGGGTGCCGGTGGTGATGAATGGTTTTGACCTTGTAACGAGCGGTGACTCCTTAGACGTTACGGCTACCGCATTTGGCGGCGACACGCATTGTGTTTACTCCCTGACCAACGATGTTAACGTGGTGTCCCTGGTAACCACCTCGGTTGTCGCCGAAAGGGTAGTAGCGCCAGGTTCACCTCTGGTGCGCGACATCAGCATTCATCTCGATGCGATCGAAGAGCGTTTCAAGGTGACATCCAGGCCAAGTGCAGAGGGCCCCCGTCTGGAGGATGCCGATATTATCGTATCCGGTGGTCGCGGCCTCGGCTCCGCCGACAATTATGCCATGATCAGGGAACTGGCTAGTGAACTTGGCGGTCTGCCCGGCGCCTCCCGGGTCATTGTTGACGAGGGCTGGGTTGACTCCTCACACCAGGTGGGCCTGACCGGAAAGATCACTCGTCCGGGGCTATACCTCGCCGCTGGCATTTCCGGCGCCAGTCAACATATGGCCGGCTGTTCGGCCGCAAAAACGATCGTCGCTATTAACAAGGACCAGGATGCATCCATTTACCGCTATGCCCGCTACGGCATCGTCGCGGATTGCCTCGAGGTTTTGCCCGAGCTAATCAAAGCAGCCAAAGTATAAACTTCAAGAATAGATCAGGAGAGCTTATAAATGTCTGAACAACGTGTGCCCTGTGTAGAGGGGTTATTTGGTGAAGAAGATGGCGTCGCCACCCTGTATGGGTCCCGCTGCGCAGGTTGTGACACACCATATTTTCCTAAATCAGCGGCCTGTCATAACCCGGAGTGCGTCGAGTCAAAGATGGAGGATTACGCCTTTGGTGGCGAGGGTAAGCTGTGGAGTTATGCCGTGGCGGACTTTCCTCCCCCACCGCCCCACAAATTTGACAAGCCCTTCACTCCTTATGCAATGGGTGTGGTGGACCTGGATTGTGGCCTGCGGCTCATAGGCCAAATGGTAGACAAGGCTGAAGATGTGGTGGTGGGTGCCAAGGTTGAGCTGGTGATCGACACCCTGTATCACGAGGACGATAAAACTTTCACGTCCTGGAAATTCAAACAGATTTAAACCCGACGAGGAGAACAAAACATGCAGGAAGTTGCAGTCATTGGTGTGGGTATGCACCGCTTCGGAAAGACCGGAGACGCTATCGTTGGAACCAAATCCGTGGGCGAACTATGCCGTACCGCCGTCGACGCCGCTCTTAAGGACGCCGGCATTGGTTGGAAGCAGATCCAGGCCGTTGCCGCGGCCAGTTCGCGCTTCTCAGGAGGCAAGGGGTGGGATCCTCTAGAGTCGACCTGC